>JACCDO010943458.1_pt1 | contig 104473 bp, 37 predicted proteins | sample 7446101 | NCBI WGS metagenome assembly JACCDO01 (sample SAMN15323440, study PRJNA562643) | freshwater metagenome | isolation source: river surface water | place: USA:Blue River Watershed | collected 2017-08-16
AAAAGCCAGTAGCAGCTAAAAAGCCAGCAGCAGCTAAAAAGCCAGCAGCAGCTAAAAAGCCAGTAGCAGCTAAAAAGCCAGTAGCAGCTAAAAAGCCAGCAGCAGCTAAAAAGCCAGCAGCAGCTAAAAAGCCAGCAGCAGCTAAAAAGCCAGCAGCAGCTAAAAAGCCAGTAGCAGCTAAAAAGTCAGCAGCTAAGAAGCCAGCAGCTTAAAATTAGATCTAAAAGGAAATAAAATCATTACTTAATTCGGGAGTGCTATAAGACACGGGCGTCCAAGTATAATTAAAAAAGATGATTTAACTTTTAATCTTGATTTAACAAGCCGATAGGAATTTTCCTTCGGCTTTTTTTGTTTTAATGACTCATTTATTCTTGTCAGCAGCTTTCTATCAGTGTAAATTACCTCATATTTTTAGAAGTTTTTATCAAAAGTATCTGATTCTTGTCGTGAATACAAATTCTTGAGTGGTAGAAAATCTTAAAACTATAATATTTGATGATATATAAAATTACTAAAGGATACTCTATGGATCATAACAATAAAAAACTAATTTTCGTTACGGGTGGCGTCTTATCATCTTTAGGGAAAGGAATAGTTGCTTCTTCTTTAGGTACATTGCTCGAAAGGCAAGGCTTGAAAGTAACAATTGTTAAAGCAGATCCATATTTAAATATTGATTCGGGAACAATGAGCCCTTTTCAGCATGGAGAAGTTTTTGTTACTGATGATGGAGCTGAAACAGATCTAGATTTAGGGTATTATGAGCGATTTTTAAATTGCTCTATGTCTGTCCGCAATCATATTACATCAGGTAAAATTTTTTATAATGTTATTACTCGAGAAAGAAAAGGCGATTACTTAGGTGGAACAGTTCAAGTTATTCCTCATATTACTGATGAAATCAAAAAAAATATCTTGAATCAAGATCCTCAAGTAGACGTGATTATTGTTGAAATTGGTGGAACTGTAGGGGATATTGAATCATTACCTTATTTAGAAGCGATCCGACAATTACGATCTCAGGTAGAGCATACACTATGTGTTCATGTGACCCTTGTTCCTTATATTTCAACTTCAGGAGAGGTTAAAACTAAACCAACTCAACATTCTGTAAAAGAGTTAAGATCTGTTGGATTAAATCCTGATTTAATTGTATGTAGATCTTCTGTAGAGCTAGGTAAAGAGCATCGTGAAAAAATAGCTTTATTCGCAAATGTGCATTCATCTTGTGTTTTTGAAAATCCTGATTTGAAGACAATTTACGAAGTTCCTCTAGTATTGGAAGAGCAGGGTATTGTCAAAAAAGTTATGAGTAAATTAGGCCTTACTTTTAAGGATAATGTGTTTTTAGATGATTGGAAAAAAATTGTTTCATCTATAAAAGATTCTCAAGATAAAGTAGATATTGCTATTGTTGGTAAGTATGCTTCTTTAACAGACGCTTATAAATCGATCAATGAATCTTTAGTGCATGCAGGTATTGCTTCAAGTTTGAATGTCAAAATTCATTATATTGATGCTGAAGATCTTGAGGTGAATCCTCAAAATATCGGGTCTATTCTATCTCCTTTTGACGGTATTTTAGTTCCTGGTGGATTTGGGGAAAGGGGTGTTTTAGGGAAAATATTGACTGCACAATATTGTCGTGAAAATAAAAAACCATATTTTGGAATTTGTCTTGGAATGCAATTAGCAGCGATTGAATATATTAGAAATGTTGTTGGCTATAAAGATGCTACATCTGCTGAATTTAATCCTCAAGCTGAACATAAAGTATTTTGCTTGATGACTGATTGGATCGATGATGCTCAGCGACATCAAAAGAGATCTGTTGATGGAGATATGGGGGGAACCATGAGATTAGGAGCCCAGCTCTGCGATCTTACACCAGGTTCTAGAGCCCATAAGATTTATCAGGCAGATCAAATTAGTGAACGTCACCGCCATCGCTATGAATTAAGTTTGCATTATGCCGATTTATTAGAAAAAGCAGGAATGACAATCGCTGGATACTCATCATTTCAAAAATTACCAGAGATTGTCGAATTATCAGACCATCCTTGGTTTATTGGAACACAATTTCATCCTGAGTTTAAATCTAAGCCAACACAACCACATCCTCTTTTTGTTGATTTTGTAAAAACATCGTTTAATCTTAAAAATAAAAAAGTATAAAAAGATTGGCATATTTTAAAATTTCAACGAGTATTTTCTTATCTTTAATGCTTGCCCTGAATTGCAATAGGTTGATTCAGGGGCAAGCTATATTAAAAGAACTTGACGGTCAGATCATAGAGCAAAAAATTAATTTGAAAAAAAGAGAATATGATTTGCTCTTGATTAAAATTCAAACACAGGCACTTTTGGTTTGTGACCCTTCTGTTGATTATCTTATTCGATATGATTTTGGATTAAAGAAAAAGAATGAAAAATTTATTTTTTTTCACGAGGGTAAAGATTACTCACAAGATTGATTTATTATTTTTGTTTTAAATTTTTCATTTTGATGAAGAGATTTATTTTTTTTCTTTGGAACCAGTAGGAGTAAAGAGAATCTAAAAGCTCTCCCTATGAATACAGAAATAAGAAGAATCAGTAAATTAAAGTGTGTAAAGCCACAGGTCAATGTGACAAATTTTAAAGGCAAAGGAAAGACACTAGCTAATAAAGGTAAAATTAATCCGTATTTAGATAAATAAAATTTTGCTTGTTCTATCCATGTTAAATCATAATAAGATAAAAGAGCTTTTCCAAGAGAGTATCCTAGCATGTATCCCGTAAGCGCCCCTAGTAAGGTCATTAATAGAGCCAGGAAGTAAATTTTAAACTTATCTTCTCTTCGCGCAAAAATCACAGGTGCTAAAACTATTTCAGGAAATAAAGGTAAAAAGATAGGTTCACAAAAACAAACAATAGAAGCAATAACAAGGCCATTTTTACTTTTAGCCATAGTTATTATACTTTGATTAATTTTATTAAAACTTTGTTGCCAGCTCATTATGTACCTTCTAACAGATGATATGACGAGACCTTTATTTAATTTTAGAGCAAAATCTTAAATTAAATGAAGTGTATTGCTGAATCACAATAGACTGGTCTTTTTTGCAATTTTAACATTTTCAAAGAGATGTGCCAATATATTTACTTCTAAAGTCGGTTGATATTCTAAGTTATTTTTTGAAGATGCTGTTTTTTTCAAAAGAAAGTATACTGAGACAACTTAATTAAAAATGTCATAAAAAATGAGTGCAAAATCATCGCAAGACCTTTCTAAATATTATTTATTAGGAATTCCTTTATTGCCATTGTTGATACTGGGCTTTATTGCCTCAATAATATTGTATTCTTTTATTTGAGCTAGCCTCATAGATTTGTTATGATTGAGCAAAGCCTCGGTGGCACAGTGGATAGCGCAGTCCCCTCCTAAGGGACAGGTCACAGGTTCGAGTCCTGTTCGAGGCGATGAAAATGAATAGAATGAATTTAATCAATGGGTGGGTTGAACCTATCCTCAAATCCCCATCATCTTTTTGCCATCCTAGAATCGAATCAATTGATCTTATTGTTCTTCACTCGATAGGATTACCATTACATCAACCAGCATTAAAAGATGCCTTAGACTTATTAACGGGGTCTTTGCAGCCTAATGGAACATATCTTTATAAAAATTTATCAACTTTAAAAGTGAGTGCTCATTTTGTAATCGGTAGGGCAGGAGAACTTTATCAATTAGTTTCTCTTGATGATGTTGCTTGGCATTGCGGACATTCTGTTTTTAAAGGTCGTGAAAACTGTAATGAATATAGTATAGGCATTGAGCTTATTGGCCATGTGTGGCAAGGATTTACTTCTGATCAATATGAAAAAGTTATTGAATTAACTGCTTTTTTAATAAATGAATATCAATTAAATATAGAAGCAGTCGTTGGTCATCAACATATATCTCCTGGTAGAAAAACAGATCCTGGTTATTTTGATTGGTGCTATTTTAAATCGGAAGTGGCTAAGAAATTGATTTTAAGTTAATATAGCAACAGTTTTCTTAAAAAATTTATCACTGATTAACGATTTAATATAAAGGACTCATTATGATTGAACTAAAAGGATTGTCTTTAAGCAGAGGACAGAAACCTTTACTAGAAGGCGCATCGCTGACGATTTATCCAGGCGATAAAGTTGGATTAGTTGGTTCTAATGGTTGTGGAAAATCTTCTCTTTTTTCTTTAATTAAAGGCGAGCTGAAAGAAGATTTAGGGGATTTTTTCTTACCAAAATCATGGAGAATATCTTATGTTACTCAAGATGTTGAGCAAACTACATTATCAGCTTTAGATTATGTGTTGCAAGGTGATGATGCTTATTATCAATTAATCGAAAAGATACAAGAAGCAGAAACAACCCATGATGGTCATCTTTTAGCAGATTTACATGAGCAACTTGCTGCTATAGATGGGTATACAGCCCCATCAAGAGCAGCTGTTCTTTTATATGGTCTTGGATTTTCTATAGAGCAGCAACAAATGGCTGTGCAAGATTTTTCAGGTGGCTGGCAAATGCGATTAAATTTGGCTAGAGCTTTGATGAAACCTTGTGAGTTATTGCTTCTTGATGAACCAACAAACCACTTGGATTTAGATGCAATTGTTTGGTTGGAAGCTTGGTTGACATCCTTTCAGGGAACAATGATTTTGATTGCGCATGATAGCGCTTTTTTAGATGCGACGGTTGATAAAATCATCTGGTTCCATGATAAGAAATTGAATGTTTACCAAGGAAATTATCAATCTTTTTTAGAGCGTCGTTCTATGCAATTAGCATTAGCGCAAAAAGCTTTTGAAGAACAACAGAAGAAAAGAGCACATTTACAATCATTTATTAATAGATTTAAGGCTAAAGCTTCAAAAGCTAAACAAGCTCAATCAAGAGTCAAGCAATTAGCAAAAATGGAAGTCTTGGCAGCTGTGCAAATAGATTCTCCTTTTTCTTTCGAATTAAACTCCTCTAGCGGATGCCCTAATCCTGTCTTGCAATTAAAAAATGCCCAATTAGGTTATCCTAATAAAACGATCATTAATAAATGTCATCTATCATTAGGTCCTGAAGATAGAATCGGGCTGTTAGGAGTGAATGGTGCTGGGAAATCAACATTAATGAAAACTCTTGCTGGAGATCTTCCTTTACTTGAAGGAGAGCTTGTTAAAAGTCCTAGACTTCAAATAGGCTATTTTGCCCAGCATCAAGTTGATTTGTTAGATATGGAAGAAACACCGTATTGGCACTTACATCAACTAGCAAGAGGATTATCTCCGCAAGAGATTAGAGGATTTTTAGGTAAATTTGGTTTTAGCGGAGACCACGCTTTTGTGTTGGTTCAAGACCTTTCGGGAGGAGAAAAAGCGAGATTAGTGCTAGCCCTTATCGCTTACCAAAAGCCACACTTATTATTATTAGATGAGCCTACAAACCATTTAGATTTGGAAATGAGAGAAGCTTTAACTTTGGCTATTAACGAATTTGAGGGGGCGGTTGTTTTAGTTTCACATGATAGACAACTTTTAGGATCTGTTGCTGATACATTTTGGTTAGTTGATGATGGCAAGGTCCAAAATTACGATGAGGATCTAGAAGCTTATGTTCAATATCTTTTGGCCAAAAAGCAACAGAATGTTGTTAAAAGCATCTCAGGTAAAAAAGTGACAGCTCAGGATCATCGAGCACAGCAGCAACAACTTAATAAAATTGAAGATAAAATTGAAAAATCAAATAAAGAATTGCAAAAAATTAATACTCAGTTAGATGATCAAAAGCTTTATGCTGATGAAAAAGGACATTTGAAAGTAAATGAACTGCTAAATAAAAAGAAGATATTAGAAGAGCAGATAAAAGAGCTTGAGCTAGAATGGTATAAGTTTGCGAATTAGAAAAAATTAAGTTTACAATCTTTTTTATCATCTTAAAAAAATTATACCTTTTTTATTAAAAGTTAGTTAAAATTTCACGTTTATTTTTTTATTTATTATTAATTGATTATCAATATTAAGGCTTTATTTAGATCATGATTACGTACCAAGATGTAGCTCGAGCATCCAGCTTATTAAAAAAAGAATTTTTTCCTCAGGATTTTTGGAATGCATTCTTAGAGTCTCGATCGGAAAATGAGTTATTAAGACAGTTAATCAAGGTATTTCCTCCTAAAAATTATAAAGCACTTGAATTAAAGACTAAAGATTCATTATTGTTTAAACAAGAAAATGCGTTATTGATGGATGCGCATGATGGATCTTTCGAACTTGCTCGATATGGGGCTGAGAGCTTTTTAGATCACTATTATACGACAACGGAAATAGATGAATTATTTGTTATTGAGAATGTAAAAATACAATTATTGAAAGAATCAGAAGAGTTAAAAGAATATTTTGATTTTATCATTGATCTATTTCATCAAAAAAGCACTCTTGGAAGACCGCTTTATTCAAGAAAAAATATTTTTATTGCGTTATTGGATTATTTCACCAAAATTAGTTCTTTAGAAGATCAAACAGAGGCTTATCAATTATTTATTGATTCGTTGGAAGAATGCAGAACATCTTATCCTGAGACCGATCGTTCAAGACCATTTTACCCTAAATTATATAGCTGTATGGGCGGATTAATTGATTGTTTATTAATTAAATTTGATGCTTATCTTGACTCACTTAATTATAAAATTAAAAATCAAATGACATCAGTGCAGTCAGAAGAAGCAAAGTACGCTGAGTTAATTTATCAAGATTTTTTAAGATATAATGAGCATAACGGGCTTGAGCCAACTGATTTGTTATATCATATTTATTCTGATGCGATAGAAGCATTAAGTAATGAAAAAGATAATCTTACGGATAATATATTATTTCAATTAAAATCTGGTCTTGAAAAAAGTGACATTTGGATTGCTTATCAATCGTCTCGAAAAAGAAATTTAGATGAAATGCTCAGAAAAAATCATTTTGACTCTGTACAAGAAAAATTGATGACACTTAATAATCTAAAAAAATATTTAAAAGTAGATGAGCAAGGGCAATTTCTCCGCCCGATTAGGCTAGAGTCTCCAGAGATTATTGATTCAATATTAAGAGATGAATTTGAAAAATCATTTCAGTTGTCTGTTGACCAAGGGCCGCTCCCAACATCATTATTAATCAAGCATGTTCCAGAATTTTTTGATTCAACAATATTCGTCGAGTCAACTAGAGAAACTAAATTTTCAAAATATAAACATCTTCATGAAAAGAAACTTATTGAAAAAATGGCTGAAAAAAGTGGATTATCTATCGATCATTTGAAACTAATTTTAGATTTATTAGGCAATGGCGCGGGTATCCTTGAAGAGTACTATATTCAAAAATACGAACCAAAAATAACGAAGCAGGAAGCTTTAGAAAATTTAGAAATTATTAAACATAATTTATTAAAAATAGGTAAAATTTTATTACAAAGTTATCCTCAAAAATATCATTTATTAATGCTGATGGATTCAGACTTACTCCTGATGAGTTCAAGTCAGGATATTAATCAGATAGTGAAAAGCTATTCTGATGATGCAATAGAAAAGATAATTTTTGAAACCCCTTTAATGTTGAAAGATATGTACCGTTCGCACTACGCGCAAGATTATTTGGTAAGTCTTTTTTTTAAAGAGGGACATCCTTTAGTCATGTATCGTTTATTGAGTATTTATCCATTTCTTATTAGTGATTGTTATCGATTTATTGAAGATGCCGCTAATAACTTTAGATTTGGGTTTTTATATAGATTGTTCGAAATTATTGCTGCAGATGTTGAGCATCATTTAGAGCAATACGATAATCTATCTGGATATAATAAAGATTGGCTTGGAGTTTTAATACATTTAGGGTTAAGGTTAAATCAAATAGAGAGTATTCCTTATGTATTAAAAGAGGAGTTTTTATGTGAATATGATTCTTACGGAATGACCCCATTACATTGGGCTGTTCAATTGAAACAGAATCATGTTTTGAAAAAAATGCTTGTAAATTTATCAATCGCTTCAATTACAACATTAAACGAAGAAACTTTGACTCATTATGCGGCTATGTCTGGAAATCTATCTGCCTTATATTATCTGGATCAAATGGGACTTTTATCTGTTCAGATTAATCAGAAAGATTTAGATTCTTTCACGCCGGTTCTAAATGCGATTATGGAAACTATTAAAAATTTCTATGAGACTTCTATTCAATCAGATTTAACTTCAGAAAGTTTAGCTCAAGCAGAAAATCAGGCTTTAGAACAGATTACCTATTTATTCGAAGCAGGGGCTGATTTAAAGGTTACTGATTCGAGAGGGTACAATGTATTAATGCGAGCAGTTGAAGAGACGACATCAATGAGATCTTATCGATTATTAGAAATTTTAATGAAATACGCTAATAAAACATCTTTAGATATAAATTATGTCAGCTCTGATGGAGAGTCTGTTTTATCAATAGCTATAAAAAAGAAAAACGCTAAATTAGTTCATTATTTTCTAAGGAAAGGCGCTAATCCATTACTAATTGAGATGGTGGCAGATATTCCAGTCTCTATACAAAAAATATTATTACAAGCTGGTTCAAAAGAGATTCCTCCTTCAAAAACGTTCTTAATAGATCTGGGTGGACCTTTAGAAAAGAAAGAGCAAATTTATTATTTATCAATGAGTTTGTTAAAAAGAGATTATTTACGATCGGCGATTATTTTAAATAGATTACATATAGATCCATCTGATCATGAGGATGCTCATCTTATTTTTATGATAGCTCAATATGGAACGCCGAATTTAATGGATATTCTTCTAGATCGTAGTGGCCAGTGGGCAGGATTACTATATATTGATAGTGATCAAATCGATCGTCGGGATAAAGAAGGAAAAACTTGCTTACATTATGCCTGTAGTTCAAATAATATTGAAATGATTAGTCATTTATTAAGTCGTTATTCGTCAAATCCAGCATTAATGGATGATGATGGACTCTTAGCCGAAGACTATTGCCAAGATTTGGAATGTAAGGATTTATTAAGAAAGGCAAGAGGAGATTATAGAGAGGGTTTCTTCGAGTATATTCATAATGTTGCGGATACAATGATTTTTAGTCCGATCAGAATCTATCATAAGAAAAATAATCAAACAGTTGATGAGTTTTGCCAAGAGCATCAAGTAGAATTTGATAATAGTGGTTGGCCGTTTTTTTTTAAAATTTGAAAAGACTTAAATAAAAAGTTATTAATTAACCATAAAATAATTAATAACTTGCGCTACTACACGTTTTTTCATTTGAAATATTCTAACATTACAATAGATTATCTTTTTAAGAAATGACCATGTTGCAGCAATTTTTAAATTCTTTACGTAAAAAAAAATATGAAACTATTTATCAAAATTTATTAGCAAAAACAATTGCACAACAGCTTCTAGAAGAAGAATTTCAAGTTTATCGGAATGATATGAATAAATTTATTCCGATGTTTAGATCTATTTTTGAAAAAAAATCGTTGGAAGCCTTGCAAGCTTATCAATCTGGAAATATTCAAGAATTACTTGATGCACAATCTGCAGGCCGTAAACAAAAAAACCAACTGATTGTTCTAACTGATTTGATAATGTCAAGATATCTTGATCCTGAAAATGAAATTTTAAGAAATTTAGAGAAGGAGCATCAAGTCCTGTTTACAGGAAAACCAGTTGGACCTTTTGAAAAATTCTATTTAAAAAGAATGGCTGTATCAAATTTATCAGCTATTCCTCTTCACAAAATAAAATGGCACCATGATCAATCTAAAAAAATTACAAAAGACGATTTAGACAATTTCTTGGAATTAATTGATGCTGTTTCTGGCCCTAATACACATCCCTCTCAAGTTTATTGGACTCTTAAGGATGAACATTTGCCTGAAAGTGAAGAGCAGTTAATTGATTTCTTTAGATCTTTATCAGAAAAAGGGGTTAGAACATTATACACTCCTTCATTAACTGATGAAGCTATTGATCGACTCATTACTCTTAGCCAAAGAAATGGAATTTCTTTACTATTCTCAGATGAGAGAGTAGATACTCCTATGATTGATATCAAGCAAGAAGTTCAAAGAGAACTAGAAAAAGAAAATAGAGGTTCTTTTGATGATGCTTTTGAATTGCTTAAAGAGAATTGTAAAACAGTTCATCAAACAGCTTTTAATTTTTTCACTTATTTAAAAACAATAAGTGACGGATTTAGTTCTGACGAGCTTCATACACATCTGGATTATAGCGATGAAGAGTTTCAAAATTTAGCTGAAAGAAAATTTTTTATAGATTCTTTATTATTTTCTTTAAAAAGCAACTCAAGATTATATGTCAATTCAATCCAAATAGAGAATCAATTAAAAGGAAAACAAGAAGAGCTTGTTCAATTTTTGCAGAAAGTGTGGAATGATTTTAAGGCTCAAAGAGAACAGATGCGCGAAATTATTCAGAACAACTCTCAGTTAATCCAAAAAGCCCAGGAAAAATTATCTGATCTTGAAAGAAGAATAGAAGATCTAAATAAACAGCTACTGTTACTTAAGACGCTTCAGGCAAACAGTGATTGGAAGATTTACGATATTAATCAACAAATTTACAATTTAGAAAGTGATAGTAGACGAATCAAATACAATTTATCCGACTACACCGAAGAGATAAGCAGAGCAAGAGATATTTTAAGTAAAGAGGAACCAATATTTCAATGGATAACAGAGTTAAAGAACAACATAAGTACTATTGAAATTGCACAACATACTGATCAAGTATTGAAAAAAATTGTTAAGATAGAAGAATCAGAATCTTTAACAAGTATTGCCCAAAAGCAAGAAGAATTAAAGAGATCTTTCTATGAAATAGGTCAAGAAAATTCTGAAGTTTCCAAAAATTTTCATTATCTCAATCGGTTTACTCGTTTTGAAAAATTTGTATATTTTGGAAATAATATACAAATTATGAAACGCGATCGGGTTAACAGCTTTTACGCGCTGTTGCGAGATAAAATATATTTTTCCACACAAGAAGGCTTTATTCTTGATTTGTCTAACTTTGAAAGAATAGAAAATGATAGTGAGCTTAATCATAGACCGCCAAGAAAGGCAGCTTTTTCATTAATGCTTCATCAACTTTCTATATTAGGATGCCATACAATTTATTTAAATGAAAAATTACAGAATGATCCAGATATTTTAAAAATGATCGGAGATTCTTCAATTTCAATTATATATAAAAAGCCTGAGTTGGAGTTAATTCATAAAAGAAAAGCTCGTTGGGATGAGCAGTTGCAAAAACAATTAGAGATTAATCCTGATTTTTTAACTCAAGATATTGTTATTCAGCCCAAAAAAGAAGAACCACGATTAAAAACACCTTTACAAACTTTTGAAGGATTAGCTGCAAATATTCAAGATCTAGGGATTGAGATCGAAACCGAAGCTGAAGCCGAAGCCGAAACCGAGACGGAAGCTGAGGCCGAGAATGAACAAGAGCAAAATCAACAGCAAGAGTATCAACAGGATTCTATGCCAGCAATAAATGATTTTTATTATAATGATGACAACGAATTAACTAATGGGGAAATCGTCCAATATCAAGCAATATATAATGTTGGTAGAACAAGGATAATTGAATCTAGTCTTGATTACCTAAACTCTAAAACTCGTTTAATGGGAATGGAAGCAAAAGAACAGTTCTGTACTAAATCGTATAAACATCAAATGCTCCCTCATTATTTGGATCTAATTGGAATCGATTTAAAAATTGATAGCTCAATGATGATTACTGAAACACCAACAATTGAAGAAAGATTTAGTAATATTCGATTATTAAATCAAGAGAGAGGAACTGATGGTTTTTCAGGGCTTGATCAATTAGCTGGAATGGTTGTGAAAAATGATCATGATGATTTTTCAATAGATGCTTTACCTCACCAGATGCAAGATAAAATTTATGCTTTCTTAAAAAGCAGCAGTTTTTCAGGAAACAATCCAAAGATACTAAAAAATTTTATTGACAGCATACGACAGGAAAGAATAGAAGAGGCACTAGAATACAGGACTAATTGGTGGGGAAATTTATATCCGTTCAGACAATCGAACAGGGTATCAACAATCGTAACATCAAAGAATTTAGCGGTTTTATTTTACTTGATGAGTTTGCCCGAAGAAAATGAGTGGAGTTTAAGTAAGATAAAAAAAGATTTAACCCCACAGCAATACAATAATTTTCTAATATATTTAAGCGAATGGTCTGGCAACACGACAAAAATCAGTACAGATCTTTTGTATCTGTTAAAACTGAAAGCTACAGAGTATTCTTATCAGCCGTTAAATGATGGAAAAGACTTCATTAAATTTTTAAAAAAATTTCCAAAAGATCAAATTCAAGATCAAGCAGGCTATATCGGCAAATTAGAAGCTATAGAATTTAGAGTACCATATCAAGAGTCATCTGGATTGCAAAAAGAGAAGGAAAAGATAATAAGAATATTTAAAAAATATGATCATCTAAATTTTCAAGCTTTTATATATAATTACAGACCCAACCTAGAAGGAAAGTTAAATTTCCCTATCAGATTTTTTAATCAACTGTTTGAATTAAATATAATTAATCAAATGTACACGCAAAGATACTTTGAGGAGTTAGATCGCCTATATCAAGAAATTACACAAGGCTCGAGTTACACTCTACAGAAAAAAATCAATCATTTTTTATTTCAAAGTATACGAAACTCAAGTTCAGTAGACCAGATTGACAGAAGACTAACTTTGTTAAGCAGTATAAGACTGATTGGTTCATTAGAAGTTTGTTTAGATATCGGATATTCAGTAGATAATTTGGAAAAAATATTAGAACTCAATCCAGCTCCAAGTCTAATAGAATTGATCAAGCAGTATAACTTAACTCCAGATTTTAGTATTGACTTATTAAGCAAATTACAAAATATTAATGTTAATGATTTTTGCGCTCAAGCAGAAAACAAGCAAATTATCAGTACATTATTTTGTAATTCGTATCAAAAATCAAAAGATCATTCTGTGCCTACAACAAAGCTCTTTGTTGAGACGGTTTCTTCATTAAAAATTTTGAAAGAAGAAGATTTGTTTTTGTATCAACAGATTGAGAAATTTTTAGAGCCAAATAAGCAAATAGATAAGTCAACATTAGAATTAATAAAACAATTAGCCGAATTGACTAATACAGGATTAAGAGATAGTGATGAGGAGCTATTATCGAATTTACATCAAAAAATCAATATAAAATTCTTGTTAGATTCAGCAAAGACTATAGCAGAAAAAATAGATAGTGAAGAGTATTCTCTTTTTATTAAGGAATTTAAAGAGCCTTTGATTGCATTAAGTTATGGAGATGATGTAGCCTCCTTCAAACGATATTATGAAGCTTTTCAAGAAAAATGCCCTAGTTTATACAAACAATTAAATGAACTACACCCTAGTGAGGCAAAAAAAGTAGAGGAGCCTATTAAAATTGAGCTCACCCAAAAAGGATTGTTAGATTTCTGGGTCTTAGCAACCGCAGGGCAAGAAAGAGACAAGTCTAAAGAAGATCTAAAGATGTTTAGATCTATTATTGCTCGAGATGTAGAAAGAGAAAAGGATGTTATTGAAAGGCTTAACGAGATATCAACGACATCGCAACGAGATCAAGGAGAATTAGGGCTTTTAAAAGAAGAAAAAATGTTGTTAATTTCTATGATCAAAAGATTCCAATCTTTGGTTAACTCTTCATTTTTTGAAACAGCTGGAGTTGAAGAGCTAAGAGAAAAATATAGAGAAAATAGAAAAAAACTTTCAAATTTAAGTAAAGATAGTAAAGAATTTCATGAAATTTATTTAGAAACTTTAGCTATTTGTTCGTTTATGTGTATGAAAAATCCTTCTTTTGGATTTGCCCCTAAATTGACACAAATTTCTAGCGTCTTATTGCAATTATTTCATCCTCGACAAGTCCATGAAATTGCAACAGGAGAAGGAAAAACATTAATTATGGCTCTGCATGTGATGATGTCATATGCTCAAGGAACACCTGTTGAATATATAACTAGTGCTCCTAATTTGGCTCAGCAGACTGAAGAAAGCATGAGGCCAATTCTTGAGTTACTGAATATTCCTTGCGTTAGATTAGTTGAATCGAAAGATGCTATCCCTAATGAAGGGGTGGTGATCAGTGACATCAATACTAGAATTTTATGCTCGTTGCAAGAAACTGGAACAGGCATCGATAAAAAGTATGAAGATGTTCGTCAATTAGCTCATAATAAAAAATTTCTTGTTGATGAATGGGATTACCCATTTTATGATATTAAAACAGATTTCAAGATACCTGAAAGTATTTTCGATTTAAAAGGGATGAAATACGATGCTTTATATAAAATTATTGCGGATTTAGATTTATCATCTGTTGAAAATAAAAAGGCATTTATTCGAGAAAAATTAAGAGGAAATATTCAAGATTTATATGGATTAAGATTGCGCCCATCAAAAAAAGAAATTCGGAAGTATAATGCAAAAATTAATAATATTGCTGATTATATTCTTGAAGACTTAATTGAAGCTAAAAGAACAGCTGAAATTCTTAAAGCAAAAGGTTTAGGCCAAGCTTATGCGATCACAGAGATCGGAGATAAAGTAAAATATGCTCGACCGGTTTTAGATGGGCTTATTCAATATGATAGTAATTTTTCGTTACATGTTCAGCAATTTTTACATTATTATTTGCAACAAGAGGATCCTGAAAGTTCTTTTGTGATTCCAGCTCCTAAAGAAATTAATTCAATTCATACTGTTGATACATTTATGAGATATATCATGCAAGAAGGTTCTCTTGTTGGTGTCACAGGGACAATAGGATCGAGTGAGGAAAGAAAAGAGATTCAACATAGGTACCCAGGAACTGTTTTTATAGGACTTCCTACCTATGAGGCATCTAAAAGAAGCCTATCAAAAGAACTCGAGTGTGATACTGAAGAGGATTATGTTAACCAAATAAACGCTGAAATTGATGAGTACATACAAAATAGGCCAGCCTATCTAGTTTGTGATAATGATAGCAAGAAAACAAGTCTTTGGTTTTCTAAGTTAAAAGAACGATATCAAGATACATCAATTCAAATTTGCGATGAGCGAGGAAGATCGACTGATGGTATAAATTTTGAACCATGGTCAGATCGAGAATATTCAAAAATGAAAGATTTTGCTGCTCAACCAGGAAATATTTCAGTTGTCACCGTGGGTATTGGTGGACGAGGAATAGATATTACAGTCATTGGTCCTGATGGCCAACCAAGCGATCTTGGAATAGGTGTTATTATTGCTGATCAATTATCGGAGCGCTCTGAACGACAAGCGTTAGGAAGAACTGGACGACAAGGTCGAGAGGGCGTTTATAGTAAAATTACGTTAAAAAGTGAAAAACTTAGTAAGAAAGAGGATCAGTATTATATTATTGAAAAAAGAATTATTAGAGATTCTTTTGATTTTGTTTCAAGACATCAATTATTTAAAGCAAGCTGGTCTCCTTTTTTAAAGAAACTTAAAAAAGAAAGCAATAAATTGAAGGCTCAAGGTTTAGATTTAAAAACTTATGAACAAAAACTAAAAAAATTAAGAAATCAGCAGATATTAGAGTTTTTTAATTTAAGATTTAAAGAGCCTTCTTCATTAAAAATGTCACATTCTTTAGATAAAAAAGTATTAAAAAGTCTCAATCACTCTTTCTTAACAACTACCCAACAAGTAGAAAAAACTTCTTTAGATTTTGGAGATTCTGAGCATTATAGACAAGTTGTATTTATAGATAAAACCGCGTATTTAGCATTATCTATAGATCAACAAGAAAAATTAAAAAAAGCACCATTTACAAAAGTTATTTTTACTGATGAGAAGACGTTAGCAAAATTAGATTGGATGAGCTTAGCTAATGAAATAGATCCTCAAACTAATATTCATTTGATAGGCGAGAAAAGTTTAAGGGTAAGTGAAGATTTGTTAAAGTTAAATTTATCAGGCAGAGCTATTCATTTATGGCCTGGAATCAAAAAATTAGATGAAGCAATACTACAAAAAGGTGCTTATTTATATTCATATAACTTAACTGATCGTGAACTGCCGTTGCCTTTATTAGCTGAAACAGCAATTGATGCTATTCATATTTCAGGATCTTCTGCGGAAGAGTATTATGCTACTTTATTAGGGTGTAACATTACGTGCTCTTATCAAAATCAAGATGCTAAGTATGAGCAAGTAGCTATTTTAGAGCAGGAGGCTATTCCTTCATTCAATCAAAGTGAAGATTTTGATGATATCGAAGACAAGAAATTAGTAAAAGATTATGAACTTTACCAATGTAGGCAATTTTTTATTAAAAAAGAATTAAGAAAATCTAAAGAATTAATTAATAAATTGAAAGAAGATATCAATAAATTAGATAGAGAAAGCGAGGATTTTGATATTGAAGCTCAGGTATCCTCAATAGATATTGAAGATATTATGAGTCAATATTATAAAATATTAGAAACATTCTCAACAGATAGAGGGATAGATGTCGTTTCTGAGGAGGAAAAAACTTCTTTGGAAAGAGATAATATCAATATTACAGATTTTTTAAATAAAACTGAAAAAGAATTGATTTTATCTAGTAATGATGAAAAAGATGCTCAATTTAAAATTGAAGAACTTAGAAAGTTTAGAGAAGCTTTATTAAAAATCAGAGTTCAACATCTTTTAAAAGATATTCCTCATCAAGAAGATATAAAATATGAGCAGATTACAAAACCTTTAATCAAGGCAATTGAGGCTCATTTTGAATCCTATGAATCAATTAAAGATAAAAACACTTTAAATCGACTGTTATCTTCTTCACAGATTGCAAATAACACGGGAAGTTCTTTACAGAAAATTTTATCTTATCAAAAACAAAATCAACTTTTAGATTTGATTGATCGAGATCATAATGAAAAATTGCAAAAATATTTTAATAGTAAAATTTTTGGCATGAATGATGAATTATATGATCATTTAAATGAAGACGAGATAAAAACTTTAATAGAATTAATTCAATCTTATGGAACAAAAGCTATTAGGCATAACCCTGCTTTTGAAAATATTGCAAGTCTTTATCAGAGCAAGTTAGAAGATCCGTATGCACTTCAATGGGCTGATTATTATATTGATAGAAAAAAGCCTATTTTACCGCAGATAAAAAGAAAAATTTCGATGACCATTCAAAAATTAAGAAATCAGATATCAATTTATGATCAAATGAAAGAGGGAAAGGATTTTTCTTTTTCGTTTCAAGATTGCTTTGAAGAGGCTACAGCCCGTGTGCTTAAAGAAGGACGAGTTCCTTCAAATGATATTTTTACAAAAAATGGATCATTCCGCAGATTCGTTACTGAAATAGTATTAAAACAAAAATTAAATGAAAAATTGAAGGATCCTGCAGCTGCTAAACGTTATGCAAAAATCGGAAAATTTGCTGTTGATGCAGCGCTATATTTATATGCAGCATATTTGTATATTCAGTTTAAATTAATAGTTGGATTTTACAAAATGATGGATAGGCGTATAGATGAAAAAGAGTTTGAACATGATGAAAAGAGTACCCATACAAATTCAACGGAAGAATCTTTGAGTGATTCAGATGAGGAGTTTAGCAGAAGATCTAAACGCAAGTTCTAAGTTTTTAAAAATTTAAAATATTTACTATCTTATGAAGAGTGCAAATCATAAGATAGTTGGTATGAGTATAGATTTAAAAAGATTATTAAAGTGGCAAATGAGACGAGGAATGAAAGAATTAGATCTTATTCTTGAGTCTTTTATTGAGAAATCTTATGAAAATTTTACTCAAAATGATTTTATTTTACTCGCTAAATTAGCAAGTCATGAAGACCAAACATTATGGAATTGTCTAGTCTTGCATGAAAAAATTGACCCAGAATTAAATGAGTTAATTCAAAAAATAAAGAAAAATTATCAAGAGCGATTCATTTGTTCGTAAAACCAAATAGTTTTTTCAATTCTTCTGGCTTGTGTTGTTAATAAATCTTGAGTTGTTATTAAAGAGTTGTTTGTAGTATGAGCAAATGCTGCATGATATTTTTTGTAAAGCTCATGCAAAAGATCAAGAACATGTTGAATAATTTTTTGATGATTGTAATCAGAAGGAAATTTCTTTTCATTTAAATTTGAAATCAAATCCCCAAGGGAGTGGGGTAATGTCCCTTGTTGATATAAAAAATGTTCTGTTAGTTCATCAAGATGATCTTGAATCATCTTATAGTCATTTTCAAATTGATGATGTAATGATAAAAAATGAGGCCCTTGAATAAGCCAATGACTTAATTGAAAGTGATGACGAATGATAATTTGTTTTTTAATTAAATCCAGAAGTTCTTCTAAATAAATTTTTTGATGATTCATAATAATTAATCAAAGGAATACACAAAATAAGTTTAGATTTATTTTCCAATTTATCGAAATTGTTTCTTGATACAGTTCATGGGAAAATAATAAAAATAATATCAAGGAACGATATGACTCAACTTGTCTCTATGAGTAATCTTTTAAAAAATCAATTAGAACATCTTGAACAATCAGAGATACTAAGACCAAATTTTTTAGGGGTTAACGATGATTTAAGTGCGATTGGAAGATGGCTTGATGAATTTAAATTATCAGAACACACTCATCGTGTTTATGAAAAAGAAAGTTTACGATTTTTATATTGGCTTTCAGTTGAAAAAAAAATGAGATTAAATGATGTTAGAAAACAAGACGTTCATGATTATCGAGTTTTTTTAATGGATCCACAGCCCGCTGATTTTTGGTGCGCTCCTTTGGGGGACCGTCGAAATAGTAGAGTTGGTCAATGGAAGCCTTTTTCAGGTCCTCTCAAATTAAGGTCAATTCAAACTGCCATGACCGTATTAAATGGATTATTTCAATATTTAACAGATGCACAGTATTTGCAAGCTAATCCATTTGCACTTATTAAGCAACGTCTTGTGGAGAGATTTGATTTAGAAGCAAGAAAAATTGACATTATTGAGAGAATGATTTCTAAAGAAGAGTATGATTTATTACTTCAATCTTTAGAAACTGTTGCTATTGAAGAGGGTAGAACAAAAATATGGTGCGAGCGTTCTTCTTTTATTATTAAAGTTCTTGCCTATTTAGGCCTTCGTGTTAGTGAGCTTGTTGATCATTCTTGGTCTGATTTTATTTGTCAAGGCGGCAAATGGTGGCTTGTTGTTCTCGGTAAAGGCAAAAAATTAGCAAGGGTTCCTGTAAATGATGAGTGTTTGGATGTTATTAATCATTATCGAGAAGTGATTGGTCTTTCATCTTTAAATACTATTTCTTTAACAACTGATCCTATTATTTGTAAATTAAGTAAAAAAAATGATCCATTAATTCATGATGGTCTTACAGAGCGAGCAGTGCATTTATTACTAAAAGAAGTTGCTCAATTTGCTAAAAAATTAACAAATAATGTGCAGTTACATGAAAAGTATGATAAATTTTCCCCGCATTGGCTTAGACATTTTTGTGCGAGCATGCAAGCTCAAGCTGATATCCCTTTTGAATTTATCAAGGCACATCATCGGCATTCAAAAGATGAAACCACGAGGCTGTATATGCACCACGAAGATGATCAGCGCCATGACTGGGCTCAGCAGCTAACTTTAAGGCCAAAAAACATTAAATAACTAATAAAAATAAGAGTTCTATCTTTAATTTGTTGATTTGTATAGAGTAATTTTGTAAAATAGCTAAATAATTATAAGTTTTTATTTGCTGGGAAAGATAATGTTTCATTCAAAATTAGCTGCTGTCCAAGAGAAATTAAGCAAAACTTCAGAATCAGCTGGAGTTATGTATCATCAATTTTTAAATAGCGGCTGGGAAAGAAACTCAAATTATTACTACCAAATATTAAAACAAAATTTCGGCGCTAATTTTTTAGAAAAATTAGATTCAATGGGGATTCGAAAAGAAGAGCGCCATTTAATAGTGCCTCTTTATAAGGATATTTTCAGATTTGCTAACGATGCCTTGACTGAAGATTTTTTAAGTGATGATTTTAATCTTTTTGATGCCTTGACTGCTCAAGGCAACGATGGCGGTGAAGTTTTAGACAATGAAGACTCTTTAGAATTAAGTAAATTGCTAGATGTTATTTTTGAAGATTATTTTAATAAAAAACATTTTTTATTAAGAGATTTAGATTTTAATCATCAAATTATTTATTCAGGAAAAAAAATTACACCGTATGAGAAATTTATTTTAAAAACCATTAAAAGTTTAAAAATAGTAGCGATTCCTACAAATTATATTTCATGGCTTTTCGAAGAGGCCAATAGTTTGCGTCATTTAGAAAGTATTAAAAATTCTTTTCTTGAATTAATAGATCTTATCTCTTCTAGTGCTTCTAAAGTTTCAGCTATTAATATATTAATTTCTCAAGAAATTTATCAAGAATTAGGCCAAGAAAATTTCTTAAAAATTGTAAAAGAGTTAGTGAAAAAAGGAATTAAAATTATTTATCTTCCATGGATAAATAAAGATCAACTTGAAAATCTCATCGATGAAAGTTTAGAGCAACATATTGATATGCTTTATTTAGATCATCCTATTGATGTGAAAAAAATAGATTTAGGTTATAAAGCAAGTGAGCTTCGAGAAGAAGTTTGCAAAACAGCTATTATCAAAGATCAATTAACGAACCAAATTTCTTTTGATTCAGAATATCTGGTTGATCTTTCAAATGTTGATCAAAAAACCGGGTATCATTTTATTCAGTTTCTTAAGCATTATATTGTAACAGATTTAGGGCTTGAGCGTAATGCTGCTTATAAATGTGATTGGACTATCGACCAATTTCAAAATCTATATAGAAATAGAAAAATTTTCAATACTTATGTAGAGATATTAGAAGATCTTGATCTACAGCCACATGTTTCCAATCAAGAAGTATTTAATTTCATGACTGGATTGGGATTGAGACCCTTTATTAAATTGATTGATGATAATACAGAAGAATTACAACATCTTGTTGAATTGCCAGCTTCTTTTGGCGTAACGGTTGATCCAGTTGCTCAAAAATTCATTGAATTATCTGATGATTATGAAGAAAAATTAAATAACCAAATAGAAAGGTCCAGGGTTTTATCATCTCAGCAAACAGGCGTTATAAAAATTAAATTTACTCCTGGAGTCATGGGAAAAACAATTAATATTGGAAAAGTGGCTTTTGATGGTGTTGCTAATGTTCTTACTAAAATTCCAAAAAGAGGACGACAAGCAATTAAAGAGGCAGTAATAGCTACTGGTTCAGCAGCTGGACTTGTTTTTAATCAAAATGCTGTTCATAAAGAGATAGAAGTTATCCGATACTTCTATCCAGAAGAATTTAGTTTAGATGAAATAGAACAATCAGATGAGAAAACACTGATTGGTAAATTATCAGAAGAATTGCTTACTAATCCCAATTCAAATTCAATTATCCATCTTACTGGCTTAGATAAAATTAATTTAACAGCGCCAGAAATAGATTTATTTATTCACCAATTAATGGTTTTAAGAGTAAATACTCTTTATTTAAACAATGATATAGAAGGAATAGATGCGCTTCGGAATGCGCTTAATCATTATCCGATAAGAATTATCAGCTCAACAGGAATCGATACAGAAAATTTATTTAGAAAGCAACTATTAAATTTTATTGATAACGAAGAGTTATTTATAGCTACTTCTCAAGATTCAGAAGATCTAGAAAAAGAAATCCCTCCTCGTGAACCAAGTACATATGAAGAAACTGCAGCGCATAGCCAAGAACAAGAAGAAGAGCAAGACCAAGAGGAAGAGCAAGAGCAAGAGAAAGAGAAAGAGAAAGAGAAAGAGAAAGAGAAAGAGAAAGAGAAAGAGAAAGAGAAAGAAGTAGTCAAAACAAATATTGGCTTAAAACCATATAAAGTTTATAATGTTGCATTTCTCTCACATTGGAATAGCTCTGGAAAGCCGGTACTTACAAACCCAAAATTTGGCTTTTCAATAAACTATAATTCTTTATTATCATCGACGATTCACCCTTTATTATATAGTCGACCCACTATGTCGTGGTACTACATGCGCAGTACTTGTTATATTGGAAATTTAAAAGAAAATTTTACTGATCAATATTGTGATTTATTGTACTCTAGAAAATTCCATCTTTTTTCTAAAAAACTATCATATACTGAGGAGCATGGGGTTTCGAGATTTGCTGAGTTCCTATATTTAAAAAAAGACGAATCAGCAGAGTATTCGAATGTTAGGTATGAAGCAAAGCCAGGTATAAAAGGTATTTTATTAACAAATAATGATACTGATGATTTTGAAGATATTTGCAGCAATATATATGGGTTAATTTATGGTAAAACTAATTTTGATTTTAATAAACAGATTTCAATTTTAGAATTCTTTTTAGCAGGTGTTGATAATAATAATTATCTGGATAAAGTTAAAACTTTACCAATAAAAATTAAACAAAAGTTAATAAAATCTATTTTGAATGGAAAAGAATCTTCAATGCCTGATGATGTCATCATTCAAAATTTTTGTCGAACAATAAGACCTTTTTTTAAGAGTGTTAATTTAACCAATTTTAATCTAAGTATTCTTATTTATTTATGCTTATTAGAAGAAGATAATAAATTTAATTTTAACAGACTTAATGTTGATTCAAATATTTATTTTAAGGATACAGCTTATAATTTTCTGTACTTAATAATGAAACATTATGAGAAAAAAACAATTTTTCATGAAAATATTCTTGAATTTGCTTATAAATTATCTTTAAAAAACAATATATTTAAATACTGTGATCACAGGGAATCATTACAGTCGAATACGATTGAATTTTGTATTGAAGAATTTAATTGTGAAAACCCACATTTTGCAAAAATTTTAGCTAAAGTGCCTTATGGGGGGAGCATTTTGCGTCAAAATGTTGATTTTTTCACCCCTGATTCAGATCGATTTAGTGTACAAGATTCGTACAGCCAAGAATCATATCAATCAATTCTAAAAAAAGCAGAAAAGGACAGAGAAAACAAGCTTGAACACTTGATTCAATATTTTGAGGAAAACTTCAAAGATCATTCGATAAGAGACTTTTTTTGCCAAGATAAATTCTGTTTCGAGGAATTAAAACATTATTATAAGATTGATGCTATTTCTGTTAATTTTATAGAGTTATTGCTGAGATCTCACTCTCAACATAATTTAAATTCTATCTTCGCAGGTAAAAAAATCGACTATTTTATTGCTTGTTATTATCACTCAATATTATTAAGCACCAGACACATTAAAATTACAGATGAATCATTGTTGCATAAAGTAAATAAACTTATTGATGTTCAAAATCAGGTAAAGATGGAGAACAGTCTTGAAAAACTTAAAAATATTTTAAAAAAATTTCAGCATAAAGATGATCTCATATCATTTTTTGAACAAGTGCATTCATTTGAAATGAATCTTGATCAAGCTGAACAATATCTAGGACTTATAAATCAATTAAAGATAGAACGCCAGAATATTACGTTGATCAGTAATCTTCTTATTGAACATGGGTTGGATTCACGTGTTCTACTTAATGCATACCAAGAGCTAGTGAAATTAAACTTGTTAGATGGCTCTATTAATCAGATTAGTTCTTCGTTAATACATTGCTTTGCTTCTAATTTTTTAGTACGCGATAATGACGCCGTTTCTTTGGCTCAAAGTTTAAGATCAATTTTGTCTATTCAAAATCATCATTTTGATTTATATCAAAAAATAGAAACCGATTGTTCATCCGGCCAATATGTAGGTGAGAATGTTCGAAGGTTCTTTCATGTTTCCGACCTGAATGGTTTTTTGACCAGTCTGATAGACCTACTTCGTGTTGAAGAAAATCCTTTAATTCAAGATGAATTCACCAGAACAGAATGTGTTAAATATTATGAAGCAGTTTTGAAATCTGAAAAACAACCTTTAAGTGATCGTTTAATTGATTGTTGGAACTTAGCTTTTTTAGTGGATGAAAGAATGAAAGCTCAAAAAGATTTTGAGTCTTTCAAAACAGTTTTAGCTGAAGATGAACTCCAAAAAGAAAGGATTTTTGAAGAAATTTCTGAAATAGATTCAGCTGAGCGAGCTTTAGGAGAAATGGGTTTAACAATCGTTGAAAAAGAAAGTTTAAAAAAATTAAGAGAGCTTTTCGAAAAGATTATTTGTCAAGACTTTTTTAAAACAGCAACGACTGCAGATATTAGAGCAAAGATTCATGAGAATCGAAGTAAGTTTAAAAAAGTAGAAAGAAATTCTAAAGAATTTTATCAACTTTATGTAGATACTTGTGCTCTGGTTTCATATTTTGTTATGAAAAATCCATCATTCGGATTTGCTCCTAGAAAAACACAAATATTAAGTCTTTTTACAAAATTGTTTAACCCAAGACAGATTCAGCAGATTTCAACAGGGGAAGGTAAAACATTAATTATGACGATGCATGCAATCATAGAATATGTGCAAGGTCGTCAAGTTGAATACATCACTACTGCCGAGAATTTGGCTCAACAATCTTATGAAAAAATGAAGCCTGTTTTAGATTTACTTGGTGTTTCATGTGAAAGATTAGATTCAGAAAATACAGTTTTTCCAGATGTCTCAATATTAATTAGTAGTCTTGATACTCGAATATTATTTTCTTTAGGTCAAGAAGAGGATGTGCTACTTCTTAAAGATAAATCAATTTTACTTGATGAAGCTGATTTTCCTTTACTGGATATTTCAACAGATTATAAACTGCCACAAAATATCAAAGGTTTGAAAGATATTAAAAATCTGAAATCTTTATATCAAATTTTGAATGAATGTGCTTTTTCAGAAAATTTAGATTATGTTTATCAGTTTAAAAAATTATTAAAAAAACCAGAAAGCATTAAGCGTTTGTTTAATTTAGATGCCGTGCCTGGTAATATTGCATCAAAACATTATCATACAATAATTGAAAAAATACCTACTATTATTCTGCAAGATTTAGTTATTGCTAAAAGATCAATCAAAATTTTGATGGAAGAAGGTGAGGGGAAAGCTTTTCAGCATGTTAGACATTATCAAAATGGTAATATTTGTTATTATGCAAGACCACTGATTGCTGGGATAGTGCAAGAGAAATCTAATTTTTCATTACATGTACAACAACTACTTCACATTGCATTAGAAGAACAGTACCCCTCTAGATTTTATGTTTTTCCAGAACCTAAAAACATAAAAAACTTTCACACAGTAGATACATTCTTTAGATATGCTCTTTCACATGGACATTTCTTAGGCGTTACTGGAACGGCTGGTTCTGCAGAAGAAACTAAAAAATTAGTAAAAAGATATTCAGATTTAGCATTCATAAAGTTCCCTCGTTATAAACAATCTGCCCTTAGTCAATATACTTTGAAAGATGAAGGCCAAGGATTATCTCGTAAAGAAAAAGCAAAGACTATTATTGATGCATTTAAAGCTCAAAATAGGCCAATTTATTTGATTACAGGAAATGATACTAAAAGATCTCAATATTGGTTTGAACTTTTAAAATCAGAATATCCTCAAGATACGATTCAACTTTATGATGGCAGAGGACGCTCTGAGGATGGATTGTATTTCGAATCACATGATGATGTTCAATTTTGTAAAATGAGACAAATAGCCTCTCAACCAGGAACGATAACCGTTTCAACAGTTGGCTGGGGTGGTCGAGGAGTCGATATTACTGTAAAACAAAATGGAATAATAAACGATAAAGGGCTAGGGGTTATTATTGCTGGTAACTTAACTGAGCGCATGCATCTTCAAGCTATAGGTAGAACTGCTCGAAATGGACGAGAAGGTTGCGCTGCAGTGATAGAAGATGATTATCAAGAGCAATTAGCTGGTGATGATGCATATACTATTATCATGAAGAGAATAGGCAGAGAATCTTATGAGTTTTTATATCAGCAAGTAAAAGATGAAGAGTTAGATCTGCATGTATTTAGACAAAAATGGGTCTCTTTTTATAAAGATTTTATGAAAAAAGCAGAATCGTTTAGAAGAACTCTTGAGAAAAAGAAAACTCCTGAAAAATCATTTTCAAATAAAATAAAAATAATATTCAGAAATATAAAAAGAAAACTAAAGTTAGAATCCACTCATGTAAAATTAACAGCTCAAGAAATTAAATTGCAAGATTTTCAGAAACTCTTAGAAGAGCTGAGAGTTATCTTGATTCGCCATTATTATAATAATCTTGAATACATGAAAAGTTCAGAAATCGAATCAGTGCGTTTGAATGCTGGAATATTAGATGAAATTGATCAGGTTACAAAGATAGATGATGAGCACTCTTTAAAAACAGAATTATATAATCATCTAGTTCTGATTTCTGAGGATTATTATAAGGCGTTATCACAAGATCAAATACTCTTTTTACAGAAAGCTCCTAATGTTTATCTAAAGGTAATTAAAGATCAAGATTCTAAAATAAATGTAGATCAACTTGAGGGATTATGTGCTGCAAGTATACATGTTCATTTATTAAGTAGAACAAGGGCAGCGCGACTTCCTCTTACTATGGAATCAGTATTGAAATATCTTGTTTTTTCATCGACTTCATTGCATGAATGGTCTTTTACTCCTGCTGGTTACGATATCACTTCAGACATTTATAAAAACTTTCAAAGATGTTGGTTTCATTGCGGAAAGGGAGAAGGTAAAGCATTTTTATTGTTACACTCATTTGTACAATCATTAAGCATGAATAAAGAGTGTTTTTTTAATAGAGTTTATACAGGACTTGAGTTGGTTAAATATGAACTTGATACTACAACTTCTAATTTTAAAGAAGTTTGTTCTATTGATGGTCATAAAATTACAATTGATGCTCAACTAAGTCAACCAAGAGTAATGACGGAACAAGATCAAGCAGAATATAATATTGAAACTCCAGCAGAAGATGACTTATTATTTGATGTTTTTAATGAAAGTGAATCTAAACAAATTTACATTTGGGAGCAGTATTTAGAATCAAAATCTTTTGACTGTAATTCTTTATTAAAATTTAAAAATGTCATAACGAATGGCTATCGTATTCATGCTCAAATGTTTCAGATTGAGAAAAAAATAAAACAAGATTATGAAGATCTTTTAGTTTGTTTATCTGAGCAAAAATTGGCAGCGTTTGATTTTAGAAATTTACAAAATGTTATTGATTACTGCAAGGATCATCCAGCTTATGCATCAGAAGTGTTTTTTAAATTTCATCATGGTACAACTGGTATTCAGAAAAAAGATTGGATACATGGAGTTATTAATAAAAAAGAATATGTTAAAAAGCCATCAATTCATGATTTAAAATTATTAGGGATTCATTTAAAGAACTCTTACCAAGATATTAGGAAAAATTCTATTGGAGAGATGCTTAATTATTTTATTCTATTAATACAGATTGCTAGATATGCATTGATTCAATTCAGTAAAGATAAAACTCCGGAACAAGCTGATATTGAAGCTATAATGCGTGATGGCAGGTTCATGAGCTCCTTATCTTTTTGCGAAAAAAATAAATCATTAAGAGATCAGAGAATAAAATTTATTGTTAATGATTTGATAAATTTGCTTTTACTTGCATTAAATACCTTGAAGAAAAAATATCTAATAAAGTCTCCTAAAAGTTTTATGAATAAAATCAGAAATAAATTGATCTTAAATTTTGAAAGATTGTTTAAATTTTCTATTAATTATATAAAAATCGCATTAGAATTTTTGACAAAAATTTGTATCGAGTTGTTTGCAATTAAAGTTTATATAAGTAATTTTTTATCTAAATTCACTAGAAGTTATTTCGATAGGAAAAATTTCAATACAGAAGATTTAGAAAGAACAAAAGAAAAGGCATCGAAAATTTTCAACCATGAGGAAGATCCTGTTCTCAGTCAAGAAAATTTATTGAACCGTGCCCCTTCAATGTTGAGCGGTCTATATCAAGGCGATTCGAAAGGCCCTGATAATAATCAATCAAGCAATTTTTTCCAAGCATGTTCTCGTTATGATGATACCTTGGGTTTTTGGTAGATGGCTTTTAGAGGGCTGTCGATACAAAAACCTGAGAGTTTGTAGTGCAGGAAGGGCCAATTTATCAATATTATAAAATAAAGTTTTAGGTCGTTATTACGGCTTTGATTTTTATTTCAAAATTTTATTTAGTAATACACTAAAATATATTAGAGCTTATAAAATTGGTGCCTTGCATGTTTGGTTCTAGTTATGTTTCTAATATACAAAGACTATTTTATCAACGAATTTTCCAGAGGTCTTTATTCTTAGATTTGAATGAAACTATGGCAGGATTTTCAGTTTCTGAAAAAAGAGCATTAAGTTGGGCTATTGATCAGCAGCTTTTCCAGTCAGATAAGCCAATTGATTTTAATAAGAGTTTTTCTGAAAGAGGGAGTCTTTCTATTTCTGAAGATTTGCTCACTCGAGTTCCAAAAAGTTATCGACAAGAAAAAAAAAATGAAAAGATAGCAGAGTATTTCGCAGAATGTTTTAATAAATCCTTATTATTTTCCAGATTAGAAAAATTTCATCAATTTATTTTTAAAAATTCATTGACTGATTTTGATGAGTTTTGTCTTAGATTTATGATTGGTCAAGGGATTTTGATTCCAACAGAGTCTTTGGTTTGGCAAGGAGGTGCTGAATCAAATTTTGAACATAATTTAGATAATTTTTTAAAATTAACAAAAATTCTTTGTTCAGCTGTAAATAGACCATCATCTGTAGAACTATTATGGACTGATAAAGAGTTAGAAGATTGTTCGGATGAAAATTTAAGAAAGCTATTAGAAGGATTGCTTGAAAATCAAATTCAAATTATTAAAGCCCCTTGGCTTTCTGAGGATTCTAAAAATAGATTAAAGTCTATTATTCCATCAAAAATAGCAGTTATTTCTAGCGATATTAATATGTCTGGTTATACCGCTCCTAAAAAAGAAATACTTGATTCCAATGATTTAGTTTTTATAGATATTGAGAATAATTCTGAACATCTTTTTGATCCTGATAAGAGTTTGAGTGCTTTACAAAAAACAACACCTGATCCGAGAGTAACAGCGGCATTAAGAGAGCATAAAGATATTTTGGCGCAATCGCAGGAAAAAAACACTCAACATATTCTTGCTAATAAATTTTTAATTTCAGAGCGATATATTAGTTCAACTATAACGGGTTGTGATTCAGGGAGAACCACTATAACACATTGGCGTACTTATAATAATATCGATTATTTAAAAAAAGAAGTTGAAAATGGAGCTAAATATAGTTTTTTAGATTTAAGCAAAGTTGATGGGATAGATGAAAGTAATCCAGAAAATCTAGAGCTATTTATACAGCAATTAGCATTAATGCAGATTCGAACAATCTATATTAATCAAGAGTATTCTGATAATTTTCGTTCAATTTTAAATATTATTCAAAAAAATAATTTACCAATTTCCTTGAAAGCAATCACCCTTGCACATGATTTATCAACAATAAAAAGAAATGATCTTCATCAATTAACTAATTTGAAAATAGATATCGATAGGATATCAGAGGAAAAAAAAGCTGGTGAAGAAATTACTTTAGATGATCTTAATACTACTGGAGAGTTTATTGATCCTGATGCTGAAATTTCAGTCAGTTACGAACAGGAGCAAGAACAAGATCAAGATAAAGATCAAGATCAAAACTCTGAAGAAGATGATTTCAATAATGATAGTAAACACATGCCCGTAGTTCGTCGACATGAGATTGTTCCAATTAAACTTTTCGATTTAGCAATGGGAAAAAAAGACCCTTTATTATATCAAACGAATAGTAGTTATGGATTAGATTTAGCAGAATTTATGTTTGCTAGAAGAAAAAAAATACATGATTTATTAGAGCATGGACATGTTGTAAAAATATGTGGTGCGATGGAATCAGATGCGAAAGGAGGTGTGGGAAAGCCTCAGAAATATATAGGGTTGAAAGCATCGCCGCAGTCTTTTCAGTTAAGTAATGGCACAACTTTTTATGACAGGCTATTAAATTTGTCTAGAATATCAACAAGTGAAGTTTTGATAGAGAAAAATATTCATATCATCAAAGCTGAGGCTTGTTGTCGAACTATGGAATTTAATCCTGAGATTATTTTGCCTGAAGAGCTTTTACAAAATTTAAATAAAACTATGAAGCAGATTAATCTTTCTTTTTTCCCAGAACAAATGAGAGATGCTATTTCTCATTTGCTTCAAGAAGAAGGTACAGATAAAATAATTGGTAAATGGAGAGCAATAAAACACGAGATTTATGCAGATAAAGAACAAAAAATACATGTTGATATAGCATTGTTTTATCTAGCCACTTTACCCGCTGCACATCCTTTAAATTTGGCTAACCTGATCAACGATCCTGATATTAATTTTTCATCAGGAACTCCGAATTTTCTTGATCAATTAAATAGTTTTGATGATGCTTATCCATTTTCATCAGATGAGCAAATTTACTTATCATTAAAAATTGCATCTAAAAAAAGTTTTTTCTCTTCAAATCCTTACTGGGTAGAGAAAAAAAGAAAAGAAGCGCCCTCTGATCCCAAAATTGTGACGATTAAAGATCTTGTTACTTTGGTCGAAGACCATGGTCTGAAAAATTTTATAAATGATTTTGAGCTAAATGATGAGCAAAATGCAGACTTGTGTAAAGAAGCGTTAGCTCAGCTACGAAAAGATCCTTGCTCTAAAAAAGCATTTGAAAAAGGTCAAGAATTACTTCGTTTAACATCTTCTGATACGTTGATCCCGTTAAAACAAAAATTAGAAGAGTTGCAATTTGAAAAAGAAGTTGGATTACAAACTCCAATACGAGATGATTTATATACTCCGGCTAAAAATAATTTAAAAGCTATTTTTAAGGATGAAAAATATAATTTTTTTCATGAAATTATTGATAATGTTTTTTCAAAACAGAGAATTTCTGATAAAAGAATTTCAGATGCAACTGATTTCCCTAAACACTTTTTAATTAAATATGGACAAATTTATCTTTCTGAAAAATTAGGATTGACAGAAGAAGAAATAACAACAGACCTTCCAGATATATTAAAAAGATATGAGGAGTTATATCAAAAAATTAATAAAAGTGTTCAAGAAGGAAAGTTTAATTACAAAAGTTTGCCAAAATTACATCGTTATTTGTTTCAAAAAGACGATGATGAACCATCGTATATGCATGCTCATTCAATCTTAAAAATAAAAATAGATATTCTTAATAAATTATTTCCATTAATAGAAGATGTTGAGTTATTAGATCAGTTCCACGGATTTAATTTCTCTTTCATGAATTTATGTCGTTTAGCACTTCTAGTTGAGAATCTTGATACTAAAGAAGAGGAAGCGATATTTCTAGGGATTATTAAAGATTTTAACCAACAATCTATTGATAAAAAATTAACAGTTGAACAACGATTGAAAATTTATGAACAATTAACGCCATTAGTTGGGATTTATCAAACGCATCAGCAAGAATATGGTCAGCAATCTTATAAAAGAAACTATATTTCAGGCGTGAATAGTGCCCTAATTAATAATTTATTTGTAAGAGAGAAAAACTTTGAACAAGATTTAGAAATTTATTCAAAGTGTTTAAATAAATTAAAAGAGATAAAAAATGAAAATCCGAAATTTTATGTGCATCTTTGTCAATCAATTCACCCAAGTAAAAAATATTCAACAGATTTTTGGAGCGATTTTTTACAAATAAATCATTCATTATTTAATCTTTCTTTTCAAAATCCAGAGATACAATGGAAAGAAATGATTCACCGGGAAAGTGAATCTCATGCTCAATCAGCAATAACCTCTATTGGTCATAAGTCATCAAAAGATCAAGAGCATTATGCTCGATTTTTTAAGGACGATCATTATGAATTCGGTGCAATTGAAGCAGGACTTCAAGGATTGTCTGAGCTGGAAAAGCAAAATCTGTTACTCTCATTGACCAGATATAATGCTATTTTACAAGATGACTGGTTTAAAAAGGCAAGTATAGAGGATTTAAAAATTCGATTTCATCGGAATAAAGAAATTATCTCTAAATTAGATCCATCGACAAGTTCCTATCAGGACATTTTATTAGAAACTTTAGCGATAGTGAGTTTTGTTGTTGCTCAAACTTCAACGTTCGGTTTTGCTCCGCAAGCTACTCAGCAAATTAGCGTCTTACTAAAATTGATGAATCCTCGACAAATGCAACAAATTGCGACCGGAGAGGGAAAAACGTTAACCTCAGCAATTCATTCGATTATGGAGTATGCAAAAGGACGTTCTGTCGAATATGTGACAAGTAGTGAGTCTTTAGCTCAGCAAAGTTTCGAAAAAATGGGACCTCTTTTCAGTTTGCTCGAGATTCCTTATACAAGGTTAAGATCTAATACTGATAAAAGCCTCGAAGAGGGAATCACTATTAGCGATATTAATAAAAGAGTTCTAACATCTTTAGAGCATCAAGAAAATCCAAGAGCTTTAGCGGCAAATTCTTCTTTTATTATCGATGAAGTAGATTATTTACTTAATGATTTAACAACTGAATTTAAAATACCACAATTAATTCAAGATTTTGAACAAGTTGATGATTTAAAGGATTTTTATCAAAAAGTTGATTTATTTAAAGTTAATCTAAGTAAAAGTGAAAATGATCAAGCAAATGATTTAAGAAGATATTTACAAAATGAATATCGAAGCAATAAATCTTTACGAGGCACCATCAGAAGAATGCCTTTATTCATTTTAAAAGATTTAATTAATGCTAAAAAAACAGCAGCGCAAATGACGGCTGTTGATCAGGCTGGTCATTTAGTACATGATGGTAAAATTTTTGCTAGCGTTCCAAATTTGGGCTCGCCATCACCAGAGTATTATGCTCGCCCCTTAATTGAGGGGGAAATGCAGTTGGGGAGTAATTTTGCACTGCATGTTCAGCAATTATTGCATATTAAGCTGAATAAGATGTACCCAGATCGAATATATCCTATTCAATACCCCTCTGATGTTTATGCATCTCATCGAGTCGATACATTTTTAAAATATGTTTTAACAGAAGGCCATGCTGTTGGTCTTACAGGAACGGTAGGAACAATCCAGGAAAGAGATTCAGTCGAAAAACGATACCCTGGAATGAAATATTACAGAATTCCTAGCTATTTACAGTCAAAAAGGGTCGATGAAGGCAAAGTAGAATGCACATCAGATCAAGCTCATCTTGAAGCTGTTGAAGCAAAGATAAAACAATATTTAGCTGAAGGTCGGCCTATTTATCTAGTAACAGAAAATGATACAAAAAAAACACAATATTGGTTTAATGTTCTTAAAAAATTAAAGCAGCCTGTTCAATTATGGGATGCGCGAGGTCGCAGTGAGAACGGGGAGGATTTTGAACCTTCTGATGATACTCAGTTTTCTAAAATGAGAGATTTTGCAGGAAAGCCAGGAAATATTAGTATTGTGACCGTAGGAATGGGCGGTAGAGGGGTTGATTTACTTGCTGTAACTGAGCAAGGAGAAGCTTCGGAAAAAGGTCTGGGTGTTTGTGTTGTTGATGATATTCCTGCAAGATCTTTTTATCAAGCGATTGGAAGAACAGGACGACAAGGTAAAGAGGGGATTAGTTGTCAAATAATTAATATCCAAAAAAGTCAAAAGAGTATTTCTGGTCAAGAGACATCAGAATTAGAATTAAACATCAATCGTAAAATGAGAGATGCTTATGATTATTTGGTCAATCATCCTTTAGGGATTGTTTCTAATTGGCCCGAGTTTGTAAAAAGAATTAAGAAAGAGCAAGCAGAAGCAAAAGAGAATCCAGCAGCACTGGAGTATATAGAAAATAAAATTAATACTATTTTTGAAGAAATTTTTAAAATAAAACTAAGTCCACCAAAACCATTAAATTTAAGCGAACCTCTACCTGAAAAGAGTCTTAAATTTATTAATCATCATCATCTTACATCTGTCTATTCAATTAAAGAAAATTCAATAGAAGAACCTCTAAAGGCAGTAATCATTATGACTCCTTTAGCATATGCTCATTTATCAACTGACCGAAAAAAAGCTATACAACTAGACTCAACAAGAGAGTTAGTTCTTTTAGATGAGAGCGAGTTAAAAAAGTTATCAGAGTTGAGTAAATTAGAAGATATCGAAAGGTTTTCATTCAAATCAATAAAAGCTTTAAAAAATAAAGTCAATCAAGATACAGAATTTCATATTGTTATGGGGGATACATCAGAGTCTTTAAAAGCAAAAAATCCATTTAATTTTTTAGAAATGATTGCTCAGACTTTTATCCAAGATATCCAAAAAATAATGGAAATTCAGCCAGTCAATATTCACACATGGCATAACATGGATCAAAAACAACTTAATGATTCAATGTATGCTTTAGAATTAGACTCTGTAATGTTTCAACATAGAATAGCAGATTCTGTTTTACAGGCAGATTTAGCTATTGATTATGCTCTTAATGAAAATAGTAGTCATCGTTCAGGGATATTATCTGTTGGACGTCATACATTAATGAAAAGAGATTTTATTGATAATGGAAATGGCGATTTATTGTTAGGATTTATTGAAGAAAAAAGAGAGCAAAGCGCAGATGAAAATAAAGAATATAGAGAGCTTCAAGATTTACAGACATATTTGCTTGAACGCAAATATGATTATTCAGGTGACATTAGTCTTGAACAGGTTACTGAGTTTCTGAGAATTTTTAATATTAATAAAGAAATGAGAGATAAATTGATATTTGCAGGTCCAGATAGTACGAATGAAAAGATGGAATACTCTTATCAATATTTAATCAGAACTTTAAATCAGTCAAATATTCCAAAATCTTTAGAGATTGATCATCCATGTATCAAAAAATTAATCGAGCTGTTAGATAGTGAAGGCAAAAAAATACCCGAATCTTTAATTGAAAAGATGAATTTAAATAGTGCTTTTTTGACAAGTATCTTTATTAAAAATAAAGCACTCTTTCCAAGATTGCTGGCAGCAGGATTTAATCCTAGTATGACATTTACAGACCAATATTCTTTGCAAGTTGATGCTATTGTAAAAACTTATGGATTGAATAAATCTGAAAGTTTAAAAGAGATAGACTTTAAAGAAATTATTAAATCATCTAAACATCTTAAAAAAATAATAGAAATTGTATTAAAAAATAATAAATCTGAAAATAATAAAATTTTAAAATTTATTGTTGAAAGTAATTTCATTTTGCCAATATTATTGAATTTATTAAAAATTTATTTATCAATAAAAGCATTTTTAAGTTTAACTTATCAATCTTATTTATATTTTAAAAACGTTAATGAATCTTTAAAATATAAAAAAGAGGATGTTGTTGATATTTCTAATAAAGAAATGTTGACTGTAACTAAAGCTCTAGATACTCAAGAAGTATCTGAAGATCTCCAATTATCTAGCAAGGTTTTGGATAAAGAATCAAAGTTAACTTTCACAGATGCTCATAAAAGCCCTGAAGGGGTAGAAGCTGATCCATTAACAAATGAATCAACCAAGCCCAAAAATGATTAATTTTCTAAATAAAATGTGATTGTGATCTTGATAAAAAATAGAAAGTAAGGATTGAACAAAGTCCTTACTCAGCGTAAGATAGTGATAGTTTTAAAAGAATTTTAATTTATGAGTAAGCAACAAAGTATCTCAGGATTTCCAGAGTATTTGCCTAATGAGCAATTATATTTTAATCAACTAAAAGACTCTATTGTGCATTCTTTTGAAAAATATGGTTTTTCACCGATGGAAACACCGGCTGTTGAAAAGATTACAACACTTCTTTCTAAAGGTGGAATTGATCAGGAAGTTTATTCTGTCAAAAGATATCATGATCAAACAGCAAATCCTGCGGAATTAGCTCTACGATTTGATTTAACTGTTCCTTTAGCTAGATATGTAGCTCAACATTTTGCCGATTTAGTTTTTCCTTTTCGACGCTATCAGATAGCACCTGTTTGGCGAGGAGAGCGAGCACAAGCTGGGCGTTATCGACAATTTTATCAATGTGATATAGATATTATTGGGGATGGGCAGTTAAGCTTAGAGCATGATATTGAGGTCTTGAGTACTCTTGCTCAGACGTTAACATCGATTGGAATTTATGATTTTACTATTGATATTAATCATAAAAAAATTCTTGTAGGGGTTCTTGAATCTTTAGGATTAACAGAGCAAAAACAAGTGGTAGATGTTCTTCGTATTATCGATAAGAAGAAAAAAATTAGTATCGATGAGATAAAAAAAGAATTGTTAGAATTAGTTAATCAAGATCAATTAAATGGATTATTATTTTTAATGGATTTAAAGGGATCATCTGCAGATCAATTAGCAGCTCTGGAAAAATATTATCCTGAGAATGCTACATTAACAGAAGGCCTTGATGATTTGAGATCTATGATTCAGTTATCAGAGATTTTTGGTTGTGATAAGTATTTGAATTTAGATGTTTCATTAGCCCGCGGATTGGCTTATTACACTGGATTAATTTTCGAAACTCAATTAGCAGCGTACCCTCAGCTGGGAAGCATAGCTAGTGGTGGTCGTTATGATAATTTAGCTGAAAATTTTTCTAAGAAAAAGTTACCAGGAATCGGAATGTCGATAGGACTATCAAGATTATTTGCTGCTTTATCTGAAGATACAAGTAAATTATCAGTAAGTACGCCTGCACAAGTTCTTGTCGCTGTTCAAGAACCACAGCACTTAGCTTTCTATATCCATTTAGCGCAGTTTTTTAGATTACAAGGGATTAAAACTGAAATTTATCTAGAGCATAAAAAATTAGTACAACAATTTAAATATGCAGATAAAAAAAATATCCCTTATTTAGTCACAGCAAATGACGATGAAATTAAAAACGATCTCTGGGTTCTTAAAGATTTAAGAAAACATGAAGAATATCGATTATCATCTGAAGCGATTGTTGCTTTTATAAAGCAGTAATAGCTAGGCTTGCCATAATGTGCTAAGGTTAGCTCATTATGGATGAGTTTTTTTTTCAATGTTGGCAATCAAATTAGCCTGGCTTTATTTCGCAAAGCCCCAATCATCTTCTTTATTAAAAATAATTCCTCGAGCTGCTATGTTAGGCTTAGCTTTTAGTTTAACTATTTTTATTACGACGCTTTCTGTGATGAATGGTTTTGAAAGAGATATTAGAGACAGGTTATTAAACAGAGCTCCTCATTTAATTTTATTTGAAGAAAAGAAAATTAATACTGAACTTTTAGAACCAGCTATTCGAAAAAATATAAAAGCTCAAGAGTTTTTTGTTCAAACAAAAATGATCTTACCTGATTTTAGTTATCAACAAGTTCAGGTTATTTTTTCAGAGCTAATCAATGAGGTAACTGTTTCAAGTTCTCTGGCCTCTCAAACTAATTGTTTAGATGGTGAATTAAAATTAATGGCTTTTAAATCAAAAAAAGCTCTTTGGCAACCAGTCCCCATTATTGTTACGATTATTCCATTAAAAGAAATCGCTGATTCACAATTAATTGTTTATTTGCCAATCAATTATCAAGCAAAATTTAAAGGCTTGTCTTTATATCCTATTCAAGGATTTTGGTTGAATAATATAATGGCTGTTGATGATTTAGATCATGCATTGAAGAATCATGATCCTAGTTTGATGACGATTACATGGAAAAAAACCTATTCAACAATATTTGACGCTTTGCTTTCAGAAAAGAGATTGATATCCGTTGTGTTATCATTATTAATTATCCTTATTTATATTCAATTAGCATTGACATTAATTCTTGTTTTTAAAGATAAAGAAAAAGATATGATTGCTTTATATTTTTTTAAAGGCGGAACAGAATCAATTTATAATATTTTTTATTTATATGGTGCGTTAAATGTTATTTTGGGAGTTGTTTTAGGTTGTGCTGGTGGTTATATTGTTTCGAAAGGATTACCGATAATTGTGACTTTTTTAGAAAACTTATTTCATTTTAATATTCTTCCCTATCAGCAGTATTTTGTCAGAGTTTTTCCGAGTGAATTTTTATGGAGTGATTTAATAATTAGTGGGGGAGTTTCACTTGTTGCTGGATTGGTGACAACTCATCTAATTGTAAAACATGTCTCTAAGAAAAAAATGGAACAACTTTTAAGGCAGTATCAATAATGAAGTCAACAATTGAATTTGAAAAAGTCACATTTTCCTATGAAAATGATTACCCCTTATTTGATGGGTTAAGTCTCTTAATTCATCAAGATGAAAACATCGCAGTGATGGGTTCTTCAGGCTGTGGTAAAACAACATTTTTGCATATGATAGCGGGATTAGTTCATCCTTCAGCTGGTCGAGTTAAAATTAATAATACTTCTTTATATGAATTAGCGGATTATAAAAGAGATAAATTAATTAGAAACCATTTCTCCTTTATTTTTTCAAGTCCATTTTTGATAAAAGAGCTGAGTATTGAGGAAAATTTATTATTAGGCACTTTAAGATCAACTTTATCAAAAAAAGAAAAAGACTTAATAGAATTATTTGATATTCATACACTTCTAAATAATTACCCCCACCAGCTTTCTAGTGGCCAGCAACAAAGAGTTTGTATTCTTAGAGGGTTGATGAAAAAAAGTGATTTTATTCTTGCTGATGAGCCCACTGCTCATTTAGATAAAAAAAGAAGTTATGAAGTGATGGGAGTTGTTCGAGAATATTTAAAAGAACAAGGGCGGGGGCTAGTGTGTGTGACCCATGATCCGACTTTAGAAGCTTTTTTTGATAGAATACATCGTTTTTCTCCCTAAGATTATTAACTTTTAGTGCATTTATTTTTTATTCATTTAATAGAAAAATATATTTTATTTTCTAATCGTTAATATGTCTTTTAAGATACATTATTTTTTTTGGAGTTGTTTCATCTCTATAGGGATAATTTATTCAGAACATATATTTTGGATTGTTTGCTGTATTAGTTTTTTGAAAATAACAAGGTTTAAGAATTATTTAATATTTATTTTCTTTTTTTTTCTAATTTTAGTTCAACAAAATTATCCAAGATTTAAGACAGAACACTTTATTTATTGCCAAGATTTTAAATGTTTTTTTAAAACTTCTTTTTTTGATAATCCTGTTGTGAATTTTAAGAAATCAAATGGCCTTTATTTATTAAAAGGATCTTTAATAAATAATAAAAATAAGTTGTTGAGGCCATTAAATGAGTATAAGGTTGTAACGATACAAGAAATTCATCAAATTTCTCAAGGTTTGGATAATCATTTTAGACGAAAGATAAAATCCTTTTTTAAAAAAGACCATGTAAGAAAAGTATATGAATGTTTTTTTCTAGGGGTTTATCCTAAAAATGAAAAGTGGTTTGATGTTTTCAAAGAAATGAGTTTGCTTCATGCTCTTTGTTTATCCGGAATGCATGTTAATTTTTTATATGAATTATGTTTGAAAAGAAAGATGCCATTTATGATAATGGGCATGTTTCTTATGTTTTTGGTTGATTTCTCATTTCCTTTAACAAGAGCTTTTTTAAAAAAGATTTTTGATTTATATAAGTATGAAAAAGAAGATGCTTTTTGGTGGGCTGTTTTTTTTGCTTTTTTTATAAAACCAAGTTCTATTTTCTCTCTTAGTTTTTGGCTGACGATTTATTTTTCTTGTCTAATAGAATACAAAAATGTTTCTAATTGGATATTAAAAATAGGAGGGTTAGGTTGGGGGATTTTGATGGGAACTACCTTATCACCATTTTTAATTCTGTTAGGCTTTTTATTTGAGCCAGTGATTTATTATTTTTTATATCCCTTATTAATAATTGGAGTTCCTTTTCTTTTTTTTGAAAAAACATCTATTTTTTTTGGTAATTTTTTACAATCATTCTTAATGATTGTAGGTAGGCTAAATATCTATACTGATTTTATTTCAGTTGATGTCTCAAAGGGCATTTTTTTTATCATCATGCCCTTCATTTTTACTCGCACTAAATTTAAAAAAATTCCAAATAAATTAGGTTGTTTTTATTTAAAGAAAGCCCTTTGAATTTTAGTTAATGTTGAAAAAAAATCATTGGTATTTTTACTATTTTTACTCATAAACAAATCAGTTAAAAGACGATCTATTGAAGGATCATTAAATTCCCGATCAGTGAATAGTGAGGGTTGGGTGGGCCATCTATATTCTTTTCTTAGTTCAGAGATATAATAAGCACGTAGTTCACCGGCGATTTGTTTTAATGTTCTTAAAATTAATCCTGTTTCTTGAGCATTCATTTTTTCATGAATGAACGCACTTATTTGATATCTAAAATGATTTAGATTTTTATTTTTATATAGAGATGATATTAATCTATAATCAGTACAGGTTTCTTGCTTTAGTAGTGATAAATTTCTAGTTAAAAGAGATTTTTTGATAGGCTCATTAATATCGATACAACCTAATATCTTGTCTGATAAATCAGCAGGTTGTTCTTCAAAAGTCAAAGCTTTTGTGCATGAAAAAATAGATTCAGTGTCATTAATTAATTTTAAACTAATATCATGTCCTATTGATGACGCGAAATCACCTAAAAATTCATTTATATTATCTGGTAGATAATTCTGCCCTTTTGGGAATGCCAGCTCTTTTAGTATTTGAAGCTCGTATAAAAAAAGTAATCCATATAAAAATTGGAAGTTAAATGGATTTTGAATAAAAGACAAAGAGCGTCCTATATAAATATTAAACAATAAAACAGGAATAATTAAGGACCAAATATTGATGTTGCTTAAAAAATCTGCTGTATTTTTAGCTGTGGATTCATAAATTCCTAACTTTCTACAAAGAGCTTTGTTTTGTAAGCCGTTGCTGGCAATATTGACCAGGCCATACAACCATAATACTTGAAAAGATCGTTGAAATACAAATAGACCAGCCATAGGTAAAATTACTCTGGAAAGTTCATTTGTTATTAAGACGCTACTTAAAATAGGATCAGATAGTTTTTGAATTTGTTCAGGATTATAAGGCGGTATAATTCTTTGGAGTTCTCGGCCTATAACCGGTGTAGACTGAATAGTGGATATAATTGAGAATATTGGGTAATAACAACGTATTGGCTCGATTAGTGCTGGAGGTATTACCGAGTAAATTTGATTTAGATGATAAATGGCCCTTTGATAAGTTGATATTTCTGGTCGCATCGCTTGAATCATTGATTGACTAAAATCTACCCCATGAACTATAACTCGAGAGAATTCGGATACTAATACTAGAGGGTCTTTTTTCTTTAATATTGATTGGATGCTTGCTTCAAAGTTTTTATCACTTTTTTCAAAAGCTGTGCCAAGAATTAAAGGAAATCTAGAAATAGCATGATGAACATGTGATCTTTGCAATACGAATTGAGGGGATAAAATCTGGAGTAGTTCAACCAAGTGATTCATTCTAGCAGTAAAGTGTTGTTCATTATTTGAAAGTAGTTGATTTATTGATTTTTCTACTAAACTCATCGTTTTTCTTTTTCTAATTGATTTGAAAATATCATTTTGAGATGAGCCCAGATTTATTAAGTGATTTTTTATTTCTGTATATAGAGTTTCATAATTTCTATTTCTTCCTAAATAATGATCGTGAATTAATCCCAAAATTAATAAAGATAGAATAGATCCTGGCAATATATTAGGGATAGTTAAAGGAGAAAGCTCATCGCGGATAGGGCTACATAATTTATCACAACTGTTTGCAATTCTAGCCATGAGATTTTCGTCTGCATTGATATGAAACACTGGGATGAAATCAGTAGACTCTTTTAAGCTATTCATTAAAATTAATAAAGAATTTGATAAGAACTCTGAAGCAGTTATTTCTAATTGAGGATCTATTAAGTTTAAAATAGAAATACTTGGAGTATCGTCTGCTAAAGTAAATCGCATCTTGATTTGATGATTGAATTCATCATTGTGGAATCTTATTCCAATTAAAGACGTGCAAAGAGATTCTTGAATTAAATCTTGTTGTTGTTGATTTAGGTCAAAATTATAATAAACATTAATAAATGAGGTGAATTTTTGACAATAAGAATTAATGATTGATGGTTCAAATATCGCTGGATCTGTTGATTGAAAACGATTAATGATATCTTGAGGGATTTTTTTTAGAAAATCGAGAAAATTTTCATTTTTAAAAAGAGCCGGCCATTCTTCTTCTGCCTGTCCTTCAGATAAGTAATGCTGGATAAACAAATGTTGGAGCTCTTTTGATGTTCTTGCTTCAGGGCTTGGATCATTAAATCTAATTAATGTATAACTACCCATCAAAAACATAATAGGCAGCACAATGTTCAATTTTTTCAAGTATCCTTCAGTGTTGAGAAAATCTTCCCAGACTGAAATGGTTTGTAATCCATGATCTGAAGTGTATTTCACTATTGATTCAATAAATCGAGAATCTATCGATAAACTGTCAATTGTCTCGTTTCCTATTAAATAGACTCTTTGCTCGATAATTTCGTTGAGAGGTTCTCTTAAATCAGCAGCATGATTTCGCTTCATCGCTAGTAAAAATGAACTATAGTCATTAATTTTTTTAAAAATTTCCTTTAAATAGTTATTAAAAAAATCAGCTATAAATTTAGAAGGGAATTTTTGGAATTTATAAAAAGAATAAAAATAATTAGATAAACTTTGTATGTTCTTAAGCCCATTTTTTAAAAAAGACGGATTAAATAGACAGTTGATAATCTCTTGTCGATGTCTTTCGTTTATAGCGATGATAGAGTTATTGGTGGAGTTTAAAACTTCTTCAAATGAAGGATCAATTTTTACAAAAATTTGATTTATTAATGCTGGAATATTAGGTAATACTAATTTCAAGTAATCAGCGAAGCTAGCAATGCTGATAAATAATATCTTTAAGTCATAATAACCTAGCCCAAGAGAGGAATGAAATTTGCTATATAATTTTTTAATAGTTAATTTTGATAAATTTAAATCTTTTTTACTATCTAAGGGTAAACCCAATCTTTTTAATCGATTCTGGCGAGCTATTTTTGCTGCTATTTGCCCAGCGGTCAGACCGATTCTTTCTTCCGCTGGAAGCTCAGTAATTTCATTTATATCTAGCGGTTGTTCTTGTTGATCTGCGAATACAGATTTTAAATATTTTGATAAAGAGTCGATTACTTCAATAACGTTTAAGCCCATATCGCTTCGCACAAGTAAATCTATAATAGAGTTGTGATTTTTTTCGTTAAGTTTATGGTCAGTGTTAATAAAAAATATTAATGATTTTAAAAGTATTTGAGGGGTCTTGGTAAAGCGCCATATAGAGATATGGCTAAATCTAGATTCTTCAAAAGAAAGTAATCTAGGATTGAAAAAATAGTTACTGATATAATTTAGAGGAGTTTGGAATAAATTCAAAATTTCAATTTGCTGATTTACTAATTGATTGGGTATTTGATCTAAAGGATGCCCTTGAGCCCATAATAAAGGTATTTTAATCAAGTGAAAAATTAAATTTAGCATTGGCAAGGCAAAATATGGAATCATGAATATACTTGCTGCCACTAACGATAAAGAAGAGGAGAGTGCTAAAAAAAATGGAAGGGTGATAATTCTTTTTAAAATATTTCCATATTGAGAATGATAGTCCAGCATGTAATAGAAGGTAAATAAAAATCGCCCGGTATAGTTAATAGGTAGAAAAAATAGATAATAAAAACCGAGCAGACAATATGTTAATGCTTTTGCTAATTTTTTAGAAATATTTACAGTAGACACGACAAGCCAAACCTTCCTTCTAGGGAATATGTAGTTAACAGTTACATTTAACACTTAACTTATTAAAAAAACTATCTTTTATTAAAGGTATTTATAATAACTTAGCTTTTTTCTTTTGTAAATAACTAAGTAATTGATTTTTAATTTTAAATTTTAGAAATTGGTTTGTGTTTTTTTAATAATTAATGATGAGGCGGTGATATTAATTGTTTGATTTTTAATAATATAAAAAAAACAATAAAATTTAAGTTATAAAGCTAGTTTAATAGGATTGATGAGCTACATGTTTTAAATCACATTAGTTACGTTAATTTTTATAAAAACTAATATAAATCAACTAACTAAGAAGGATCTGAGAATTTTATTTTATTCCAAATTATTCGGCTAAGTTTAAAATATTATATATTTTTTGTTAATTTTTTTTAAAAAAAATGGATATATTCAATAGAATTATTTACTAAACTCACATATTTAGGTTACAATAATCGGGCATTTGTTAATCGTTGTGATTTTACTATCAATTGTTCTAAAAATTCCAAGAGAATTTTAATCGAATAGGTGTATGTGCAGATTAGTTCAATAAAACTTGATAGATAATCTGTAAGTAAAGTAGAAGCTGCAACTGAACACAACTAGTGCAACTTTACATACTTACAATTAATCAGAAAGGTATTTCATGTCACATTCACAAGAAACATTAGTAGAACAACCATTAGTAGAACAACAATCAACTAAGACATTTTCAGATTTTAATCTTCCAGCTATTTTGGCTCAAACTCTTGAAGAGCATAAATTTACAAACCCAACACCTATCCAAGCTCAAAGTATCCCTCTTATTTTACAAGGTACTGATTTATTAGGAACAGCTCAAACAGGAACAGGAAAAACATTAGCATTCTCCCTTCCAACAGTTGCTCGTTTATTAGAAGAGCCAACAGCAACAGCTTTAATTTTGGTGCCAACTCGTGAACTAGCACAACAGGTTACCAAAACTTTCCATTTGCTTCTTAAGAAACAAAAGTCAATTAAAACAGCTTTATTAATTGGTGGTGAATTTATTCGTCAACAAATTAGCGATCTTAATAAAAAACCTAGAGTTATTATTGGAACACCTGGTCGTGTTATCGATCACTTAGAAAGAAAAACTTTAAATCCTGAATCAGTTAAGTATTTAATTCTTGATGAAATGGATAGAATGTTGGATATGGGTTTTGGTATTCAGCTAGATCAAATTCTAAGTTATTTACCAGCAGATCGCCAAACATTAATGTTCTCAGCAACATTACCTTCACACATTTCAAAAATAGCTCAACGCTATTTGAAAAATCCTATGACCGTGTCTATCGGTGAACATTCACGTCCTGTTGCTAAAATCAAACAAGACGTATTGTTTGTTAAACAAGCTGAAAAATTCAACACATTAGTTGAACAACTTCAAGCAAGAGAAGGTAAGAGTTTAGGTTCTGTTATTATTTTCGTAAAAACAAAAATCGATGCAGATGACATTTCTGAACAATTAAGAGATCAACGTTTCCGCGTAGCAGCAATGCATGGTGATTTAAGACAAGCAAAACGTAAAAGAGTTTTAAATGACTTCCGTACAAAGAAAATTGATATTTTAGTGGCAACTGATATCGCTGCTCGTGGTATCGATATTGCTCATATTGAATTAGTTATCAACTACGATCTTCCACAAGCTGCTGAAGATTATGTTCACAGAATTGGACGTACAGCACGTGGTGGCGCTGAAGGTGCTTCACTATCATTCGTTGCTCCTTTTGAACAAGGTAAATGGAAAGAGATTCTAAGACTAACCAATCCAGAAGCTGCAAAAGAATTTGCTTCTAAATTCCCAGAAAGAAAAGGTTCACAAAGCCGTTTTGGTGGTGGTCGTCGTGATTCCGATCGTCGTTTTGGTGGCCGTTCAGGATCAGATCGTCCTTTCCGTTCTGAAAGATCAGATCGTCCAGGTTCAGATAAATTTGCTAGATTTGATAGAGCAGATCGTGCACCAAGATTTGAAAGATCAGAGCGCCCAGCTCGTTTTGATCGCTCAGAATCAGCACCTCGTTTCGATCGTTCAGAATCAGCACCTCGTTTCGATCGTTCAGAATCAGCGCCTCGTTTCGAGCGTTCAGATTCAGCACCTCGTTTCGATCGCTCAGAATCAGCACCTCGCTTTGAAAGAGCTGAAAAACCTGCTCGTTTCGATCGTTCAGACAGATTTGATCGTTCAGATAGATTCGATCGTTCAGATCGCCCATCACGCGGTGGCGACAGAGGCGAGCGCTCATTTGGCGGACGTTCTTTTGACAATAGAGACAGAAGAGATAGCCGTGGCGGTGATTCCCGTCGTGGTTCATTCTCAAATAAAGGACATTCAGACGCTCCTAAAAAAGCAATGAACGTTCAACAAGGTCGTATTGTTCAATCATAAGAACAATATTGAATCATAAAAGGTCTTTGATGAGGCAACTTGTCAAAGGCCTTTTTTTTTAGCCAAAATGTTATCAGGTGATTGATTTTTTTAATATTCTTTTTTTTCATGTCGTGAAAATTTTTTAATTTTCGCTATGCTTTAAAGGAGCCTTTGAAATAACATTGAGCTTAGAGAAAGTTCCTGTTATTATGTGCAAATTTCAAAAATGGAGAGAAAATCATGTCTCATCAATTCGATTATCATCCTGACTTTAAAGAAAAAAAAATGGTTCTTGCTTCGCATAATCAAGGTAAATTAAAAGAGTTGATAGAAGCTCTTTATCTATACCCTGATTTATCTATTTTAACAGCGAATGATTTTAATTTAGATGAACCAGTAGAAGATGGTAAAACTTTTATTGATAATGCCAAAATAAAAGCTCATTATGTGGCATCAAAAACAGGACTGCCATCATTAGCCGATGATTCAGGATTATGTATTAATGCCATGGGGGGGCGGCCAGGTGTTCATACTGCAGAATGGTTTACTAAAGATGATGGAACTAGAGACTTTGATTTTGGATTTGAAAAAATTAAAAAAGAGGTTTTTATTGAAACTGATAAAACAGCATCAATGAAATGTATATTGGTCTTAGCATTACCTAATGGGACGGATTTTATTTTTGAAGGAGAAGTGCCGGGAAGAATAACATTAACTCCAGCCGGTCTTACGGGATTTTGTTTAGATCCTTTATTTATTCCTGAAGGTTTTGATCAACCATTTGCTGTTTTAGGTCCAAAAATAAAATCTATTTATTCAGCAAGGGCTCGCGCTTTAAGAAAATTTGAACATTTTATTGCAGAAGCATTAAAAAGATAAAAGAAGGTATAAAATAAACAATCATCTATCTTGATGGTTGTTTATTTTGAAATTAATGCTTAATTAGAGATTGGGTTTAATTCCTGTGGATCTACTACCAGAACCCGTAGAGAAATTTAATAAGGAGGAGCTGACTGAGAATACTGATTCGGGCAGCATACCCGTTAATAGATTTCTCGATGCTGTTGCATATTCTGCTACAGTTTCTTTTGCTTTATAAGCCGTTTGTGTTAACACTGCAGCTCCTTGTTTATATATCTCTGTTTCAGAAATAATATGACATACAGCAGCTGCAGCTTGGTACTGTGGAGTATTCGTAACCATACTTCCAACAACAGCGTAAGGCATATCATACCACAAACTAGTTCTTTCTTTCTGAGCTAATGACGAAAGGGTATTGTCTTTGATAGCATTTGTAATGATTGGGATGAAGCTGTTAATTATTCCAAAATCATTTGAAATAAAGAAAGAGAGCCAGCTTTTTGAATTAGTTTCTTTTATATATTCTTTATAAAAGTAAATAAGATTTAAATAAGTATCTTCTTCGGTAAGAGCTTCTTTCAGTTCGGGTAACTTGATAAGAATATCGTTGATGACTTTAATATAAGCATTAAAATCATCGCTAGATTTAGGATTTAATGCAGTGCTAAGATGATTTGCAAAATCTTTATCTTTTAATAAGGCAATAACTCTTGCTGGGGTTTGAGTTCTTGATATTAAATCACTTAAAATAGTAGCGCCTTGATTGATTAAACCTATTGAAACTTTTTTATCTTTTAATAATAACTTGAGCACAGATGACATTAACTTCTGTAATCTTGCAGGTGTATTAAAATATTCGGATAAGTGTTCTCCTCCGATTGCCTCAGTGAGTTCCCCAACAGAAGAAAGTAAAGAATGAAGATGTTCTTTGTGGGCTCCAAGTTTTTCAGTCAGAAGCGCTTCTTGGCTACCTTTAATGGTTTGTATATTAAATTTTTCGCTGGATATTAATGATTCTGTAAATCCTTCATCTTCGCTTTGTTGTAGACGTGCTAATTCGATTTTTTCTAATTGTTCTAATTTAAATAGCGATTCAGTAACATCTTGTTTAGCTGTTTCTAGTTCTGAAGATGTTTTTAAAAATTCAGTTAATTTTAGATGAATTGGTAATAAGTGCTCTTCATTTAATTTATCGAGAATTTGTAAAAGATTATTAAAGACTTCTTTTTTCTCTGCAAAAGATTGAGTGTTTTTGATGTGTTCTAGTAGTAAATAAACATTTTCATCAAGTTCTAAAAACGTAGAAGCTTTTTCAATAACACTGATTAATTGATTAATGTTTTCATCATTAATGATGGTGCTTGATTCTTTTCCTAGTTCTGATAAATAAAATCTAGTTATTAAATGAAGGCTATCAAAAAGAGGTTTTCTGTCTTTCCACGATTGATCATTCCACATCAAGAATGGCTGTCCAAACGTTGCTAATGCTTTAGGAATGTCTTTTAAAGACTCTCTTAGTTCAGCTGCTTCAGCTTCATTTAGACATGAAATCAATTCATTATTTAATACAAAGCCTTTAAAGAAATCGAATATTTGAATTAAGTTTCTATGTTCCTCGGAATCTTCTTCAAATATTAATGAATGAATTATTTTTTTCTCTAAGGTTAATGATTGTATTTTTGATAAAAGATCTTGCTCAATATGCACCATTTTTTCAAAGTGAGTTTTGCAAGAATCTTTATCAGATAAAAGCTCGCCCTGATCTGGTATTTTATTAAGCTCTATTTTAAATGAATCTAATTCAGCTAAATCCAAACGAGAAATTAATCCGAGTAATAAAGTTTTTTTAGCAGATATCTTTGTTGCTATTGTAAAATAATAAGTATTAAGAGCTGTTCTTATGCTAGTGGTATCTTCATTAAAGATACGAGATAAACTTTCAATTTTTGATGGGGCTAGTAAACTACCTGACATGATTGATAGTTTTTTATTTGCGATAGCTTGTTTGATTTGTGGATAAGGTTCTAAAGTTTGATTGAAAATTAATAAGGCCTCTGCAGCATCTTTGCTAAGATTGTTGTCTTTTAATTCGCTGATATCAAGTCTAATACTTTGTAATAAAGAATGGTCTTCATTTTCTTGTTGTAAAAAAATCTTTCCAATTTCTTTTAGCTCGGTTCCGATGTCAGAATCAAGATCTAAGATTTCTAAGGTTTCTTTTTTAAATTGACTGATTAATTTAAGTAAAGATGGGATGTCAGATATTGATAAACCTTCAACTAAGTGAGTTCCTATATTAGAAAGTAGTAGGTTTAAATCCTCTATTGTTAACGAGGTTGGAGAGTTAGCATTTGTTTTAAAAATGATGACAATCTTATCTATCAGACCATTAACGTGTTGTAAAAATTTTTCTTTGCGTTTGAGAGTTTCTGCTTTAATCGAAGCTTCTTTAGTTTCCTCTGTTAAATTTCGCATGAAGACTTTATTTTTCTGTATTTGATTTGAAATTAAAGTTTCAATTTCTTTTTCTTGAGATTTGATTCCTGATTTTATAAATATTGAAATAATCTCCCCTTGAATATCTTGTCTTTGATTAAAGATTTTCAGGAGATTCTCTAAAAGAGCCTCTTTAAATTCAGGGATGGTTTCGAGAGTAATCGCTATTAAGTTGATGACTCCCTCGAATCTTTCAGTTGGTTTTGTAGCGTAAAGAGCTATTGTTAAATTTTTTGCAAAAGGTTCATTTGATAGTAACGTCTTCATTTTTTCAGGGTCTTTTAGACCCAATAAGCAGGTTTCTAGAATTTTCGATATATTTGTTATTAGCTCAGATCTTTCATGTGCTGCTATTTCTGAAGGGATATTATCAGTGATTAATAATGTCATTATTCCATGTATCACTGGATGTAAATTTTCTGGAGTAGATAAACCACCTAGATCGATATCACCAACTATAGATCCTATGTTGCTCAGTAAATTAAAAGTTTTTTCTTGATGTGTTATTAATGATTCTGAAAAAGCTTCTGTTTCTTGAGCTTGTAATGCGCTTAGTTCACTTATATCTATAACAGGGGTTCTTTTACTCAATCTTTCTAATTTAAAAGAGGTTTCAGTTAGAGCTTGTCGGCTTTTTGTTAATGTGGCTAAGGATTTATTAAATTCTATAAAATGAGGATGAGTTCTTTGAAAAATTTTTTCGTTCAAAGAGTTTATGAAATGAAGAGAGCTTTTTACAAAAGATTTTTTCTCTTCAAAATCGACAGATTCATCCAGATTTTTTAATAAAGTATCTATTTTTTCATTTTTGATTTCTAATAAGTCATAGATGTTTTTAATTAGTTGCAATAAAGTATTAATACTTTCTTCAGTGATAAGCGTTTCTTCCTCATCAATATCATCTAGATAAACACTGGAAATTAAATGAATTGTATCAAATAAAGATTTGGTTTTGGGATACATATCAAGAGTCCACTCAGAGAGAGGAGTTTCGAAAAGTTTTAATGAAGTTAAAAGAGCTTCTTTTTGAGGGAAACTGTCTAGAGATAGACTGCTTATTTTTTGGACAAAAGCATCATTAAATAAAAATCCTTTAAAAATTGATAGCGAATCAACTATTTTAGGGTGAAGTTGATCATCCTCAGAAGGGAAGAGAAGAGAGGATATTATTTTTTTCTGTAACATGATTGAATCTAATTTAGATAGAAAATCTTTTTCTAATTTAATAATTTTTGACAAATAAGTTTGACAAAATATTTCACTAGACATTGCTCCTCTTGTTGGAATTGTATCTAATTCCTCTTGAAAGCTTGTCAATTCAGGATCTTGAATTTTTTTAATTAAATCTATAATACTTATCTTTTTTTCAATAATTTTTGACGCCATGAATTCATAATATTGATTTAAAGGCTCAATCTTATAGTTTTGTATAGTAAATAGTGTTGGTAAAAAATTTATTTTTTCTGATGATAATAGAAATTCATCAAAGGCAATTGAGTAATTTCCTGTTTTAATGCTTTCAATAATTTCAGGATAAGTTTTTAAAGATTCTAAAAAGAGTTCTTTTTGTTGTAAATTGATTTTTAAAATAGAATCATTTCTTAAAGAGGAAATATCTTCTTTAAATTTTTGCATATGTTGAAAATCAATCTTTTCTGGAGCTAAAAATATTTTACCAAGTTCTTGAATGTGTCCGATGGGTTGTGAGTTAGGATCTAAAATAGCTAGTAATGGTTGTCTATAGTGATTTGTAAACTCTAATAATCCTTTAAAATCCGAGGGTTTTAATTCTGAGGTGCCATCAAAAGCTAGCCGCTCCTGAGATATTTCTTCTTGCCCTTCAAATGGAATGATTAATTGCTCAACAAGGCCTTTTATATTATTGAAAAATGCATTGATTTCCAGATTTGTTGTTTCTTCTATTGATGCTAACTCTAAACCTTCACCCGGTAAAATTTCTATTTTAGCTCTGGTTCTTTTGATTTTACTTTGAATGATTGCGCTAATAAGTGGGCGTTGAGATTCTAAAATTCTGTTAAATATTTTAGATAATATTGAGCTAGGAATGGTTTCTGAATCAGCTAAGACTTTAACTAATGTTTGAAAATTCAATATAATGCTTTTAAGATTTATGGGTTTATTTTCACCTGGACCAAGAAGCTCTAAACTAGAGACAATTAAGCTTCTAGATTCTGGAGATCTTAAGATTGTTTTTAGTATAAGAGCCAATTCAGCTAAATGCTCTTTTTGTGTAAATTTGTCTTTAGCCGTAGGCTGGATATTTAATATTTGCGTTAAAAGAAGAGACACTAAAACTGAAGCGCTTTCAAGATTTTTTTCAATCCAGGGGTGTTTTTCATGAAAGAACTCTATAATCTTTTCATGGTTCAATAATATACTTAATTGATGGAATAATTCTGGTGTTCCCGCATCTTTTTGAAGTGCTGAGATGCTTAAAGAGTGTTCATTTAAAAAAGGAAGCGGATTTTCATCAATAGGTAACCCAAAACGTTGCGCAATAGTTTTCATAATGCTACCTGTTTTAGATTCGTAAGTTTTCATTTGATCAATATTGGCTAATGATAGTAGAAAATCTGAAGTTAAATTTGTTTCTGGGTCTAAGACTATTTTTATGAATTTTTTTAAACTATCTTCTTTTTGAAGGTGGAAATGTGTTAATGCAAGAGCTCTGTCATTCTCTCCGGCGATTGCTTCTTCTTGTTCTTCATCAATCATTTTTCCGTCGCGTTCTTCTTCAAGATGACGCTCTATCATTGTATTCGATGTAAAAAATGAAGTGTCGCCATCTAAGGATGTTATTAGGCTTCGATCTATAAATAATGCAGCTCCATCAATATTATCTTGTAAAAATTTAATAGTTTTTGCATCTATGTAATCTTTTTTAGTTAAAGTTGCTAGTTCATTTTTTATTCGCTCGAATATCTGATCAAAGTCCGGATGAGGAAGAACCCGATTAATAAATAGCTCAATATTTTCAAGTGTAATATTCAATTCATCGAATATAGGTTTAATATGTTCTGCTAAAGGGTGAGTATCGGGTAATAATTGATAACTTTTAATAATTTCTTTTAATAAAACTGCTTTTTCAACAGGATCTATAATTTTTGTTGATGCCTCTACATGTTTTGATATTTGTAAAATGTTTTCATCATAAACAATATCCCGTAAGAACGATATCACATCTGAATGCCCAAGATGGAGGCATATTGCTGAAATTTTTTCAGATGAGAAATTTTCCATTGCGTATGAGAGAAGTTTTTCTACAAATTCTTTCTCATCTGGCTTTGTATTATATTGATTATAATTATAAACAGTACATAAGATAAAATTAATTAAAGGCTTAGCGGCAGAGGGGTATTTTTTAGCAATTGAAATCAACTCTGGTGAGACAGCTCTTAAAATTTGCCCACTATTAAAAGGAATTTTATTAGTTTTTGATGCTTCTTGTTCACCATAGCCCCTAGATAAAGTAGCGATAAAATCTTTAAATACTAGATCGATGCTCGCTTGTTCTTCTTCAGAGATTTGGGATGTTCCAGTAATAACGATAGATAAAAGTCTTACTAGAGCATTTTGAAAAGGTCCGCTGTTTCCAGAGGTTTGAGAATGGCTATAATAGATAGCTTGGTTAATCAAAGAGAACAAATGATCGGTTGTAATACCTTTGACTGTTTGATTAATCATTAAATTTATAAAATCATAACCAGAAAATCCATCTTCAGGTTGAATCAGAGTTTGCGTAGGGTCATTTGATAATACTAAATTTCCAGTTTTGATTCTTGCTGTTTTTAAAAACTCTTTGAGCCCATCAATAGCATTTATTTTTTCAGCATAAGAAATAAAAGAAGCAAAGTCTTTTAAGGACGGTAAACTAGCTGTATTTATCCCATAATTTGAAGATGGATCTAAGACTGTTGGCAAAGGAGTTTCTTGATCTTTTGTAGATATAAATAATGATAAAATTAGGTGTTTTAAGGTGTCTTTAGCTAAAGAAATGATTCTTGAAGCTAGAAATAGAGAGTTATTAGAATTTTTATACGAAAAAGGGGTAATGATTAAAAGATAAGCTATAGAAGAGAGTGCTAGGCCAATAACAAAAAATATATTAATAATAGTATAAATAGGTCTAATCAAAAATCTTTGAAGATAGTTATCATCAGACAGTTTATAGGCTTTAATTTTTTCTTGAATATTAAAAAATTTAATATATAAATTTGAAATAGTTGATAAAGCTTTAAAATCAGCCATCCACTCAATAAATAATTTAAAATCAAAAGAGCGCATATTCACTCTCCACTATCTTTAGATTAATGTTCTGTCATGTATATAGGACAATTTTTTGAAAATTTAGGATCTTTTTATCTTTTTAATAAAAATATTTGATAGGAATAAGCGATAGATATGATCAAGGAACGTGTAACCACATCTAAATTGCTATAAAACAAAGGAAATAAATATTAGGGTGGATTTTTACTTTGAACTTAATTTCACACTTCAAAATAAAATTTTAAGTGATTGATAGATGATGAAAAATTATTTTTATTATCTTAACTTGGCCTTAAATCAATACATTCAGACATAAAACATTAGAATCTCAATTAAAAGCTTATTTGAAATATAAAATCAGGCTTAACATGCTGAAAAATAATAATAATAAAAAATAAGTTTTTAATTGACCGCCTGTGTGACCTCATGATAAAATTTTCAGATAACTTACTAATTTATATAAAGATAAATTTTAAAATGAAAAATATCGTGTATTGGCAAAGTATTCTATCCACTAATCGTTGTGAACCCTATAAAGCCGACATTCAAAATTGTTTGAGAGCACTTGAGAATGGTAATTACAAAGAAGTCAGTTTAGAAAAACTATCAACACCCGGATATCGCCCTGTATATAGTGCCCGGTTTAGCCAACCTGGAAGAATTATTTTTACAACCATCGAACATAAAGGCCAGAAATCTATTTTATTGCTCGATGTTCTTTTTAATCATGAATATGATAAGTGTAAATTTTTAGATTCCAAAATTTTGGAAACATATTTAACAAAACTAAAGGAAGAAGACTTTTTAACATTTGACGATAATGCCTCTAATTTTAATGAAGATACAGACTTAGACTTTTTTAATTCGACATCAAACCAACAATATTCTTTTAATGCTTTAGTAAAATATCACAGCCAAAATATTTTTCTAGACTCAAGTCAAAATGATTTATTAACATGCTCTCTTCCTTCTTTTGTTCAAGGAGTTGCTGGTAGTGGAAAAACATGTTCAGCTTTCGGAAGACTTTTGAATGAAGAATTAAATACAGAGACTCAAGGAGATGTCTTATATATAAGTTTGTCTGAGCGATTAGTTAATGAGGTTGAAAATGAATTTAAGAAGGCATCAAGATTTCTGGCATTTAGTGATTTTGACCAAAATGATTTTGATAATTTAAAAAAAATCTTAATAGATAACGAAGCGATTTTAGAGAAGATTCTTCTAAAAAAAGACGACGCAGAGATTTTAAAAAGCCTTGGTTTAGAAATAAGTGAAATGACACTAGATATCTTTAAAACTACTCTTTTTAATAGCTCTAAAATTGATAAGTTAAAAGATCTCTTGCAAAAAGAAATTCCAGAAACAGATAGAATTTTTCATACAGTAGAACTTGGGCGTGAATATAATCAATTATTAAAAAGTCTTTCTCAAAAAATCTCCAAGAAAAGAAATTTTTTCTTTCTAACCTATGAAAACTTCTTAAAGAAATATATGAACCCGGCCTCATTAGATAAGGGAAATTCTTTCAACTTAGTTACCATTAAACATTTTAAAGAGTGGTTTCAAAATAAAGCTAAAACTAAAAAAGGACGAATTTTCAGCGAAAAATTACCAATCGAGTTAATGATGGCTGAAGCAAGATTTTTATCAGGATCTATTTCTTCTTTAGCAGCTACAAATAGCTGTCAAGAAAGTTCCAGTTGTTTTTATTTAATTGAAAATAAGTCGATTCAAGATGAGTTTCAGGCTCTTTTTCAAGAGTATCAGGAAAATTTGAAACAAAATAAATTGATTAATATTGATTTGACAACGATCGATTTTGGACGAATAGCTGATTTTATTATTCTTGATGAGGCTCAAGCTTTTTCAGGGGCGCAATTAGAGGTGATTACAAAGTCGGCTCAAGATTCCCAAGTCATGTACTGTTATGATCAATATCAAAATTTAGTTGATGGGATTGATCATTTACATCCATTTAAGCAACGTCTTCAACAGTCGTTGGGGCCTGGCAGATCGCTAAACTCAATAACTTTAACAACAGGGCATCGTTGTACTCAGATTGTTTCAACATGGGCAAATAATTGTTTAGATTTAAGAGCAAAAATTTCAGGAAAAGAATACGCGGCATCTTCTAGCTCAAGATTAGAAACAATGAGTGAAGGGGGGAGGGTTGAGTGGATCAATGAAACTACGAATTTTTCTTCATCTTCTGTAAAAGGATTTCATGCTGACGATGCTAGCTGGGCGATTGTTGTTGGCAACACTGAGCTTAAAAATAAGGCGAAGATAATATTTAATAATTCATTAAATATTTATACTCAAGAAGAAATTAGAGGCTTAGAGTTTAAAAACATTATTTTATATCAGCCTTTTTCTGAAAAAGTATTTAAAGAGATTCAGTCTATGATCGGTGATCATGCGTATGGGGCTGTAAAATATGTTCAATTAGAAGATACTCTTCGACATAATTATAGAATTGCATTAAGTAAATTATTTACTTCCTCAACAAGAAGTCAAGAAAATTTGTTTATTGTGTCTGATAGTAGCTCATACCGAATTTTACATGATAAGTTATTAGCAGGTATATCTAGTTCAGCAGCTGCAGCAGTTACGGAAGAAGCAGCTTCAACAATGTCTAAAGTTAATTCTGATCCTGATGGTTGGTTTGCCATAGCCAAACACAGGATGAGTAACAATCAGCGTCCAATAGCAGAGGATATTATTCGAAAATATTGTCCATGCATAACTTTTGATGAATTTCAAAAATTTGATACTTATGAGAAAGTGATGCGCTCGAAAGAATCTGAGATTCAAAGAGCAAATGCAGCAGGTGCGTCAGAACAAACAGGCTCAAAAAAAACGTCACTTCAAACAGTAACAACTGTCACAAAATTGAATGCCGGCAATAACAGAAAGAAGAAAAAAGAAGTACCCAGTAATGATTTATTAAACTTAAAAGAAAGAATAAAATCACCAAAAGATATTCCAGGAATTTTAAAAAATTTTCATTTAATAGATGATGTCATTAAAAATGAAGCCCATAAAAAAAAGATGTTATCAGGTATCGCAGAGGTTATTTATACATTTGAAATTGATTCTTTTAGCAACTTGGTTCAAAGTATTTTTGATGAAAATAAACAGTTTTTCGACGATTGTTTTTGCTTTCTTTTTTGTGTTCTTGATGATGGAGATGCCTCTGGGTTTAAAAGTCAAAAAGATGATTTAAATCCAGAAAAAGAATTTGATTTGGAACGATTAGCTGCTCAAATTCATTTTGTTCGAGATTTATTAATATCATTGATCGATATTGCTTTCTTCAATAAGAAAGATGTTCACAGCTTCTTAATGGCAAGGTTCTTAACGCTGACAGAGCTTTTTTTATTTAAAGAAAAAAGAGAAGATTATTTAAAAGAAATTTCTTTTTTTAAGTTCATTGCACGGTATCAAAAAAACATCTATGCTTTTTCAGCAGATAAAGATGCATTAGACAATGCTCTCTTTAAGTATAAAGGATCAAAATCACTCACAAAGTTGATTAAGTCACAAACTTCTATCATCGATTTCTTTTTAAGATATCAGTATGCTGAAACCCATATGGCTTTTATAGCTATGTCTTATCAAATCGAACAAAGTCCCCCTCGTGAGGAAGAGATCCGAGATGATGTAATATCAATGTATCAAGAAAATCTATCATCTAAAATAGATTTAAATGATGGGTTTGATAAGAATCTTCGAAAATTGAAGATGGCGACTTACCTGGTGTGTCGTTTCTATCAATCAGAAAAATGTATTGAATCAGAGTTGATGCGATCTGATGATTTAGGTCTAAAAAGGTTTTATCTTAAGTCTATAAACTCTCTTGATACAATTGGGCAGTTGCCATTATGGTTGAAAACAACAAAAGAAATATATCCCACAGATAAATATGAAAGACATACTGGTTTAGAAGATACTTGTTGGCTTAATTTATGGATGATAAATGTACTTCAAAATGAAAACATATGGCCTGTTGCTCACGCATTACTTTTTTCTTTAGAAAGTAAATTTGGCACTATCTTTATAGAGTCTTTAAAAGCAAGACGTATTGATTATTGGTTATTAAATGCCGGCTTGATAGATTCTTTAAATAAATTTTTGGTTATTGATAATAAAGATTTTAATTACGATGAGACCAAGGTTAATGAATTTAGAAATGAAGTTGCAAGAATATATGATGAGCATGACATTAAAGATGAAAATATTGTCATATTAAAGGCAGGTATTCCTTTATTAGCTAGTGATAATGAGTCTTTAAAACTTGCTTATAAATATTTATGTCGAGGGCTAAATGAAGAGTTAATACAATTGATTTTAACGAATGATGATATTCTTTTAACTGAATTTAAATTGAATTCAATGGAAATTAATTTTTTAGAATACTTAATTCAATTTAAAACTCGAAATTTTCTTGAAGCCTTAAGAGCAGAAGGTTTTGATTTTTTCAACAAGATAGAAAATAAGTCAGCTTTATTTTATTTGATTAAAGATAGTGAAAATAATTTAACAGGGCTCATTAATCAAATTATTGATGATAAATGTGGATGCCATTGTAGTGATGCGATAAGGGTTTTTGAAAATCCAAGTGAACATGGTGCAGAAAATAGAACTATTATTCAAAAAGTAATAAAACAATTAAATAACTCAAATAATCAATCAAATTTAAAAAATGGGAACGATCGTTTTGAGAATTACATTCTAAATTGTGTTTGTGAAGCAAAAAATGAATTTTTGCTTGTCCAGTTCGTTAATTTTATAATAAACGAAAAAATATTTATTCACTTTGATATGCTCGGCTTGCTTCTGCAAAAGAAGCCTCAAGATTTTGAATGGGTTATTCAAACAATAAAATCCCATTTCCCTTCTTTTATTATTAATATTTTTATAAAAGAAAAAGTTATATTAAGCGAGCAAACAATACAAATAAATAAAGTCTTGTTCTATTCGAATCTCAACAGAAGAATGAATAATTTTTTATCAAATAAATGCGTTGATATTAGAGAAGGTGTGCCCCCATTTTTAAGGCAATTTATGCAAGACTATTGTGATTTTGCCGATTTTTACAATGGTCATGTACAATCGAATTTTATTAATTTTGTCAGATTGTGTAAATTATCTAAAATTCAAACAGATCATCAGGAACAATCTCGCTCTGATTTAATTGCTCAACACAATAGAATTCGGCGCCAAGAAGAATTGTATAAAGATTTAGTTGCGATTTTTGTTGATTACCACGGTGCCGATAGTTTGATTCGCCAAATGATTATTAATTTAGATCTAGATAATTTTGAATTTATTTTTTCAATCATAAAAGATCATGTTATGCCGACTGCACTATTGCAACATTGTTTTGACTTTATAGTTGAAAGACTCAAGAATCCTGCAGGAAATTCTGATCCTCAGACTTTGATTACAATGCTCATTATTTTAGATGGCTCTAGTTCTGGAATTGACTATAGTGCTTTGCAAGAGCTTCATCCTTCAATAAAATTGAATCTTTACGAATCTGGATTTGAAGTTGGAGTTGATGACGTTCGACAAATACAAAGTTTATCACCACTAATTTCAAATCTGATCAAATATTTCGATATTAGGTTTAGTTATGACTCAAAAGATATAAAGAAGCAAAAGCAGTTATTTTCTAAAAGATTAAGACAGTGTCATGTTGAAAAACAAAATTTATTAGACATAAGAGCTGCTTTTCTTCAAATAAAAAATATGGAGCTAGGTGAAATTATTATCAATCTTTTAAAGGTAGATAAAACGTTCAAAGAAAATTATGGAGCATGTTTTGTTCATGCGCTATTTTCTAATTTGGCTCCATTTAATGAATTGTTAGAAAAACTCGATCTGGCATCCTGGCGTTTTCTTAATCAATATGAAGGCTTTGAAAAGGTTTTAAAGTATATTTTTGAACGTGATAAATTCACAGATGATCGTCTTTATGGTGAGGCTGCTCAGGCTAATCAATATAAATATAGAGTTGAAGATTTTAAGAAATCTTCAATCAATCATTTAAATTTGAGGTTAAGTTTCTTGGCAAGTGGAATTCAGGGGTATAAACATGTTGCTGATGAGATATTCAGTTATAAAGTCGCGGTCACATTGTATCAGTTGTGCTTGAATACCAATTCTAATGATAAGAGAAGAATTCAATTTTGTGCACATTTAAAGGACCTGTATTACAGCTACATTTTTTGTTTTTTTGAGAACTCAATCCAAGATAATCTCCAAAATGAAGAAGAGCTGATAAGCTGGTTTGAAATTTTTAAAAAAATGTGGAATTTTGCTCCAGAAGAGGTCGTGTTGGAGATTCATGAAAAATTTGTAATTCAAGCTCAAGAATCTGGGTATGATAACCTTAGGAAGGTTATCTATGAATCTGTTAGTCTTCCAGAAGATTTAAAATCTGAAGAGATAGAAGTTTTCAAAAAAGATATTTGCAACGCACGTGAAGCGATGAGCATCCTCGGAACCAATAAAATTTTTGAAGAAAAAACAGAAGAAAAAATAGAAGAAAAAATACTAGAATCAAAACTAGCTGAATTAACTTTAGATCTATTTAATACATTAAATCAAGAAAACACTGTTCCGAGTAATTCAATAGAAAACATGACCTTAGATTTACTTAATATATTAAATCAACAAAACACGGCTTCGGATAATTCAAATAAATCTATGATTTATAGTCAAACCCCTCCATCAAATTCAAAAAGACTCAAAAAAAAGAAAAAATAAGAAATAAAAACCCTATTGATCAAAGATAGGGTTTGAATTTTAAGAGTTGTTGATGAGTGTGAAAAAAGCTTCAGTTTTCTCAAGATGGTTTAGGACCACTTTTTTTCGGGATTTCTTTTGCTATCTCGAATAAACTTTTAGAAGAGTGATGCTTTTCCATTTCTTGAAACGAAGCGCCATATAATTCATTGATATCTTTAGAAATATTATTACTTAATAGTATAGTCGCGAATAACTCACTAGTGGTTGCTGGTTTATCTTGTAAATCTGCCAAATTTCTCATTTTTTGCATAGCCTGATTTAAGATATCAAGAATTTCATATAATAGAGGAAATGATGATTTTTCTTTTTCTAGTTCATTTAATGCCTGGGTAAGTAACCTTTTTTTGTCATTATAATCAAGCTTTGAAGAGTTTATAAAATCTTTAAATTCATCTTGGAGAGCCGCGATATAAGAACTGTCATTAAATAGCGCTGTTGTTTCACCAGTTGTTTTTTCTGGGAAAGGACCTCTTTCTAGTGCTTTAACTATAAAATAGATAAACTTTTGAAGTTGAGGAGTTGTTGTTAAATCTTGAAGCTTTGTTCGAGCTATTTTATCTTTTAAGATTTTAAGATCTAATTCAGGGATTTGTATATTTGAAAGCTGCTTTTTTAGTGACTCTACATTGTATGTCATGCTAATACTCTATTTTTGTTAATTGCTTCTTTATATCGGCTAAGAAATTAAAATACTTACTTAATTTATCATCTCTTTCCAAGAAATCACAAATTAAAGATTTATATTAATTGACAAGAATATTTTTTCGATTTCAAAAGAAGTTGATATTCAGGTTAACCCTCTATTCTCGGATGATTTAGAGGGATTTTTTAATAGATTAATATTATTATTGAAGGGTAGATATATCTTTTATTCAATTCATTTTAGAATAAAATTTATAATTGATAAATTTTATGAATTATAAAGGTCCCGAACGGTTATCACGATAAAGTCGTTCTTGAGGTGCTCTAAAAGGTGTTGATGAAAAGAATATCAATGAAGGACTGGGAATTGAGAGAGTAGATCCAAATTGATGATGTAAAGCCGATAACCCTACGTCTGGATTTAATAGTTTCATCAATAAAGTTGTAGGCTCTATCATTTCAGATGAGCTGATTCGATAGTACTCTTTAAATAATAAAGCCGTATTAATATTCACTAATCCCTTTAATAGTAAAGGAATCATAGAGCAATGATGGAAAACAAGATCTCGATTTATAGAAGAGAGTAAATGTTGATTACCTAGAATCAATGCATCTAATCCGACATGTAATCTTAATTTTCTAACATGAATTAAATCCATTAATATTTCAATTTTTTCTAAAGACATTCTTGTTCTATCTAATGAAAGAAAAGTTAAATTTTTATTCAGAGTAATGTAATCAAATAAAATATTAAAAGAATCATCAGTGATTGGATTGAGTCCTAAATTAAGAGCTATTAAATTTGGATTTTGTTTTATTTCATCAAGCCAATTAACTAAACTATTATCGTCAATAGAGCAATGCTCTAGTTCTAACGATAAAATAGTTTTTTTAGAAAAAAAACCTCTCAAAAGTGGGCCTTGACTTAGATCGTTTCCTGATAAGTTTAAAATTTTTAAATGAGGCAAGATATGCAGAGCTATGGCCACATGATAAAAAGAGGTAGAGCTCCATGCACATAAATTCATCGACAATGATTCTAAGCGAGTATTTCTTTGCAAGAAAGAGCTAAAAAGAAACCAAAATGCATCAGATTGGATACCTGTGTCTTCAACCGTCAATGTTTGTAGATATCGCTGAGGTATAAGCAGAGTAAAAAGTTCATTATTTATTGATAAATCAAATAATTCTTGAATTTTTAAATGACTGAGCAAAGGGCATGATGATAACCAATTTTCAATAGAAGGAGTCACTGGATTAAGAGGAAAGAGTTGTTTATCTCCAGTCATGCGTCCAATTAATTGATTTATAAAATTAACAGATAATTGAGAGTTTATTGAGATAAGAGGCATGTGCTTTGAGTTGAATCTTCATAGGTCGAGATTTTTGCATGATTTGATTTAAAAATCAAATAAATATTGATTTAAAAGAGTATATTCGATTTCTATTCTTATTATTTACCGAATAATGCCGATATAGAAATAAATTTATAAATAATAAGTATATGCCAGATCCTTCTGAAAATGATTTAACTTTATATGTAGCTCGGCAAGATTTAGATGCGCTTTCTATTACCTCTATAGATGCTCAAGACGCACATTCTTACTCTAAAGAACAATTAAAACAATTGGTTAGTGATGATGCTGTAAGGCAAGAGTATATTGGGATGCTGCGATCTAACGTGAAAGAAAAAACCAAAGAATTTTCAGATCGAAGCGAACAATCTTTTATGGAGTCTTATTTAGGGATTCATCAGCAACGTGCTCTTGATTCTACACAGGTTAAAAAAGATTTTGAACGAACTGGAGGAGCAGCTATTGTTCTTGATGGCACAGAGCATCAATACACCAGCTCTTCATATGAATCATTTGAAAAAAATCTGAAAGAGACTGCTATTAAAAATCAATTAGATCAAAGTATTATTGATTATATTCAACTATTTTCGCATCAAAGTGGTTTTTTATTTGATGGTCAAAATTATTTAATGAGGCAAGTTCAAGGTCAGATATACGAAAGCACTTCTAAAACTGAGGATAATCCTAAAAAATGGGCACAAGCTGCTGTTTACTATGGACAGAAAATCAATTTGAATTACATGGAAAGGGACCCATCTTCTACAAAATACGAGATAAATTCTTCAGATCCATCAGTCTGTATTGTAAAAACAAAAATGCACACAGATTATTTAAGTATGCAATACGCTATTAGCGCGAAAGAAAGTGAAACAGTAAATATTCCTTGCAATTTTTCAATTGAGACAGAGCATGAGTTGAAATCAGATTCTGATAAAGTTACTAAGACATTAAAAGAAATTAAAATAACATTCGAATCGCTTGCTGATAAAGAGATTTTTGAAAAGTATTTTGCTCAAGCAGCTAATCTAACAGAATTAAGACAACATGATACAGAATTAAGAACTAAATATAATCTTATGGTCAAAGGCGATCCAGCAATTATGCAAGATCTTTCAAGCACAGAGGGACCGATTGATTGTAAAATATTTGTTCCAGAAGATGAAGAGGATGATCCTATAGCAAGATTTAACCAAGCGTTACGAGATAAGCTAGATGATGAAGCGTATGAAAAAAGCCCCAAAGGTTGTTCTGATGAGCAACTAACGTTAACAACGATAGAATTAGATACTTGGCAAAGATCAGCTAATCAAGATCAAATACAAAAAGATTTTACAAGATCGGCAGGTGCAGTCATTATTTTGAATGGTGAGAAATTACAGTTTAAGACGACTGAAGAAAATGAGCAGAACACAGGATTTAATGATCGAACTTTTCAAGATTTTAATTTGAAATTAAAAGAATTATCGGAAAGCTCTAGATTGGAAAAAGGCATTGTTGATTATATTAATACATTTGCCCATCAAGGTGGTTTTTTATATGATAGTCAAACATATCTGTTAAGGCTCAATACAAAGCAAATCATGAGTACTAATCCGCAGACTCCTGAGGATTGGAAATTAGCAATCAATCTTTATCAATTAAAATCTAATGCGAGTATTGCATCATCTTTTTTACCGACATATATCATTGATGATAAAAACACTTGTCGTGTGCAAACAACGATGCAAGCTCAACATTTAAAAATCCTAGCATACGATGAAAATGGCGATCGAAAAGAAGAAAAGATTCCTTGCCGGTTCTCAATTCAAACAGAGCACTTATTAACATTTGATGAAGCTTCAAATACAGTTGATAAAAAGCTCAATAGTTTAAAAATAAAATTTGAGACCCCTGAGGATAAAGCTCTTTTTGAGAAGGTTTATGGTAAAGTAGAAACATTAAAAGATTTGGAAAAGTTAAATAAAGAACTGATCAATCCACAGGGCAATCCTGCCTTAAAATCAGAAAAATCATCTAAATTAATCGATACTATTGCTAATGTTTTTCTAACTGTTGCAAAAGTCTTAGCTTTTCCATTCTTGATGATCTCAAAAGCATGGAGCTCTCGAAATTCTGTAGCACCTGAAGCATATGAACCTATCAAAAAAGAACCTTCTGCTTTTGTAACAAAAGAGCCTAATTCTAAACAATCTATAACAACAACAGGTCCACAAGAATTAAACATCCGTGAGGGATCTAATTTGACGTCATCTTTATATTCTTCTTCAGTTGAAGTTGATAAAGATGTTGCTAAGAGGAAGAGAAATTCTCTATCAGGAGGTTAATTTCTATTAATGATCGTTGAGAGGTGAAAAAAAATAACAGAATAAAAAGCCCTCTGAAAGGGCTTTTTATTTTTAAGATGCTTTTTTAGCAGATTTTTTCTGTAGATGTTCTTTTTTTAGATTCTGATGTAAAAATCCAACGTGTAGAGCGATTGCTAATCTAATGTACTCGGCTTTTGTTAAGGAAAACTCTTTTTGATGAGGATGATGATAAACTTCTTCTAGTCTTCCAAGAGCATCAGTGTTTAGGAATTTTTTCTCAGGATTTGCTCCATTTAAAATCAAAAGCCAAATAATAGCTAATGATGGTTTTGGAGAGGATAAAGCTTGAATAAGTAACGATGGTTGAGTTAAGGAATCATCACTTTTTTTCTCAGATGGGGGAAGATTGAGACCAGCTTTGAATAAATTAAATAGCAAATTAACATCGTTTGTTGAAATAGCTTGATTTAAGAAAAATCTTTTTTGTTCATCAGAACACTCTTTTAAGAATTCAACAATATGTTTATTGTTTTTGATTTTCATTTCAGCTCGATCTATTTTGCGCTCTACAGCATTCATCCATAAATCAATATTCATGCATGATAATTTTGCATGTAAATGCTCAGATAAATTGAATGCGTTAGCTGTTAAACATGATTCAATTAAATCTTCTTCTAAAGCGCTCATAGGTAAATTGAATGGAGTGCTTACCCCTAATTGCACAGATTCTTTAAATGCTTTTTGTTGATCGTGGATGAGCTGCCAATGTTTGGAGTGATGATGAAAGACAACATCTTGGCAAGCTTCTTGATGATTATTTAATGTATAAATAATTGCTCCATGCTTTGAAACAACAACATGGACATTAGCTTTTGCTAAGTTACCAAAGTAAGTGTGTGTGTCATCATTTGCTCTAAATAAAGAACAGCCTTCTGAGAAAAGCGCAGTAGGAAATTTATTAAAAGAATCTAACATAACAGATTTTCTTGTTAAAAGAGCTAGTTCTGATAAAGCTCCAGGAGATTTTCTTGTTCCTGATTGTTGCATTAACGATGAATATTCGTGGTCGTAAGAAGGAGTGTTGTCTTTATCTAATAAATCTAAAATATGATAATGTTTTTGGCGTTGTAGGTCTAAAATCCTTAAAAGAGGTGTGAACGGATATTCTTCTTGAGCGTGTTTTTCATGGTATTCTTCGGGTGAGCAGCCAAAGAATTTTAAACATGTTTCTTGAACAATAGGTTCTTGAAAGAAATTTTTCTGAACCTCTTGATATTTATGGTCTGTTAAGATTTTTGACCAGCAATAAAAGCCACAGAAATCATCAGCGCGAACATCGGTTATTCTCATACCATTCCTATTAGTTTATCTATCTCCTTATCGGCAATATTTTTAATAAAATCAATATGTTGAATAATATTGATTTTTTCATAAATTAAAATGTATCTTTTACCAAGAAAGCCATATTTGATATAGGTCTCTGTTTTAATAGGGTGAACGGATAGGATGGTAAATAAACAAACACTCGAGATTTTGAAATGCTATAGTTGATTAAGATTAGATTCAGAGTATAAATGATATTATTGATCAAGATATTAAAAGTTCTTTTTTCTTAAAACGTGTTTGAGTACAGTTGATATTTTAATTTTATTATAATTTCTCATTACTGAGCGAGCAAATCAAAGATTTAAATCTGTTCGTTATCAACACCTAAAATCTAAAAAAATCCATATCAAAAAATACCCATGAATATAGCTATCTTGAATGATTGAGCGCTTTACGATCTTAATGTTTTGAATATTATTTTTTATTAGAATAATAAGATGTTTCTAAAAGCTTTAGAAACATCTTATTTATTAACAACCGTCTATTAAAATTTTATTTGATACTATTTAATTGTTATATTTTAGGGGGTTGAGCCTTCTCCTGAAGAGTTGCTAAATAATTAGTAATTTGATTATTACTAATCGCAGACACTAAAGGATCTTCTTGTTTACTTGAATTAATTGGCGCAGCAATTTTTAGATTAGTCAGATCTAATTGATCAGCTGTATAATTTTTTCTTAAATTCTGTAGTAATGCTTTTACTCGTTCTAATTTTTCCTCTGAGTCAATTGTTCCTTCAATTTCTATTTTTTGAAACTTCATATTACCAATAGCTTCACAAGCTGCAGCTGTTGCGTCTTTTTTATCGGCTTCAGCCACTTTAGAAAAATCAAATTCTATCGATCTAGGTAATCCTGGCTTAACTTCAGCGATCAGGGTAGATGATTGTGCAGCACCACTTGCTAATCCTGCTCCCGATGACGAGGTTTTTGCTATACAAAATTCAAATTTGTTGGGGTTTTTAGGATCTGGAGTCCTAGATACAGTGCTTCCTGTAAAATTACTTTCTAGAGCTTTTATCATTTCTTCATGGAGCTTGTCACGATACTCCCGTTCACTAATATTTGCTAATAGTTGTTTATTATCGACTGCTTTCAATCTAATTTCATTAAGTCTTTTTTCAATAGATAGATATTCATCAGTCATTGTCTTGAGGTCTGTTGTTGAGCTCATAAGAGACTTCATGTATCCGATTTTACTATTTTGAGCCTCTTTCCTTTCTTTTATATATTCATCAAAATCTGAAGTAGGGAGCTTTTTTCCTATCTCAGCTGTTATTTGTGACTGTAAAAGCTTTTGAGCTTCTCGTAAATATTCAAATTCTTTATCGATCGATAATTTTGGAAGGCTTGTTAAAAAAGTCCTAGCATCAGAATACCTCTTTTGCTCTATAAAGGCTTTGTAAATTTCTTGTTTATTTTGATCTGTAAATTTATTTGCTGGTGCTGCTGCTAATTCACAAATAGTTTTAATATGTTTTTCATCTCGCTCTTCTGGAGATTTCTTCTCGAGTAGATCTTTAAGTTGTTTTGTTAGAGCGTTTTGCAGCGTCGTTTTGGTATCAAGATTGCCCTTTGCAAAAACTAGATCAGCAATACATTTTCCATCTTTAGATTTATCAAGGAGGGTGGTTATAGGTGGTGAATTTGTTTGTTTGGCTGTCAGCTTTGGATCATCAAGCGTAATCGTAGCCGTTGTCTGTTGGATGCAAATATCAACTAAAGCTGCTAAATTTTCTTGGATCTTATCTTGTTGAGATACTACTGAATCTGCATATAATCGAGTTAGAGAGGGAGCAGTATCAGAAGATCCGATTTTTAGATGGCCGTATGTTGTTAAAAGAGTCTTGAGATCAGGAGCGGGATCCAGAGGAATATCCCCGATTTCTTTAGGATTATAACATTTTAGTGCTGGTATAATTTGTTTATTGATCTCTTCGGCGGAGGGTGTTTCTGATTCTTCGGTCTTTAAAATAGCACCGAAGCCACTTTTAATCGTGTCTTTACAATAGTCTTTAAATGCTGAGTTTGTTGTTATTTTTAAAAATGATTGACGATTCTCATCGGTAATTTTTGTTGAAACATAATCTAAAATTGCCTCTGCAAATCTTGGTGATAATTGTCCTGAAGGTAATTTAGAACTGATTGGAAGATTGTTTTTAATAATGTCTGCTAATCTTTGGTCTATAGTATCTGTGGTTGCGTTAGCTTTAAATGCTAGAGGAAAAGCGCTGTTGATTTGTTTAGCTAATGCTTCAGTGGGGTCCGCTTTTGCTTTTTCCATAAAATACATAATTAAGGCTTGATCGGTATTTGGCTTAGGGTCTTTAAGCTTTGATGGATCAAGACTTGATAGATAAAGATCCCCCATCATTGTTCTATAAGGGTTTGCTATTTTTGAAGGAAGGGTTCCTAGAGTTGTTGCCTCTGGACCAGTTATGTTATCTAGAATAGCGATGGTTACTTCTTTTTCAGTGTCTCCTGATGATGTTACCGTCTCTTTTACCGTCTCTTTTACCGCATTTTTTACCTGATGATTATTGCCATAAGCTTCTTGTACTGCAGCGTTTGATAGCGCGTCAAGAGTGATTATGATGTCTGAATTAGTAGTGATAATCTTACTAACAGCTTCGCTAGAAGAGACTACGGGTAAGAGAGAGGATAATGCTTCATTAAACTTTTCTTTTACAACATCTATTAAAAGTAATTCAATTTCTTTTCGTTGTTTCAGTTTATCTAAAATAACAATGATCTCGTTTAAGTTTTTTTCTGGGCTAGGCTTTTCAGATGGGGCACTGTGAACAGAATCATCTGTCTCATTACTTACCACCGCTCCATTATCTAAATAGTTAGATAATACGTCTTTAATTTCCTTCCGGGCCTGTTCTCTAGTAGCAGCAGTCGAAAAAGTGCTGATGGTAAGCTTGCTGGTAAGTTCATTTAATGTTGCTATTAATAATTTTCGCTCTTCTGATTCTGATAGTAGAGAGGTTGTTTCGCCGCTTTCGGATCTAGGAACCATATCAACCTACTTTTGTAAAATATCTCTTACCTATAGATCTAGATCATTTTTTTACATTTTGGCGGTGATAATCAAAATATTTTTTCAATAAGAAGGGATCTTGATGGAGAAGCAAGATAGGTCTATCCTCTCCATCAAGCTGATGGCCTTAATTTTTTAAAGAGTGTAACTCTAGGTTATGATGAGTGCCATGATAATTTGAGATTTTTTGATTTGATAGGGATCCAACGATCATGCCTGTCCAAGCTGCTAAAAATCCTGCAAGTTGTGCTGGGAACACGGTCTCTAACGGTGATAGTAAGAAAATGACCCAAGTTGTAATACCAAGTAAAATCGAAGCAATTGCTCCTTGAGTTGTTGCTTTTTGCCAATACAGACCACATACCAATGGGACAAAGGCACCCACCAGCGTAACCTGATAAGCTGTAGATACAAGCTCATAAATAGGTTTACCATACATCGTCATTGCATAAGATAAAACGAAAAGACTAAAGCATAAAACAGTGATTCTCATTCTTTTTAGCTGCTGCTTATCATTAGCTGGTTCCTTAATTTGATACCAAATGTTTTCAACGAATGTAATGCTAGGTGCTAATAAAGTTGCTGATGCAGCTGATTTTACAGCTGATAGTAAAGCACCAAAGAACATCACTTGCATGAAGAAAGGCATTTTTTGCATAACTAATGTTGGAAGTAATCGCTGTGGATCGGATTCCAATAAAGATTGAGCCTCGGCAGGCATAATGGCAAAAGAGCTTGTGACGATAAACATAGGAACAAAAGCAAAAAGCATATAGCAAATGCCACCAATAATTGGTCCTAAAACAGCTGCTTTTTCATTTCGAGCTGACATCACACGTTGAAAGACGTCTTGTTGAGGAATCGAACCAAACATCATTGTGATTCCAGAGGCTATAAAAAATAATGTTTCTTTAAAAGTTGATTCTGGAAATAATCTTAAAAGATCTTTAGATTTTGCAATATCCATTACAACATCAATTCCACCAGCTAAATCTGTCGCAAAAATAGCAAGCATGCTTAATCCAGTAACCAGAATAATCATTTGAATAAAATCTGTCACAGCAACCGACCACATACCCCCAAAAAGAGTGTACGCTAGAATAGAAAATGTTCCTAAAATCATTCCAACTTCGGTGGCGATCCAACCATCCGATAGCAAATGAAACATTAATCCTAAAGCAGTTACTTGAGCGCTCACCCAACCTAAATAGCTGAGCATAATAATAACAGAACATGCTATCTCAACAAATTTGCCATAACGTTCTCTAAAAAAATCACTGATGGTTAATAAATTCATTTTGTAAAGTTTAGACGCAAAAAACATCCCCACAAGAATTAAACAACAACCCGATCCAAAAGGATCTTCGGCTAAACTATGCAACCCTCCTTTAATAAACTTAGCGGGAATCCCTAAAACTGTTTCTGAACCAAACCAAGTTGCAAATGTTGTTGTAATAATCATTGCTAAAGGTAAATTTTTACCTGCAATGGCATAATCAGATGCGTTAGAAACTAATTTAGATGCATATAAACCAATAGCAATAGTGATCAATAGATAGATAATAACAAGTGATAATAGCATGAGTATCAGCCCTTAGATGTAATGAGTCTTGTATAGTAGGAACTTGAAGATGGGGAGTCCCCATCTTCAAAAAGGCAGAAAGCTAGCAGCAAGAGGAGTCTTTAGATTTTTTTAAATCTTGAGAGTCACACGGTTTGCTACCGCAACAAGACTGACTGTTATCATGGCAATCCTCCATTTCATCATGATGATGAACATCGCAGCAGACGATATGGTGGTGGTGCTTTTCAGCTTTAACACTATGACAGTGAGCTACTGAATGACAAGACTCTTCTTTACGGCAAGAAGAATCTTTTTTGCAGCATCCTTCTTTCGATTTTTGCTCAGAGCAGCCTTTTTCAGAAGAACAACACATCGTAGAAGAGCAGCACATTGATTTCTCATGGCAACAGCAGCATGGATTACGACCACAGCAGCCATTAGAGAAAAGAGTGTACAGACCAACAGAAAGAGCAGACCAAGAAATACCCCAGAGCAGATCTTGCATCATAATATGACCAGCCCATCCGGAAAACATCACATTTAGAGTGAAATTAAAGGTTCCGTATACCGCCATTCCGTAAAACGCACCAGCTAAAAGACCATTAAAAGGTCTTTTTAAGCATTTACCCCAACGATCTGCAGTAGGAACAGCAAAAACTAACCACCCTAAAGCCATAAATAGATAGGCCAGAATTCCAGCCATGCTACGAGAAGGCATATCTAAAGCGCAAATTTGCTTAATAGCACTTTGATAATCTGCTTTGAAATTAATAACATAACCGGCATCTACCAAAACATAAAGAGCAGCAAAAAGTAATCTTTTAAAAACAAGACACATATAATCTCCATAAGACTAAAACTATACATTCTAATTTTAGACTGCTTTTTTGTTGGTATTGCACCGATAAGCGTATTCATGATTGATCAAAGAATAACTCAACTTTATATGAAAATAAACAATTATTTTTTCATTATAAATCAATAAGGTTTTTAACAAGTTTCTAGATTTAAATTTTAAGAAAAAAATCCAAGATCTGTAAACTATTTTAATGATACAATCCCTCTACGAATTAGTTTTGTTATCTACTCATGAAGAATTCAATAAAAGGAAAGAAAGATCAAGCGCTTGAAGAATACTCCCAGCTATTAGGGAAGGCAGTTTTCGATCCTGATGATTTTGAAAAAAAGCCAGTGGTTAAAGCATTGTTGAATTTTCCTAAGCAAGTAAAAAGCTATTATCAAGAGCAAGCTCGCTTATGGAAGAAGCTTTTTTTCAATTTAAAACATTATATTTTCAATTTTATTGAAGTGATAGAGCAACAAAATTTATTAACTAATGCTGAAAAGAAAAAATTAATTCAAAGCCTATTGTTTCATTTAGGCGGTGTTTACTTAGCAGTCACCTATCCCCTTAGCATGGGAATAGGTTCTTCTTTTTTTTACATTTATTATTATCATGTAAGAAAAATAGTTAAATTAATTAATCAGCTTCATCAAAAAATTATGAGATTTTTTTATCATCAAAGATCATTAGTGGCTGATAAAAAAAGAGCATTAGAGCCTCTTAATAAACAAGATATTATTTATGCTCAAGTAAAAGAATTTATTAAACAACTAGAAATAAACTTAGACCAAATCGAAAAAATATTGGATCTTGCTCTTGAAATGATGAGGATTGAAAAAATAGTTGATGATTTAAATCAATTAGCAGATACAGTTTATGAGCCTTTAAATAAATATTTGTTGGCTCAACAAGAAGAGTTATTAAACAATCTCCAAAAAGAAATTCCTAGCTTATTAAATGATTCAATTAAATTTAAATCATTTGAGGAATCTCGATTTGATAGCCTTGAGAGTTTTAAAAAATGGGGACAACAAATTGAACTTATTAGACAAAAATCAAATAAATTGAAGTTAACAATAGCACCCATAATCACAGGGTTGCAAGATTTGCTTGCAACTATCTTTGAAGAAAAAAAATCAGGAGCATTTGATTCCAGTCAAATAAAATCAAGATATTTTGCTGATGAAGAAAGTGTTGAAAAAAATTTCCCTATAGGCTCTCTTGACTCAAAAGCACCTATTTGTAGGGCAAAAGCAGTCGAGAGGGTTGTTTCTATTATTGAAGAAGAGCAAAAATCAATACATGAAGAAAAAGATCTTCTTGAAATAGAGGAACAATCTGAAAGATTAAAAAGTTTATTTTTTCAAGATGATGTCGATTCTTCTTCTGAAGGTTTCTTTAATGAAAAATTAATAAATCCAAAATTAATAAACAGCTTACGTCAATCTTTCATGTCGGTTCATACAAGGCCTAGATCTTTGATTTTTTCTCAAACACAAAGAATATCTTCTCTAGGAGATATAGGGTTAAGAGCATAGAAAGATAGAGGAGTTTTAAGAAGAGATGATTTTTTTATCATTTGAAAATAGATCTATTGATATTGAATCAAATGTAATTGCACTTTTTTTATAAATTTATTTTGTTAGCATTGAGCATATTTTTCTATCATAGAGCCTAAATGCCTTTATCGACTAATGATTATACTAAAAATTTTGATGTACAGGCTTTTCTTGCAGACGAGCATCTAACTGTAGATGACGTCTTTGCTCAATATCCAATAGCAGCTGCTATTTTTATTAATTATTATCGAATTAAAAGCGATCCTTCTTTTTCCTCTGATTGGAAAGCGTATCATGATTCTTATCTAATTATGGTGACAGGGTTAAAGAACAATTGGATGAATTTAACGATAGAACATCAGCAATTACTTTTTCATCTTGTCGATCGCGAGTTAGCAAAAGCTTTTTTTTATCGCCGACATTATCAGGCAGAGGGTTTTTCTTTAGACTTATGTCCCTTAGGCTATGAGTCTAAATTTGAAGATATTTTGCAAAAATTTCTAACCTCTTCTTTAGAAGAACAAAAAAATAGTTTTAACTTTATTTTCAGCTATGTTAAAAACACTTCTTTAGTCTTAAAAGGAGGAGAGTCCACAAAAAGTTTAGATTTATTAATCAGATCGTTTAGATTAGACAATCAAGAGCAATGGTTCTTATTGTTATTGTTAATTTATGCAGTGCCTTCTTTAGATATTTCTGTTGAAAGAAATAATTTATTGATGAAGCATATTGATAGTTTAAATCTTGATGAAAAAATTAAATTTAAGTTCACTGAAATGCAGCGTCAAGTTTGTTATGAGTTGATGACCAAATCAAATCCTGCTATTGAGCAGGAAATCTTAACGTCGTCTAAAGAGGAAATACAGGCAGCGCATCTACTAAAATTATATTTAAAGGCGGCTAAAGAATCTAAGAAAGCGGAAAAAGAGATGAAAAAAACTCTAAAAAACTACTTATTTCAACATCATAAGTTCTGGGATGGGTGGTGGAGTTTTAATGCTTTTAAAAAAACAAGTCTTTTTGTTGGGGGTGTTTTTTTATCCAGGTGGATATTAAATTTATTGTCAGCAGGGGTAGATTTTGCTATTGGATATTTATTAAAAATGTCGATTGGAACAGGGATACCTTCTTTATTATGGGGTGCATTTAAAATAGCATCTTTATTTTTTTGTTTTGCATTAAAAGCAGGTTTTTTCTTTATCACCATGCCATCAGTGTTTGCTGCACTGTCTTTAGGGCTTGCCTATTATGCTTTTTTTCATTCAAAGGTTGCTTTTTATCATTATTTTTTAAAGAAAGGTAAATCTTTATATGAAAAAATAGCAGAAACAATTGAAAGCAAATTTACTTCGTCTTTTTTTGAAAAAACTAATAAATTTTCTGATTTTGAAAAAAGTCTTCAAGAAGAAATTCATACTCCTTTAAAAAAACATGGCCACCATTCTAATCAAGTGCCTAAAAGCTCTATTGAACTTTTATTTAATAAAATAAAAGGGTATACATTTTTTCAAGAGATTAAAGGCTTGGTCGGTTCTGAGCAGATAACAAGGGAAGCTCGGCATCTGAAAAAATAATCATTCCAGGCTCTTTTATTTTAGAAGGGGATTGAAGCGTTGATACGAAAAGAGATGATGACTCACTCTTTTTCATCTCAATTAATAAATGAGATGATCTTTCTAATGAATGAACGTTAATAAGATCTATTAATTCAATCCAATCAGTTAAATGATTTGCCTCTAGTATTGATAACCACCTATCAGGCCAATCAAAATCTTCTGTTTTCATGAAATCACAAATTTGCGAAGGTCTTATTTCAAGATTTTCATGAAAGTTTCTTCTTATCAATTCCAACAGATAAAAAGAGAACATTTCATCATTAGAAATTGCTTTTATTTGAGTTAAAAAAGGAATAAGAAGACAACAAGGGTATTCATTAATTGATTTTATTATTAATGACGGATCTACAAATTCAATATTTTTAGAAGCATAAATAATCCAGCTATTTGCTGATTTTTTTTGAATTAAATGCTGAGTACGGCCTAATAACTCTAGATTATCTTGATTAAGGATATAATCCAGAATATCAAATTGATTAGTATTGATAAGAGCTGTTATTAAATCACCATAAAAATATTGACTTAATGGATAGCAAAGAGATTGAGCGACTCCACAGAAAATTCCACAAAGATCCATAGAAGATAATTCATCAGCATAAAACTGAAGTTCAATATTATTGATATTGTAATCATTAAGGATTTGATTTACATAATAAGAAAATTTTCTCACAGGTTTTTTACTTGATAAAAGCGATTGGATCATGTCGGAAGTATGCTGCATCGATAAAATTGGAGAAATATGGGGCGCAATTTGTTCAAGAAGATGATGAATAATAGGGTGTTCCTTTGTTTTAGAATCAGTTATTAAATAAAATAATTCTTGATCACTTGCATTTGATAGTAGTAAAAAACTTAACTCGTAAGAAGTTACAGCATAAGAAAGAGCATTTAAACCTAAATTGCAATATATTTTTAAATTAATAGAATCAAATGATAAAAGAAATTCTACAAATTTTATTTTATTGTGCTTAACTGCTTTGATCAATAAAGTTTCACTCTCGGCATCTGTTTGATTAATAATTGATGGGTAAGATGAAATTATTTCTTTAAACGCATGAAAATTTTCGTATAAAATACAATTTTCAAGACCACTTATTAAATATTCATTGTTAATAAAATGTGAATTCATAGTCAGAATATTTTTACAAATTAATTCCAAAGCATAATTTTTCCCAGGAAGAGTATACATGCTCGATAGGAAAGATGAACTATTTTTTGTGTGTACACTAGAAAAAATATTGAACAAAATAGGATTATCTTTATATTCAAAAAACCATGAATCTTGATGAGATTCAAGATGTTCCATTCCTGTAATAATCGCTTGATTTAACTCTGTATCTTTCTTAGAAATCAACGTGATAGTCAGCAATATGACCGGCCTTAGATCAGCAGTTTTCTGATCATGAGAATGACAGGCTTGTAAAATTTCAGCAATTTTAATAGGGGATGAAATCATGCCAGAATTAGGGTCAAATAAGTAAGATCCTTTTTCATAATCGCAGACAAAACTCATAGCATGCGTTGGTGTTGTGATTAAATAAGAGCAACCATTTGCAAATGGTGAATTTGTAGATAAATTTGAGAACATTAAGATGACTTCATCTTTTGTGTAAATGCCAACAGTGCTGGCTAAGGCAGTCATTCCTGCTTCATTAAATAATATGGGGTATAATCCTTGATGATTATCAATCTCATTGTTATAAAGGTGTCTATCTTGTAGATATAGAATATTATCAAGGTAACTTTTTATTAGCATTAAATTTTCTAAGTCGTTGGATTTTCCTGAAGAAAGTTTTTCTTGCAATGCTGCAACATATTTTTTCTTGAAATGGTTGAAATTTTCAGTGCTTTTTGTGAAATGTAATAAATTAAAAAAATGCTCCATTTGTTCATATTCATATGCATGCAGATAGCATAATGCCATTCCGAGGCATACTCCTAGAAGTAAAGAGCTATTTTTAGAAGAATTTTCTGGGGTGAAATTTGCAGCATGAAAAGATTGATTTACTATCAATAAGTTCGTAAATGAATTTTGATTATACGGTGGGTATTTAGTTGAGCTGTTGATATTTTCAAAACAATTATCTAACATTTCAAACCAAATTTGAGAAAAAAGAATTTGATTTTGAGAGTAAATTTTTTTCACTAAAGATAGTATGAGTTTTTCAGATTTAAGAGTCGTTAATACTAATTTAATATCGAAAAGGAGATCTTTAGATGGATTGCGGTGTAATTCAATTAATCTAATGAAAACGTTAAAAATAGTACGTTCATCAAAGTAAGGATGGTTGAATAAAGGAAATTCTGTTGTTTTTAGGGCGATCAAAAAAGGATAAGGATTAAATAATTTAACTGAAGAAGTTAAAATTTCTGGCTCAACGATTGTAGAAATGAGCATATCATTTGCTATTAATATCGGCCTAAAATATTTATGAATTAAAGAATAATTTTCTACGATTTTATCAGCATATTTTCCAGATTTTAATATTTTATCAATTATTTTAGATGAATAATAATCAGGAAGTTCAGCAACCTTTTGAAATAAAAATGAAAATTTCCTATCTACGGTTAATGTACCGTGATTTTCTGTCAAAAATATATCATCATTATTTTTAATGAGATTATAGATATTTTTCGTTGATAAGCTTTCAAAAAAATAATTAAGGTTAATAAAAAAATTAATAAATTTAAAAAATTGTGGATTCGTTGAAATTATATTTATTAAGCATATAGGATCGATATTATAGGCTTGAGTCAAGAATAAAATATCAGAGCCATCATCTAAGGAAGCAGAAGATAAAAAAATTTCAAAAATTAGCGAATTAGATAGAGAGTTTTGATTTAGGGCTAAAGTCCTTAATAGTGTTTCTCTTGATTCTATAATTTTTTCCTTTATACCTGTACTTGTTACAATAAGATGTAATAGCAATCCATAAGCATTATGCATAATACTTATGTTAATTAAATCTATAGGTTCATGTAGTTCTAATAAAATTGAAGAAAGTGATTGTACTGATTGTATATTCCAGGTTGATGTTGAGTGTATTAATGAATCAAGAGAGCTCATTGATAGATCGTTTACAATATTAAAAGTTGCTTGAGCGATATTAGTATTTTGATAGGCATTCAGAAAGAAAATTAATGGGTCAAGATCGCCTCTTTGAATAAGAGATTCAAAGAAACTAACAGTGGAGGGTAATAGGCTCCATGCATTAGTGTATCTAATTAGATTTTGAAGAGCATCTTTGCTAAATTGCTCATCTTTTAGAAAAAAAATATTTATTTCAATATATTTATCTGATCCTTGATTTTTTTCAAAAAGAGATGGCATTTTTGCGTGAAAAAAGTCCTCAGCCTTGATAATTTCATCAGTTTGAGGGCAGTAGCATAATGGGTCAGAGTATCGAAGGTCAAGAACCATAAATACAGAGTTGATCGTTATTAAAAAAAGAGCATGATCTATAGCCAAGGGGTTTGGGCTATTTTTAAAATTGGTGAAAAAGTCTTCCAAATTGCTTAGATTATCAAAATAGAATTTAAATCCTTCCATACTAGTGATGGTTTTTTTATTCATTTGTGACAGAATGAAGCCTGAAGGAGGTTGTTGATGTTGCTCTGTAATTATTGTTCCAGTTGATGGTTCATATTTATAACCGTGAATAATATAAAATTCAGCAAGAACACCTAAAAATCTTTTTTCAATATATAAAGGAAGATCGTTTTCTGAGAATCCTAGGGTGAGCTTTAAGGCCTCTAGTGTAGATGCAGGTAATTTCATTGCTTTATTAGATAAAAAAACAGATATTTGATGAGTATTTTATCAGTTATTTGGTCAGTTTTACAGCGGAAAACGATCTAAACTTTTGATTATTATGAAAAATAAAAAATATTAGAACAATAAAAGTTAACTAACCAATAATATTGATCTTTAATAATTGTTAAATTCTATAATAAGACAAACAATATCTAACTAAGGTTTAATAAGATGCTCTATAAATTATTGAGATTTTTCAGTTTGATTTTTTTTATAGTCGGGGTTTCCGCAAAAAATCTTTTTAGTGCTATTAAATCAAAAGATTTTTATGCTGATGATGAGAAAACAATAGCTATTAAAGAAGTAGGGAGTATTCGATGCTTATCTGTAGATCCTGAATTCAAGTATATTCAAACATGTTTAAATCTGAATGAACCACAAAATCCAATTAGTTTTTATATTAAAGAAATGGCAGATGGCGTTGATCTGTTTAAAGAAGAAATCAAAGATATTCTTGTGATTGGTCTTGGTGGCGGTGCATTGCCAACGGCTTGGCAATATAGAGGCAAAAGTTTCCATGTTGAAACAGTTGAAATGTCAGAAAAAATGAAACAAGCAGCAAAAAAATATTTCTTATTTAAAGAAACAAATAAAAATAAAATTATTATTAATGACGGTGCTGACTATTTGAGTAAATCAGAAAAAATTTATCAATATATAGCCTTAGATGCTTATAATAATCATTTAATACCAGATGTATTTAGAACCAAAGAGTTTATCAAAGATCTTGATGACCATTTAGATAATAATGGAATTTTTGTAGTAAATTATTGTCATCCTGAAAGATATAACGAAATGCACAGTCTTTTAGAATCTTTTTTTGATGTCGTTCAAGATAAAAGCTCCGGCGCTTCAAAAGTAGTTTTTTATAGGAAGAAAAGTTGATTTTTTTAATAATGCATTCGATTTAATAGTAAAAGCCTATTATCTGGCTTTTACTATTAATCATATTAACTTATTGGAATTTTTTATAAAGATTTTTCTAAATCATCCCATTGACTATAAAGAGTTGATATTTTCTCTTCTATCTTTTTCTGTTCAAATTTTAACTTGCTTAAAGCATCTTTTTGGCTAGCTTCATATAAAGACGGCTCCATGAGTTTCTGATTGATATCTTCTAGTTTTTGCTCTTGTTCTTCTATCTTTTTCAAAAGAGCATCTGAATCTGCTTTTTTGATTTGTTTAGTAGCGCCTGTCTTGATGGAGCTTTTACTGCTCTGATCTTTAGCTGTTGGTTTTAATTTATCAACATAAGACTCATCAAATCCACCAGCATGCATGACTAAACGCTCAGGTGTTAGATACCAAGTTTGAGTTGCACATTCATTAATAAGATGTCTATCGTGACTAACTAGCAAGACCAATCCATTAAAATTTAAAATTAATTCGGAAAGCTCTTCAATAGCTTCAATATCTAAATCATTGGTGGGCTCATCTAAGACTAAGACATCCACCGGGTAAGCTAAAGCCTTTGCAAGTGCCACCTTCATTTTTTCCCCACCAGATAATTTTCCAAAAGGTGTTGATGCTTTGTCTGAAGATAAGCCAAAACGAGCTAAATAAGTAATAGGATGTAATTGTACTAATTTACCATCAATCGTTAATGAGACATGTTGACTATCAGCAGCAACTAAAGAAAAAGGGGTTTCATTTTCTGGTAAAAGTCGATTTTGATCTAAATAAGCTATTTTCAGTTGTTCTCGATGTTCGACATAAGGAGATTCTGATAATAGTTGTTTTAGTAACGTAGTCTTACCTCTACCATTCCCTCCGACAATAGCAATTTTTTCTTGACGATGAATAATTCTATTAAGGACAGGAAGAGGTTTCGATATTCCTTCATTAAAGTAGCTTGGATGAAAATTTTTCAATTCAATAATTTTTTGAAGTTTAATTCCATCACCTTGATTCATTAAAGAAAAGCTTGATTGAGCTCCCTGATTATTATTTTTTAGCTCTGATCTTAATTGATGAAGCTTCTCTACTCTTTTTTGATTTCTTTTTCGACGAGCAGTGACTCCACGCTCTCTATAGCGCTCTTCTTGTTTAAGAGCAATCTGTTTCTTTGTTTGCTCATTCGCAAGCGTGATTTCTTCTTGTTCACGTATTTGTTGATATTGTTCATATTGCCCTGGGTAAAATTTTAAATACCCTTCATGCACAGCCCAATATCCTTGTACAATTTTTTCTAAAAATGTTAAATCATGGCTAATAATAAAATAACCTGATTTTTTTTGTAGAAGAAAAGATTCAAGCCATAAGATACTAGGAACGTCTAGATGGTTTGTAGGTTCATCAAGAAGATAAACTTCAGCATGTTGACAGAGGGTGTAGGCTAAAGACGCTTTTTTCTCTTGACCACCTGAAAGATTTTTAATAGGTTGATCTAAGGGAATCTCTAAAAACTGTGTAATTTTAAAAAATTCGTTAAAATCGAAAGATTCATTAACGTCTAAAACCCATTCATTTAAAGACAATTCTCGAGTTTTGCTATCTAATTGCTGCGGGCAGTAAGCCACGCTTAAACTATGCGAGATTTCTTTTGTTGCCAATTGGCGCATGAAGACACTTTTTCCAGTTCCATTAGGAGCTAATAATCCAACCCTGTCTTCAGGGCTTAATTGAAACTTATTAATAGAAAATAATTTGTCAGAGTTAAGCTCAATAACTAAATCTTTAAGCGAGATCATGAAATAGTAACACCTTGTCGTAAAATAGAGAAATCGATATATCGATTTCAAATAATACATCCAATAGAGTTTCTCAGCAAGGTCTTTGTTTTTTATGATTGAATTTTAAAGAAAAGAATAATAGGATGGAGTAATTTTATTTCTTACAAGACTATGAACTACCAACATTCTTTTCATGCCGGTAATTTTGCCGACGTTATTAAGCATTTAATATACGTTTATGCTATTGATTATTATCAAAAAAAACCAAACCCTGTTTTTTTATTAGATACCCATGGTGGATCTGGTTGCTATCATTTAAAATCTGAAGCTTCTGAAAAAACCCAGGAAGCTTTTGCTGGAATTTTAAAGTTAAAAGAAGCAGCTACTGACTATCCCACTCTTGTTCAGAAATATATGGACATCATTAATCCATTTTTAAAAGACAATGATTATCCAGGCTCTCCCATGATTGCAGCAGAGTTATTAAGGGATGAGGATGTTTTAAGATGTTGTGAATTACACCCAGCAGTCTACGAGACACTAAAAGACTTGATGAAAAAAATATCTAATGTCCATATTACTCAAGAGTCAGGGTACTATGGGATGAAAGGATATTTACCACCAGCTCAAAAAAGAGGGATTATATTGATTGATCCTCCTTTTGAAAAAGAAACAGAGTTTGATGATTGTTTAGATGCTTTGAGTTATTCTTCAAAAAGATTTATGAATGGAACTTATATTATTTGGTATCCAATCAAAGAGATGAAAAAGGTAACAAGTTTTAGAAAATCACTCATGCAGATTCCAGGTGAAAAATTAGAAATTACTGCTTATCTAGAGCATCCAGATTTTCAAGAGAAATTAAATAAATGCGGAGTTACAGTCATTAATCCTCCCTATGGATTAAGTGAAGCTTTGCATGATTGTCAAAAATTTTTAAATGAAAAAATGAAATTAAGTTTGCAAATTAAAAATTATAAAATATAGATTTATATCAAAAAAGTGTAGGAAAAATAAATCCATAGATCAAAATTTTGTTTTTAAGCCAAAAAAGTTCAGCCTTCTCAGCCCGTTATACTAATGTAGAAATCTATTAAAAATATCTTCTAACAACCATTAGTAGAGCTGAGTAGGAGTTGACGTATGAAAAGAGATGGTGAAAATTCAACAAAATTAGGAGATCAACCGAGCGCATCAAGCTTAGCTTTCAGACCAATTCAGATATCTCGTTCTGACTATGAAGAATTAATGTATGATCCTTACTACAGAACGATGAAAAACTCTTCTAAAATCTCACATGCCTTAGTCTTGCAATTACCAACAGGTGCGCGAGCTTATCAGTTTGACCCTCCAGCTCCTTCGACTACTGACGCTGGTGTAGCTTCTGCTGCAGCTCCTAGATCAGCCTCATATCTTTCAGAATTTAGGCCTATTACAGAAATATATAAAGTTAGTGGGAGTGATGATGATCCACGTTACGGCGCAAGAACGCCAGGTGGAACAGAACTGATCGCTAGACGATCGTTAAACATGTTAATTGATACGCCAGAAACAGGGGCTGTTGTTGGCCGCTTAGATTGTTTTTCACCAAGACCTAACGATAGCTTTTTGTATTGGGGCGGTAAAATCCCAAATAGTATTGTTCGTTCATTAGAGGAAAACGAGCAAGAGGAAGTTGTTGATGATTTAAAAGAGGCTGGTGTAAGCGTGAAAGGTGGAGTACCTCTTGATGTCGATCATCCTAGTGTCGTTTGGAGAAAATCAATAAAAACAAGGAATCCAACACAAAATGCGGTCATGAAAGAAAGCGCTGTTGATGCTTATCAATCCGTGTTAGAACAGTTTGGAGATATTTTATCTGAAGATGTTAAGAAAATAATGGAAGAAGCTGTCAAAGCACCTTTAAATAATCCATTTCATAGTAATAAGAGACCTGAATGGTTGCATCTTTATGGTTTTGGATTGACACCTCAAGAATATGATCCGCAGGTTGTCGATAATCTAGGTGCGGCTCCTAAATGGTGTAATACTGAAATGATGATCGTTGAGCATATTGCACAGTGGTTGGCTCAAGTTTGCGCGAAAGATGGTCGAGAAGATGTTATCGTCAAAGTATTACCTCTTTTCGAAATGATGTTTGGTACACATATTGTCAAGCATATTGATTTTCGATTAAAGATGATGTTAGATGGGCGATCTATAGAATTTATTCAATCTATTAATCCTTTTCAATCTGTCATTTTTAGGAAAAAATCAGATGTAGCTCAAGGCGCAGTTGTTGTTTCTGATCTAATATCAGGAACATTCCCGGATAGAGAAGTACCTATTCGTACTTCAGCTTTATCAACAAAAAACGCTACAGCTATAAATTTTTCATCAGGGGCTCATTCGTTGAGTGGTCAAAAAAGGGAGGCAGGAGTGGAGAGTTCAGAGTTATCTGTGGCTCCGCCATTGAAAAGGAAGTAGATGTCATCAGAAATTTCTATCAAGAGGATTGATTAAATTAATCAAAATTTAATAAAAAGTAATTGTCATCAAAAGGAGTTGCATGATGCCTAAAAATAAAACCCCTTATTTTACAGAACCATCTTTAGAGACAGATTTTGAAGAGCTTTTAAGAAAAGCAAAAGAAGAGGCGCAAGAAAAGAAGGCTCCATTGCCTAATAGTCGAACTGCTGGCGGTGGAAAATCTACTAAGGCACCAGCGCAAATAGGAGGCACTGCAGCTAAAAAAGGTCATTCTAAAAAAGCAACAGAAAAATCTGCTTTGGTTCATAATGATGTTAATACAGAATCAAGTTTAAGCTCTTTTGATTTTCCGTTAACTCAATTAAGCAATCAACCTTCATTTTCAGCTAGAGCTAGGGGGCCTGCTTTTGAAGACCCTCAAGAAAGATTAAGAATTCAAAGTATGAGTGTTGGATTAAATCCATTAATGATGTCATCAAGTGCAGTAGCATCTCTAACTGGTAATTTATATGCAACAGGAGCTGAAGTAAAAAACTCAATCGTTAAAGTTTTTGTCACAGGCCAACAACACGATTATGAAATGCCTTTTAGTCATGCAAGAAAACAAAACTGGCATGGTTCAGGATTTATTATTCAGCATGAAGATGAGCTTATTATTATAACAAATGCGCATGTGGCTGCCGATCACTCGTATATTCAAGTCTTAAAGGCGGGAACTCATCAAAAATTTAAAGCTGAGTTAGAGTATATTCATCATGAGTGTGATTTGGCTGTTTTAAGAGTCAACGATCCTAGATTTTTCCATGGCGTTAAACCATTAAAAATATCTGAAAAATTATTTTTAACAGGTGGGGATTCTGTATCCGTTAAGGGGTTTCCTCGAGGTGGTGAAGAGATTTCAGAAACATTCGGCCGAGTATCTCGTGTAGAGATAGGCGAGTATGTTGAGCGAGGCCAAGAGTTAATTCATATTCAAGTTGATGCTGCTATTAATCCTGGAAATAGTGGAGGACCAGTTTTTGAAAATGATGAAATTGTAGGTATCGCATTCCAAGGAGATTCGTCAGGAGAATCATTAGGATATATTATACCTAATGTTATTTTAAAACATTTTTTACAAGATAGAATTAAAGATCCGTTATTAAGAGGATTTCCTGATTTCCCTATCGAGTACCAATATTTAGAAAATAAATATCAAAGAGCAGCTTATGGCTTAGTGGGGCCTTATGAGTCAGCAGGAGTTCTTGTTCTAAGTATTCCTCCATTATTTACGGGCAGTTCAGTTTTGCAAAAATATGATGTTATTGTCAAAGTAAATGGTCATTTAGTTAATCACGATGGCACAATTAATTATGATTGGGCACCGCACGTCAGTATGTTGCATGAATTTTCAATCATGGGTTTAGGCGATGAGGTTACTTTAACAATTATTCGTCAGAAAAAAGAAATGGAGATTCGATATAAATTAGGAAATAGATTTGGGGATTCCTTCTATGTCGGTCCAGCTCGATATGATAGATCGCCAACATTTTTAATTGAATCTGGATTTGTTTTTGCCCCTGTTGTTGAAAATAATCTTGAATTTGTTCAAGATGAAAGCTTCGAAGGAGCCCCTATCGATGTTGCTAGAAAAAAAGAAGCAACACAAGAAATTATCTATATATCAAACATTCTTCCTGGTAAAAAGCTAGAGGGTTATGAATCAGCAGAAGGCCATGTTCTTAAAAAAATTAACGGTATTGATATTAAAAATATGCCGCATTTACTGCATGTTTTTAGTCAGATTTCTGAAGGTGCTCCTATAGAAATAATTTTGGGTAATAGTCAAATACTTCACTTGAATAAGTACACAAAACTTCAAGTTGAAAAAATGATAAAGGCTCATGATTTACATAAGTTCTGCTCAAATGATTTGCTCCCTGAAACAATTGCTGATTATTTTATTAGAGGGATTGTTAATAAAGAAGAGCCTTCACGATATCTAGAATTATTTAGAACCAGAGGTTTGAACGCTGCTTATTTATCAACAGTCGATAATGATGATTCAGATTTAGAATCAGAGGAAAGTAGTGATGAGGAGTACCATCCTTTAGAAAAAAAGTCTAAAAAAATCGTTCTATCATCAGATGGTTCCGAAATTTTGAGTGGGGATTCGGAAGAGCTTTCTGAAGAGGATGATGATGAAACTGATTTGTCTGGATTTATTGATAATGACGATGATGAAGGATACGACGGGTTACCTACTGATGTTCGACATATGTTAACTTCAATAGCTAAAAGAAATAGTCTTACATTTTCTTCAGCTAAAGAGGGACGTCGTTTACACGATGAAGAAGAGTTAGATTTAGGAGAGCCTTCATTAAAAGATAAAAGCAGAAAGAGAAAAAGATAAGAAAAAGAACAAGAAGGGGCCTCCCCTTCTTGTTCTTACATGATTAAAGTTCGAATGCTTTTTTGAGTGGTGTGAATTAGCTCGATTTTATCTAAGATAATCTTAATGATTTGATCAGTTGTTTCGAACTCAATAGGACTTTCTGGCTCAATGCATTCAAAGAGTAGATTGTTTAGAGAATGATCTACTCTTTGAAGAGTCTCTTTGCTGCTTGGTAATTTGATAAAATTATAAGACTCTTTGAAAAATGCATGGAAGAAATTTAAAGAAAAGTTTAACGGCCCTTTTGCTTTTTCTTGCTCTATAATGTTGATTAAAAAATCTAAAGGATTAATTTTTTTAACTTGGCATAGTAAAATAATTTTATGAAGCGCAGTAAAATCTCGATCATCAAATCCGCAATAATCTAAAATATTCAAGCTATTTCCATCAGGCTCATAAAGATGAGTTAAGACCTCGTCTGTTGAATAATTATTTGATTCAAATGCACAGATAACTTTATTCAGAAAAGATCTATTTTGGCTCGTTGGATTTTGAATCAAATGTCCAAGTAGAAATTGATCTTCGTTGAATAATTTAATTTGTCTCAAATCAATTTCAGGCAACGTAATAGCACATTCAAAAAGAACAGGATCTTGATATTGTATTGCGACTTCAAATAATATTTTTTCCTTATTTATAATAGGGATATCGGATTTATATCTTAAAATTAAATGATCTATAAGCATGCTTCTTAAAGAGACAGGAACCCCAAGGCTCGAGGCAGGCATTAATGATCGAGAAAGTTGTTTGCTAATTCCTAGAAAAACTAATCTGTCAATATAGCTTCGTTCTTGATTATGTAAAGCTTCTTGTAAAGAAAGAACATCTGGTACATGTTCTTTTTTGAAAATTAAATCAGTAGATTTTTTTAAGGAGTCTCTTAAGCTGCCTTCTTTTTTTGATGCAAACTCATTACTAAATAAAATAATTTTACTTCCTAAATGGACCTGAATATCTTTTTGAGATATTTCAAAAAAACTATCAAGGCTTTTTTTGTATAGCCCTATCAGTTCATTAGCGATGATTGGTTTTTTAAGATGTGTTAAAGGAAGTATTAATCTGTCTACTAAATCATCATCTAAGATAGAAAGACCCATTGATAGATAATATTGATTTGAATGTTGCAGCTTTATGCCATTTTGGGATAGTAATAAGATTGATTTTAGGTCGCATGTTAAAAAAGATTGGTATAAGCAAATTTCTAAAAGATCGCTTAATTTTTCTCTAAAGGATAAAAATTCAATTTTTTTAATATTGATACATGTTAAATTTAATTTGAGTAAATCTAAATAGGGTACATAAGCCGGTAAAGGAATAACAGTTTGTAAGAATTTCGATAAAATAGTATTTAATGTTGATGGTGTTAGATATTTGCTTTTTGAAAAATCTTTTTTTAATGAATCAAAAATGAGATTAAACCAAGGGAGTAGTCTTTGAGTTCTCGTTTTTTCTATAATTTGATAAATCGCTTTGAAGTTTTTTTTAGCAATTAACACATTAATTATTTGTTGAACAACGAATGGATTTGGACGAAGAAAATCATCGAAAGAATTGAATAAAGCAATCAGTAAATTTCTTTGATTATATTTTGCTGCGGCTAAAAATAACGCCTGAAGTAAAGCCTGATTTTCAGCGTTATCATCATAGTTGAAACGAGATGATTTCAGATTTTTTAATCCTAAAATTAATAACTCTTCACTTAAGTTAAAAAAGATGAAATCTATTTTTTCTTCGATAGGTTGAGGTAATGAGAAAATATGCAACAAGGCATTTGATAAAATTGAGAGCTTTTTTTGATTGTTAGGCAAAGGCAATAAAAAACCATCCGAAAAAATTCTATTTTCAGTAGAATATAATTGCAACGCTTCTTTTGACCAATTAATGATATCCTGTTCGAATATGTATTCATGCATATTTAAAATATTGCGAAATAATCTTTTAAAATGTTCAAATTCATAAGCTTGATTGACTTTTATTTTTTTAGTTTTTGCAATAGATCTAATTGATTCGATGAGATCAAAATCATAAAGAGGTGCTCTTGCTAAAAGATATTGAATTGTCTCTCTTGATAAACCATATTCTGAAAAAATAGTATGATTAGTGCTATTTTGAACTAACAGATCTGTTAATTCTTTTATATTATTTGGAAGTATTGATAAATGAGAGGGATCTTTTTCAAAAGAAATAATTAGTTCACTTTTGGCTCTATTTTTATAAGTGATATTATCAAACAACCATGGAGATTGAACAGATATTAATCTTAAATGGCCAATAAAATTGATATTGATATTAAAAGGAAATCCTGTTCCTAATATATTGTTTTGATGATCTCGTAAAAAATTATTAGAATCTAAATGTAAATTAAATAAAGATAAGTATGTTTGAGCATTAAGAATAATATTTGAAGAAACAGGGGCGTTTTTATCAAAAAGATTATCAATCAGTGCATGATTTTCAGGGACAATAATGGGTTGGCCCGATAATATTTTTGTACAAATTGATATAATATAAAATTCATGACTTTTCATAAATTTAGATGTTATCTCATCCAGCTCCTCTAGAGAGAGCTTCATTTCATCTGGATTAATAGTTTTATATTCGCCAAAAATAAAATAAAGAGCTAAAGAAGTTATTATTTTTTTATAATCCGTTCCAGGTAAATGAGCACAAAGATAATTTGTTTTTTTAGTTTTTTCTGATTCAGGTAAGAATGGTGTGACAGGGCTGCAAAGATGATTGAGTATTGAAATATTTAGATCGTATTCGATCTGGCTAGGGATGTTAATTTCTAAACTTTCAGGTTGATTATAGATACAAATAAGTTTCTCATAAAGCTCAATAACATAGTGATTTAACACTGCTTTTTTTAAAAGGGATCTTGTCGTAAATAATTTAGTAATAAATAAAATTTTTAATTTAAAAAAATACAATGAATTATTTTGATGATGACTCATAAATTTTCTAAAATTAAAATGCGTTTTGGCAGAAATATTTAATCCTGAATTTGTAACTGCTGCTTTAAAGTAAGACATGCATAAAGAAAATAATTCTGAAGAAGAGTCTGTTATTTGATTGGACAAAAACCCATTAATATATTCATTTAACATATTTTTAGGAAAGTCAAAAAAATGACTTAATGGGAAAGTAGAGTATTTTTGATGTTTCATCTCAAAAAGGGCTCTTAAAGGCAGTAATTCAGCTTGAGTCGGGGTGAGTCGATCAAGAGCTATCTCTGATTCAAGATTGTTATATCTTTTAAAAAAATCTCCCGAAGAATATTTTAAGGGATTCATATCATAATTTATTGTTAAATTTAGCCATTCTACATTTTTTTTTATAAAAAACAAATAAAATCTTAGATTTTATTAATATATTTATTTGTTTTTAATGATTTTTTCATCAATTAAATAAATTTCCAGTCTCAATAATATAATAAATTTAAATTTTCATATTAATTTAAAAATTAAATATAAAGTTTAATAAAAAAAACTTTCAATTTTTTATAATAGGTTAATTTTTTTGTAAAAATCAATAAATTTACTAGACTTAAAAAAATTTTTTGATGGAACTCGCTTTTTATGAAAAAAATTAAAAAAGATACTCATAAATCTTTTAGAAAAAATTCAAACGAATTACTTTTTTTAGCGATGGCGCCTATAGTCCCGCTGCATGCTGCTTCATATCAAGTTGATTCTATTCAAGAAATATCAATAAATGAAAATATTTTTGATAATAACACTATGGCTGTATCATCAATGACCTCTAGTGATGAATTGACGTTATCTGCAGATTTAACATTAATTCAAGATAGTGCTAGTAGTGTTACAGTAAATGTTCCTGTCACCATTGGTCAAAACAATAAATTAATTATTACTTATGCACAAGACGGTTTAAATACGACTCTCTATATTGCTGGAACTATTGATGGAGCTGGTCAATTAAAAATAGATGGAGCAGGATTCACAGAGCTTTCAGGATTAAATACGTTTACCGGTGGTGTTATTGTTGCTAATGGGGACTTAAAGATTAATCATAGTGATGCGTTAGGTTCAGGTTCTGTCACTTTAGCTGGTGGCTCCTTGGACCTAAATGGTTATGATTTATCAAATAATATTTCCGCAACTGGATCTTCTCAATTAAACAATAGTGGATCTTCAGCAAATATGACTGGATCATTATCAGGTAATGGAAGTTTAATACAACATGGTAATATTAATTTTAATTTAAGTAGCAACTCCCATTCTGGTGATTATGAAGTAAATTCTGGAGCTTTAGTAGTTTCTAATGCTAACAGTTTATCAACAGATGCTTCCTTGAAAGTAACAAATACAGGGTCCATTAACTTCAACTCTTATAACGCTGTTTTAAAAACACTGAGTGGAAGTGGAGCTTTAAATAATATTGGAACTTTAGAAATTGATCAAACGGGTGATACAACGCACTCAGGCATTATCAGTGGTGATGGTTCTTTAAATAAAAAGGGAACCGGAGAGTTAATTTTAACAGGCGCAAATACTTATACTGGAAATACGATTATTTCAGCAGGAACATTAGTTTTGAATGAGGACTCTCTTCATGGGGCGGTTCAAAATAATGCAACACTTAAGTTAAACATTTCAACAAATGATGTGAGTTATGGCGGAGTTTTTTCTGGGGCAGGTCAGTTTAAAAAACAAGGAAGTAAGAAATTAACGCTGACAAATGCTAATACTTTTTCTGGCGATTTTAATATTGAAAATGGAGAGCTGATTTTAAATCATGCTAACGCATTAGGGACAGGTACAGCTATTTTAAGTGGAGGCTCCTTGGATCTAAACGGGTATGATTTATCAAATAATATTTCAGTTAATGCAAATTCATCTTTGAAAAATAGCGGAAGTTCTTTAATATTTTCAGGAAATTTATTAGGAAGCAGCGATCTTACAATAGTTGCTGGAAATATTACACTTAGTCCTTCTACAACCCATTCTTTTACCGGCTCAATTATTCTTAATAGTGGAACTCTTTTAAAATCAGGGAATGCGAATGGATTATCATTGGCTACTGGTGGATCTATTACTGTCGAAGATAGTGCTATTTTAGATCTTAATGGAGCTAATTATAGCCAAGGCTTAACCTTAAAAGGGATCTTGAAAAATACTCATGTTTCAAATAATTCAACAGTTAGCCATGATATTGTTTTAAGTGGCGCTAATGCTCAGATAGACACAGGAGCGACTCAAACTACAATAAGTGGAATTATTTCAGGAACATCTTTTAATAAGCAAGGTTCAGGAACTTTATTATTAAGTGGTGTTAATACATTTTCAGACGGTATTGTTGTTAATGCAGGTATTCTAAAATTGGGACATGCTCAAGCAATCGGAGCTGGAGAGTTAGAGTTAGCTAGTGGTCTATTGGATGTTAATGGAAAATCTATCACTAATAATATTAAAATTTCATCAGCTTCAGAAATTAAAAATACTGGAGCAGCTTCTTCCTTAAATGGAGTTCTTTCAGGTTCTGCAAATTTATCGATGACATCAGGAGATATAACATTTAATGGAAATAGTTCTTCTTATGCACAAAATATAACAGTCTCATCGGGAGCCATTGCTCGTGCTGGTAGTAATAATGCGTTTGGAACAGGCACTCTTATTTTAAATGGTGGTTTATTAGATTTTAAAACATCAGATGTCGCATCAAAATTGAATGTTACGGCTAATTCAACATTAACTGGAAACGGCGGTTCTTTACAAGGAGATTTATTAGGATCTGGAAATATAGGTATATCAACAGGTATTTTGACATTAAACCCCTCATCAAATACTTATACCGGAACAATCACTGTGAGTGCTGGCAAATTAGTAATTGGTAATAATACAGCTGTTTCTTTTGCTGGTGCTGGATCATTAACAGCAACAAATAGTGGAGAGATTGATTTTAATAATATTAATACTACTATTACAAATCCATATTCTTCTGGAGCATTTTCCAATATTGGTGTTTTAACTATTAATGCCACAGCGTATTCAGATCAATCAGGAATAATCAGCGGATCTGGTTCGCTCATTCAAACAGGTGGTAGTACAACGCGAATTTCTGGTAATAACACCTTTAGTGGTGGGGTTTCTATTAATCAAGGCGTCTTAAGAGTGGGGCATGTTAATGCCTTAGGTACAGGAACAGTCTCATTAAATGGCGGTACCTTAGATTTAGCAGGATATAATCCAACAAACACTATCTCGATTAGTGCTACAAATGGATATATTACATCGTCAGCTGGTGCTAGCACATTGTCACAATCATTCTCGGGTGCAAATAATTTATATATAACTGGTGGTGATATTACTTTGTCAGGAAACAGTTCAGGGATGACTGGTAAAATGTATTTTAGTGGAGGAGTCACTCGTCTAGGGAGTTCAACTGCATTAACTGGAGGAGAGGTTCATTTAACTGGTGGAAACTTAGATCTTAAAGGTCAAACAATAAGTGGTGTTTTTAGTATTGATAGTACTTCTTACGTAAGTAACTCTCAATCTGGCCAAGTAACATTTACTCCAGAAATGAAAGGAGCTGGTTATTGGATACAATCTTCTGGTAATATTTCATGGGAACCTACAACGAGCTCAACATTTACAGGAATATTAAGAGTTCAAGGCGGTAAGTTAATTCTTGGCAATGATAAAGTAAGGGGATTTTCTTTAGAGCTAACAAGCTCAGGGATTATCGATGCAAATAATAATGCTTTAACCTTAAATTTATTAGAAGGTTCCGGTTCAATTATTAATGCAACAAGCCTTACTATAAATCAAACCGGAGATTATGCTTATAGCGGAGTGATCAGTGGTGCTAGCTTAACATTAAATAAAAGTGGTTCAAGAAATCTTTATTTAACAGGCGCTAATACTTACGGAGGGGGAACAAATGTTACTCAAGGTAATTTATTAGCTTATGATAGTGCGATCCAGGGTAACTTTAATATTAGTTCTGGAGCGGCTCTTTATTTTGTTGTTAATAGTAGTGCTGGAAATAATTATGCAGGAATCATTTCCGGAACTGGTGATTTTAGAAAAAGTGGCCCGTATAATTTAACATTATCTAATAATAATACTTATACAGGTACCACTTATATAGAGCAAGGTACAATTACTCCGTCAACAGCATCTGTTCTTCCAGGCGCTATTGTGCTTTCAGGTGGGGTGTTAGATTTTAATGGTTTGAATCTTTCAAATACTCTTTCTTCAAATAGTAATGGTTCAATTAAAAACTCATCTGCGACACAGGCTACATTTAGCGGAACTCTTACTGGTTCTCAATATTACACAATTACTCACTCTTCTGGGAGTATATTATTTACTCCATCTAGTGCCTCTGATTTTAAAGGAGTGTTATTAGTCTCTGGAGGCTCTCTTGCGTTGGGGGCAAATCAAACATATGCAACATTTAACAGCCTTGGAAGCTTTGGTTTAAATGGTTCTGGTTCGGTAGATTTAAATGGATTGAATGCTACTTTTTCACAAATTGCTGGCTCAGGTAATATTTCAAATATTGGAGCCTTGAAAGCTTCAATCGCATCAAATTATACGCACACCGGAGTTATCAGCGGAACTGGTCGTTTAACCAAAGAAGGTAATGCAACTTTAACATTAAGTGGAAGTAATACTTATAGTGGTGGAACAACAATCACAGCTGGGACTTTATCTTTAAATGATAATTCATTGCAGGGCGATGTTATTAATAATGCAACTCTTTCATTAAATATTACTAATACGAAAAACTATTCAGGTGTTATTTCATCGTCAGCATCACCAAAAGTTGGTGTCGTTAATAAAGACGGAGCTGGTAATTTAACTTTTTCTGGAAATAATAATTATGCAAGTGGAACTAATATTAATGCCGGTAGATTAACAGCTGGCCATTTAAATGCTTTTGGAACTGGCTCGTTAACAATTAATAATGCAACATTAGATGTGAATGGTTATAACCTTGCCAATAATATTGTTGCTAATAATGCAAATTCTCAATTAAAAAATAGCTCGAGTGATGCAGTTAGTTTAACTGGTAATTTGTCTGGCTCTTATGGAATGACTATCAATGGTGGAGATATCTCTTTTGCACCTTCATCAAATAATTCCTCTTATAACTCAACAATTACTATTTCACAAGGCACATTGAGAGCAGGCAATAGCCAAGCATTTAGTTTTGGCGCGAATGCTGCTTTCAATATTCAAAGTGGTGGCTCTTTAGATTTAAAGGGGCAAAATTTAGCTGTTTCAACAACTTTAGCTGGAAGCTTATTAAATAGCAGTTCCTCCTCTAATAGCTCAGTAAGCAAGGCGATTACTTTATCTGGTACTGGATCTATTATTGATACTGGTTCTAAGAAAATCACATTAAATCAGGTAGTGTCTGGTGCTAATGCGTCATTTACTAAAAAAGGATCTGGTGATTTAGAATTGGGAGCTTTGAATACATATTCAGGGGGAACAACTGTAGAGGAAGGAACTATTGTTCTCAATCATGCAAATGGTTTGGGAACAGGTCCGGTTACATTATCAACAGCGCAAACAAGCAATGAAGCAGCGATTGATTTCAGTGGATGGGGCCCAACTTTAAGTGTGAGTGTTGGCCCGAAAGCAGTCTTAAAAAATAGTTCTAATACTGCCGCAACCCCTTCTATTACATTCACTGGCAATAATGTTGTTACCATAAGTAGTGGCCAAATTTCTTTAGGGTTAGCTAACAGTGTTTTTTCAGGCGGATTCAAAATTAACTCATCATCAACATTAAAAGCAGGTGCTACAACGGCTTTTGGAAGCGGAGGAATTGTTTTAGATGGAGGTACGTTGGATTATGCTGGAGCCTCATCAATTAATAATAATTTAACGATTAATAGTGCATCTATTATCAAAAACTCTAGTGGAACAGCAGTGACAACAACAGCGAATTTGTCAGGGGCTGGGAATTTGAATTTAAATGCAGGTCAAATAACCTTAACTCCATCATCAAATAGTGGGTATTCGGGGATTTTCACAGTTAGTGGAACAGGAACTTTTGTTGCTGGCAATGCTCAAGCTTTGGTTTTCGATTCATCAGGGTCTTTGACTGTGAGTTCAGGTGGAACCGTTAATTTAAATGGATATAATTTAGGGTTGTCTACATCATTAGCAGGAACAATTAATAATACTTCTAATAGTGCGGTTAATATAACAAGTAATATTGCGTTGAGTGGAACTCCTATCATTGATACGGGTGCTCAACAACTAGAGATGATAGGTGCTTTCAGTGGCGGTTCTTTTACAAAGAAAGGTTCTGGAACTTTGCTTCTTTCTAATCAAAATCAGCATACAGGTGGTGTGACCCTCAATGAAGGTACAATAAAATTAAATCATAGTGATAGCTTAGGCTCAGGCACTCTCACCTTTACGGGAGGCTCTTTAGATTTAAATGGGCATGATGTTTCAAACACGATGGTTTTTTCATCAGCATCTATTCTAAAAAATACTTCAGCCACTCCAGTAACTATCACCTCAGGTGTTAGTGGAACTGCGGATATTACTATTTCTAATGGAAGTTTGGTATTCGCTCATTCTAATAATTCACTAACAAGATCGATAACAGTTGAAACGGATGCGAGTATTAAAGCAAACGCGAGCACTGCATTTGGTTCTGGTACAATATATTTAGCTGGAGGCACGTTGGATTATAATGGGTCGACATCAGTTAATAACAATTTAAATATTCAAAATATATCCACGATTAAAAACACCGGGTCAGCTATCACAACAACGGGGTCTTTAGCAGGGGCTTCAGCACTCACCTTAAGTGAAGGAGCTATCACGTTAGCTTCTAGCTCTTCACATTCTTATACAGGCCAATTAACAATTTTATCAGGCGGTTCTCTTTCTGCTGGTGCCGCAACAGGGATGTCTTTTGGCAGTGGAGCACAACTGGTTGCTAATGATGGAGCTACGATTAATTTAAACGGATACAACTCAGCTGTAAACTTGAAAATTTTAGGTACATTATCAAATACTGATGCAACAAACTCATCGATTGCGTCAGGCTCTATTATTCTTGAGGGAACAAGCGCAGTTATTAATCCTAGTGAAAAAGATTTAACATTAAGTGGTGTTGTTTCTGGGGTTGGATCTTCGTTTACAAAAACAGGAAATGGGAAGTTAATTCTTTCTGGTTCTAACACTTTTTCTGGAGGCATTTTAGCTACGGCTGGAACTTTAAAATTAGGCAATACTGCAGGATTTGGTACAGGGGCTGTTACTTTAAATGGAGGTGGTGTTGATGCTGCTGGATATTCATTTAGTAATAATCTTATTTTAAATGCTTTAACAACTCTTCAAAATTCAGCAGAAAGTTCAAGTACTGTCAGCGGAAGCATTAGTGGGAATGCAGCTTTAGTTGTTTCAAATGGAGAATTTTATTTTTCGGGGAATAATGCATCATATAATCAAAGTGTAACATTAAATACTGGTTCAACAGTTCATTTGACACACGCTTCAGGTTTGGGTGCCGGCACGATCACTTTAGATGGCGGAAGTTTAGATGTTTTAGGAAAATCAATATCAAATAATCTAGCTGTTAATGCTGATTCTGTTATAAAGAACACATCAGTCAGTCAAGCCGTTTTGACAGGTGCTTTATCGGGTGATCATGATTTGACTTTAAATCAAGGCTTGATGTTGCTCAACCCTTCATCTAATTTATTCACTGGAAAGTTAAAAATTAGTGCTGGAACAATAACAGCAGGTACCGATGCTTTTAATTTTGGTACGAATGGTTCTTTAATTATTGAGTCTACAGGTTCTGTTAATTTCTCATCACATCAAGCAACATTAACAGGATTAAGTGGAACAGGAACTTTAACTAATATTGGTAATTTGGCTTTAAATATTAATACAGATAGCATTTATTCTGGCAATATTTCAGGAGATGGAGCAATTGTTAAAAGCGGCACAGGCTCTTTAACAATGAGTGGTTCTCATTCATATACAGGAGGATTAACTGTTAATGAGGGAACATTAGTTTTATCTTCAGGCTCACTTCAAGGGTTGATTGAAACGAATGCTAATCTTGTTGTAAATATTGAAACTTCAAAAACACATAATCAAGTAATTTCAGGAACAGGATTATTAAAGAAAAAAGGAGCTGAAACATTAATCTTGTCGGCTGAAAACACTTATTCTGGGGGAACAATTATTGAAGCAGGTCAGATTACAGCTGGTCATTTACATAGCTTAAGTTCTTCTAAAGTTACCTTATCCGGAGGTGTATTAAATTATGCAGGATATTCTTTAGGAAATAATCTAGAGATTACTGCTGCGTCTTCTTTGAAAAACACGGGCTCTGAAGTTTCATTAACAAGCTCTATAGAAGGTAGTGGAGATCTTTCTATTACTTCGGGAAGCTGGGTTTTAACTCCAACTGTTGATAACTCCTCTTATACTGGTTCTTTGATTCTGGAAAATGGAGTTGCTTTAAAAGCAGGAAATGGACATGCATTATCTTTTGGGACGAATGGAAATCTTAAGATTCATGCAGGGGCTTCATTGGATTTCTCAGGAGCATCATTTTCTAAAAATTTACAATTGGCTGGCACTCTCCTTAATACGGATACAACAAATTCAACAACTTTATCAGGGCCTGTTGAGTTAACAGGTACTAGTACGGTCCAAGCTGATTCATCAGTTATAAATATAACCGGAAATATAACAGGTGCGCACTTGTTATTGAAAAAAGGTTCCGGAGAATTAAATTTAAGTGGCGTTAATACATATTCAGCTGGAACTACTATCCAAGAAGGGATCCTTTCTGTTTCTCGTGCAGCAATGCAGGGAAATATTGATAATGCAGGGATGTTAAAAGTAACAATTTCAGATCAAAATTTAACTTACGATGATGTTATTTCAGGTGTTGGTCATATTGAAAAGCTAGGGGATAAGAGCTTAACAATCGCAGAAGCACAAACTTTCACAGGGAATCTGAAAGTATCAGAAGGAGCTGTTGTTGCTGGAGATCTACATGCCTTTGGCCAAGGCAATATTATTCTCAATGGTGGTGAAATTGATTTTGGAGGGTATGCTGTTCAAAATCAATTAGTTTTTGAAAATAATTCTACATTAAGTAACACTGGCAATAATATTACTTTAACACAACAATTAAATAGCACTTTCAATTTACTTGTTAAGCAAGGAACAATTACTTTAGCGCCTACAATCTCGAATCACAATTTTGAAGGTGTACTCACGATTCAAGATGGTGCTGATTTAGTTGCGGGGAATGCAAATGCTTTTGATTTTTCAAATCAAGCTTCTTTTGTTATTGAGCAAGGTGGAGTTGTAGATTTAAAAGGCCAAAATTCATCATCTAATATTAATTTGTCAGGTAATCTTAATAACTCTAGTTTGACAAATAGTTCCTTACTGACTGGTGTTCTTTCTTTGCAAGGAAATGAAGCAACAATAAATGTTGCTGCTAAAGATCTAACAATTTCGACTGCGATCGAAGGTTCAAAATTAATCAAAGACGGTAATGGTCGATTGATTTTAAGTGGTCTAAATAGTTATAACCAAGGAACTGTGATAAATAGTGGTTCAGTTCAAGTAAATGAGCAGTCGTTGCAAGGAAATATTAATGTTCATAGCACAGGAACAATAGATATTTTAATTGATTCTGCTAATAAATCGTATAGTGGTGTTATTAGTGGTTCTGGAACTGTTATTAAAACAGGATCTCATAATTTGACATTAATGAGCGAGCAAACTTATACAGGTTCGACTTATATTACAGAAGGAAAGATTACCTATGGTGTTGCTAATGCTTTAAGCTCTGAGACAGAGGTTGTTATTTCTGCTGGCGCTACTTTAGATTTTAATGGATTTGTTGGAACAGTTGGTTCGATTATCGGTTATGGTGATATTAGCTTAGGAAATGCTACATTCACATTAAGCGTAGATAGTGGTCAAAATTCAAGTTATGAAGGTGTCATTGCCGGAACTGGCTCTGTGATTAAAACTGGTGTTGGTACAGAGGTCTTATTAGGTACGAATACATATCTAGGTGGAACAATTATTGAATCAGGAACCCTAGAATTGAATGAGGGTTCTTTACAGGGGCAGATCGAAAATAATGCTTCTTTAATTTTAAATGTTGATCATAATGATAAAGTGTATGCAGGGGTTATTTCGGGAGCTGGGGAAGTTGTTAAAACAGGTGTTAAAAAATTAACATTAACTGAAGAAAACACCTTTACTGGAGATCTTACTGTTGAGCAAGGAGAGCTTTATTTAGGGGTTCAAGATGCTATTTTGAATACGGCCTCGTTGATTCTTGAAGAGGAAGGTGTATTAAATTTAGGTTCTGAGAATTTAACAGTTGCTTCTTTAACAGGCTCAGGAACAATTCACCTTAATGATAAAGAGTTAACTTTAAATCTTTTAGATAATGAAACTTATGCCGGTTGGATTGATGGAACAGGCTCTTTAATAAAAACAGGTTCTGGAACTTTAATTTTTGCAGGCCAAAATAGATACACAGGTGGCACAATTGTTGATGCTGGTATGTTGGAGGTTCAAGAAAGTAGTCTGCTTCAAAATTTTGAAAACAATTCTCATTTGCGAATCAATATTAATAATATCGATACGGAGTATGATGGCAATATCTCTGGTACAGGAGATGTTATTAAAACAGGAAGTAATGAACTAATTATATTAGGTGATTTAACTTATAATGGAGCAACAACAATTGCAGAGGGACGTTTAGTTCTACAAGAATCATCATTGCCAGGTAATATTATTAATAATAGCGAGTTGAAATTAAATATTGATAATAATGATATTGAATTTAATCATCTGATTTCAGGTTCGGGTACTGTTCAAAAGATTGGTTCTAAAAAAATCACATTTACACAAGCTCAAACATTTGAAGGTGATTTATCAATTGACAACGGTACTCTTGCGTTGGGCGTGTCAAATGGTCTAAATGCAAGTGTTGGTGTTGATTTAGCATCTAGCACTTTACTTGATTTAAATAGTCATAATTTAGAAATTGCGCATCTAAGTGGATCAGGGAACGTTTCGTTAGGAGCTGGATCTTTAACTGTAGGAGCAGACGATCTTGATAAATCTTATCAAGGAGTGATTTCTGGTTCTGGTAATTTTATTAAAAAGGGATTGGGATCATTTACAGTTACTGGAGTTAATACCTATTCGGGATCAACCCATTTGGAAAATGGTTCACTTATCTTAGGTGTTAATAATGCTACTCCTCAAACGGCATTGGTAACTGAAGCGAATACATTATTTGATATGAATAATCACAATGTCACTTTGGGTTCAATAGCTGGTGATGGAGAAGTCAGTCTTGGTTCTGGAGTATTAACATTCGGAGTGAATAATTCTTCAACAACTTATAACGGATATTTGCACGGCACAGGATCGTTAATTAAAAAAGGAACTGGAGAGACAACATTTACGGGACATATTGTTCACTCTGGTGGAACGCGAATAGAGCAAGGTAATTTAATAGTTGATGAGCTTTCTCTACAGCGAAATTTTGCCGTTGATGGAAGGTTAGTTGCTAATATTGATCGTAATCAAATGAATTTTTCAGGCAATATAACAAACTATACAGGTAACGGTGTTTTTGAAAAAACAGGCTCAGAATCATTAATATTAAGTGGTGTTAATACTTATACAGGCAATACTATTATTACCGAAGGTTCTTTAAAAGTTATCGATTCAGGGCTGAGTTTAAACAGTGCTGAGATTGTTAATAATAGTATTTTGGAAACGATGATTACTGGTTCTAAAACATACAGCCATGATATTTCTGGAACAGGTTCTTTTATTAAGTCAGGATCTGGTGATTTGTCTTTAACGGGTGTTTTAAGTTATGAGGGGTCTACAACAGTTCAAGAAGGAACATTAATTTTAAATAATAATTCATTTAATCCTGATAATGCCAATCCTTTTGTGGTTGATGGATTGCTAAAACTTAATGTTAGTTCAACATTAAGTGCCAATAATGGAATAGATCTTGAAGTTACCCAAAACATTTCAGGGTTAGGTGATTTTGAAAAAATCGGTTCTGGAGGATTAAAGTTATCAGGTGTTAATACTTATATCGGTCATACAACGATTAGTGCGGGTTTGTTAGAAGTTACAGGCGATTCTTTAGCTGGTGACGTTACTAATAATGCTGAATTAAAAATAAACTTAAATGTTGATTCTCTTGATTTTTACAGCAAAATTACAGGAACAGGTGATTTGCATAAATATGGTGATAAAGAATTATCTCTATATGGTGTTACAGATTATTCCGGAGATACTTTTATTCATGCAGGTACTTTGAATTTAAATGAAAACTCTATAGGAATGACAGGAAATATTGATATTGATCTATCGTCCGTTTTAAATATTAATTTAGAGTATTCAGATCAGCAATTTGATGGTTCAATTTCGGGTGTTGGAACTATTAATAAAACTGGTTTGAAAAAATTCAATCTTAACAGCGCAGCAGGTTTTTCAGGTATTTTAAGTATTTCTGAAGGAAGCGTTCAAGCAAATGCAGATTATGTGCTTTCAAATACAGTTGTTACAATTAATTCAGGAGCTGCCTTGTATTTAAAAGACTCTTCTAATAGATTAAAAAACCTTGAAGGTTCAGGAACTATTTACTTCGGAGAATCAGGTGAATCAGTTTTATATATAGGTTATGACAACCAAACCAAAACTTTTAGCGGAAATGTCTATGAAAGGGGATCCTTAATTAAAGAAGGTAATGGGATTTTAAACTTAGATGGTTCAATTAATCTTTTAGGGTTGACTGTTGATTCAGGTCTTGTGCAGCATCGTGGAGTTGGTAGTGTTTCATTGTACAATGGTGGTGCTTATACCATAGGTGAGGGCGCTCAAGCTATTATCGAAAGCTCTTTAAAGTTAGCTGGGCAAACACATTCTATTAACAGCTTTAGTGATCAAGAGTACATGACGATTGATGGTGCTTCTTTATCGTTATATGCTCGAGATGCAATAACAGCAACTCTTAATGGAACAGGTGGTCTAGATTTAACTGTGCAGGGGATGCAAACACCTATTTATTACGGTCAGAAAATTGTTTTAGATTTACCGGTCGTAGGAACTGGAGGAGTCACTAAATCAGGATATGGGGTTTTAGAGTTTAAGAAAGCTACATCTTATCAAGGAAACACAGAAATACAGAGCGGGACAGTGTCTTTTAATGAGTTATTTTCCTCTCCTGGTGCTATTCAATTAAATAATTTTGGAACACTTGATTTTAATATTGCTTCTGGAGAATCGTTGTCAATAGATAATCAAATAACTGGAACAGGATCTTTAAATAAAAGAGGCGCTGGGTCTCTGGAAGTAACTGGAAATAATAACTATAGAGCAGATACTGTCTTACAAGAGGGTTCTCTTACTTTAAAAGGAACAACAAAAATAGGCCCTCAAGCTTATATTTCAACAGCGTCTTCTACAAATCTTCATTTAGAGGGCATTCTTAAGCCTCAAGGTGTTAGTTTAAATATTAAAGGAGCAGGTTCTTTATATTTGAAAGGCGCGACTATATCTTCTGAGGATGTGAATGGAGACTTTTTATCAATAGGTCAAAAATTATCAACACAGCGTACTTTTAATTTGCAGCAAAATTTACAGACAGTTTCTGGTGTTCAAACTGATGTTGGTGGATTAACTGTAGATACAGATGTTGCATCTATTCTTTACTACTCTTTATCGGGCAATGGTCGTTTTCTGAAGACTGGCTCAGGTCTTTTAAATTTACAAGAAGTAGGATCTAGTTATTCAGGAGATATAACGATTAATGAAGGATCGGTTTACGTCAATAATAATTTTAATGGAACGGGAAGTATTGATACAGTAGCTGATTCAAGCTTTATCATTAATACATCAACAAGCTCAGTAAAAGCATTTAATAATAATCTAAAAGGCGAAGGAGATTTTTATAAATCGGGACTTGGTCAGTTATTAATGACTGGAAATGATTTAAGTCAATTTTCTGGAGACATGATCATTAAGGGTGGACTGTTACGTTTAAGAAATACTGAATTACCATCAGTTAATCTAGTAACAGTTAAGCCTTATTCTAGTTTAGATGCTGTTTTATCTAGTGTTTCCAGCTCTAATATGAATATTAAAAATGTTAAGTTAAATTCACAAGGATCATTAAGAGCTATTATTCAAAAGTTAGATAATGGGGATAATCAACTTCGTCAGTTAAATATTGAAGATCTTCAGGTTGAAAAAGGATCTAAATTAGTTGTTCAATTTGATCCTACATCTACTGGGCTAACAAATAATAATACCCCTGATGCGCCTATTAAGCTTAAACGTCTAGAAATGTTGAATGCAACTCCACAAGATCGTTTTGAGCTTTATGTGAAGCCATCAAGCCACTCGCAATCACCTGTTAGTGGGAAAATATATCCAATAATTACGATTGATTCTACGAGTGACTATCGTTTAGATGATTTAATTTCTAGAATGAAGTTTGTGAAAGGCATTCTTTATAATACGGAATTTGTCATTAATGGTGACTCTTATGAAGATCATTCAACTCGTTATGGAAATATGTATGGTTATTTAAAAACTTTATATATGAAAGTTTCAAGTAATGTAAATTACAGTAGAGCATTTTTCGCCAACCCATTGACTGCGCAATTTGCATCATTAGGTGGTGTTTTTGATGCGATGTCGATTAAGCAAGATAATTCTTTAATAGATGTTTTAACATGGATTGATAGCTCAATTAGTTATGAAGAATTATCTGATAGAGTTTCAATGTTAACACCAGCAAGCCATCAGTATTCAGAGCAATCATTGTTTGGACAAGGTCGCTTAATGGATTATGTGAGCATGAAGCAGTTTGGTAGAACTCAGTTACAACAGTCCTTAATTTCACAAATG
>JACCDO011496468.1_pt1 | contig 104288 bp, 85 predicted proteins | sample 7446101 | NCBI WGS metagenome assembly JACCDO01 (sample SAMN15323440, study PRJNA562643) | freshwater metagenome | isolation source: river surface water | place: USA:Blue River Watershed | collected 2017-08-16
AAACTTATCATCAACCCTAAAAAACTTTTACTATGAGCAAATTTAGCGAAGTAAAAAATCTAGTAATGAGCTTGGAAGCTGACTTCGAAAAGTTCTACGACAAAGGAAATCAAGCTGCTGGTACCCGTGTTAGAAAAGGTATGCAGGATTTGAAAAACCTGGCGCAAGCAATCCGTACTGAAGTACAGAACAAAAAGAACGCTGGTTGATTCTAATAAAAAAAGGTGGTTTAAACCACCTTTTTTTATCCTAATAACTTGAAGTGGAGCCTAAAACTCCACTTTATTATTTTCTACCTGTACATCTGCCATACGCTTGCTCGGGTCAATCTCTACTGACTTAATAGTATCCAATGCCTTTTTGATATGAATTGTTTTTGTAGGATGAGTCCAAGGCCAATCCTCAGTCAATAGTAGTGTAGGTGCGTTTGATTCCACTTTTTTATCACCACGCATCATCTCTAAGGGAAGGTAAACCAGCTCTTGGCTTCCATCCTTATAGGTAATCACCAAATCCAGCGGCATAGGCATCGCTCCTACTCGTTCCAATGTGATGGAAGTACCTTCATCTGAGGATTTCACTTCTTTGACTGCATAATCTATGGTCTTGGTGGAATTCACGAAATACTCTTTGTACCAATCGAGTTCCAGTCCACTTTCTTTTTCCATGACCCGGATCAAGTCATTGACATTAGGATGTTTAAATTTCCAAGTATTCCAGTAGCGTAGCATTCCACGATCACGAACCTCGTCTCCAATCACATAGCCAAGTTGCGCCAAGAAAACAGCTCCTTTGCTGTAAGCTGCTGCACCATAAGCGGAGTTGGTTTGATAATGATCAGCATGGGTAGACATAGGCTCCTCTAATCCCGACTTCACCAAGCGGAAATATCCTCCGTAGGAACTACGCTGAGGAGCTGGGTTGGACTGAAAAATTGCTGCCATCGCCAAATTCGTGGCATAGGAAGTAAATCCTTCATCCATCCAAGGGTACAAGGATTCATTGGAAGCCAGTACTCCATGAAACCAACTATGTGCCAACTCGTGTACCATTACACCAACTAAGCTCGGCAAGGAACGCTCACCAGTAATCAGGGTAGACATGGCATACTCCATTCCTCCATCACCGCCTTGAACCACAGAAAATTGCTTGTATGGATATTGTCCAAATTTTTGTGACAGGTAATCAATGGCTTTAGGTGTAAATTCCTTCAGCTTTTCCCAGTTTTCGGTGGTCTTCTCTCCAGGAATGTAGAAATGATGTACAGTGATCCCGTTTGCCATCTGTACCTTGTCGTGCTTGTACTTATTGTCTGCTGCCCACATAAAGTCATGTACCTGCGGTGCTACAAAGTGCCAAGTCAAGGTTTTTCCTTTGGGATCAGGTACCTTGACTCCCTCATCTTGGTATCCATGACCGATCTGGTTTGGATTTTGAAGATATCCTGTACCTCCTAAAGTATAGGTTTTATCGATGGTGATTTTCACATCAAAATCTCCCCAAATTCCATAAAACTCCCTACCTACGTAGGGATTGGCATGCCAACCTTGCTCATCGTAATTGGCCATCTTGGGGTACCATTGGGACATGGAATAGCGAACTCCCTCTTCGGAATCTCTTCCGGATCGTCTTACTTGAAGTGGAACCTGGCCTTCAAAGGCCATTTCAAATTTCACAGTAGAATTTGGAAGGATAGGCTGATCCAAATCAACCTCCAACACTGTCCCCACCTCTGTGAAGCGCACAGGCTTACCATTCATAGTCAACTTCGTCGCATGGAGGTATCCTATTTCTTCAGGAGTTAATTTGGAAATTCGATCCTTCACCCGCTGATCTGGGTCCGCGATTGTTCTGGAGCGAACATCCATCATGCTCCCCGGCTGGAAGGCATTGTAATACAAATGATAAAATACCCGCGTCAAGGTATCCGGGGAATTATTGGTGTAGGAAAGGGACTGTATACCTGAATACTGGTTGGTAACCACATCCATATCAACCTCCATTTTGTAAGCAACAGCTTGTTGAAAACGCCCATTCTGGGCATAGCCAAAGCTAATTGCCATAAAAAAGAAAAGTCCTAGCCAGGACCTAAATCTATATTTTGCCATTTTTTATTTTTTCTTAAAGAAAATCAAAAAGCGAACTTTCCCCAAACCATGCATAAAAAAATAAGCCTGCTTTTAAAACGATACCACCCATTGAAGTAAATTCAGCCTTGAAAATCAGTAAAATTGGTTTACTTGGAAAAAATTGAAACACAGCTTTAGTCACATGAAAAAATTAGTTCTTTTAATTTTCCTAGCGATGCTGCAGCTAAGCGTGCAAGCACAGCAGGTCAACATGGACGTTTTTAAATCCATGAAAGCTCGAAGCATCGGTCCCGGTGCGATGAGTGGTAGAATTACAGCCATCGATGCAGTGCACGATAATCCTACTACTATGTATGCAGGTTCGGCTTCTGGTGGATTATGGAAGTCTACTTCTGGAGGAATTACCTGGGAACCTATATTTGATAATGAGAAGGTGCATTCCATAGGTGCCATTTCCATTTATCAAAAAAATCCAAACATTATTTGGGTGGGAACTGGAGAAGGAAACCCAAGAAACTCCCTAAATATGGGCTATGGGGTATATCGGTCCATGGATGCAGGCAAAACCTGGCAGCTGATGGGTCTTGAAAAAACCCGCGCAATCCACCGAATCATCGTTCATCCGGATGATCCCAACACCGTATTTGTCGGTGCTATTGGCTCACCATGGGGAACCCAAGAAGATCGTGGTGTATACATGACCACTGACGGGGGCAAAACCTGGAAAAAAATCTTGTATGTAGACACCAAAACAGGTGTTGGAGAAATGATCATGGACCCCAACAATCCCAACAAACTTTTTGTTAACATGTGGGAACACAGACGCTATCCCTGGTTTTTTGAGTCTGGAGGCCCAAGCTCAGGGCTTTATGTAACTCAGGATGGAGGAGACAATTGGAAAAAACTTACAGCAGAAGAAAATGGACTTCCTAAAGGCAACTTGGGTAGAATGGGACTTGCTATTTCCAAGGCCAATAGCAGCAAAGTTTATGCGCTAATCGAATCTTCTAAAAACGCATTGTATGTATCAGAAGATGGAGGTGGAAAGTTCACCATGATTAACGACAAAGCAGAGATTGGAGATCGACCTTTCTACTACTTCGAAATCCATGCGGACCCTAAAAACGAAAATAGACTCTACACCTTATACTCTCGTGTAGGAATCACTGAGGATGGAGGAAAAAGCTTCAGAGAATTGCTCTCCTACTCAGGAGTACACCCCGACCACCACGCTTGGTACATCAACCCTAACGACCCCTCTTTGCTAATCAATGGTAACGACGGAGGATTAAATGTGTCCCGAGACATGGGTAAAACCTGGTTTTTCGCTGAAGGAATCACTGTAGGCCAGTTTTACCACATCAATGTGGACAACGAAGTGCCTTACAATGTCTACGGAGGCATGCAAGACAATGGCTCTTGGACAGGACCTGCCTATTTATGGAGAGGCGATGGCATCCGAAATACCTATTGGCAAGAAGTTTCCTTTGGAGATGGCTTTGATGTAGTGTCACATCCTGCCAATTCCAGATATGGATACACCATGTCTCAAGGAGGAAATGTGAGCCGATTTGACAAGCTTACAGGCCACAACCGTACCATCCGTCCTACGCACCCAGATAAGAATGTATTCTTAAGATACAACTGGAATGCAGCGATTGCTCAGGATCCACACGATGTAAATACTGTATATTATGCTTCTCAGTTTTTGCACAAGTCCAAAGATTCGGGTGAAACCTGGGAAATCATTTCTCCAGATTTGACCACAAACGATTCGACAAAGCAGCGCCAACAAAAAACCGGAGGTTTGACCTTTGACATCACTGGCGCTGAAAACCATACCACCATCCTTGCGATTGCTCCTTCTCCAGTAGACAAGAATGTCATCTGGGTAGGAACAGACGATGGCAACCTTCAGGTAACCCAAGATGGAGGCAAAACTTGGACAAATGTAGCCTCTAAACTCACCGGACTTCCAAAAGCATCTTGGATCCCACAGGTACAGGCATCCAAATACAATGCAGGTGAAGTATGGGTAGTTGCCAACAACTACCGAAACAATGACTTTGCTGCCTATGCGTACCATAGTGCGGATTATGGAAAAACCTTCACTCGAATTGCTGATGATTCCAAGGTTTGGGGCTTTGCACTTTCTATAAAGCAAGATCCTACTGAACCTAACTTGGTATTCTTGGGTACTGAATTTGGACTCTATGTTTCTTTTGACAAAGCCAAAACTTGGAATAAGTGGGAGCATGGCTATCCTAAGGCAGTATCTACCTACGACATGACCATTCAAGAGCGTGAAGCAGATTTGGTGATTGGTACTTTTGGACGTGCGATCTATATTCTAGATGACATCCGTCCACTTCGTGCATTTGCCAAAAACGCAGGTAAAGCTCCTGCAGGTAAAATCACTGCCTTCCCAGCTCCAGATGCCTACCAAGCTGAAATCCAACAGCCTCATGGCGAACGATTCATGGCAAGCGCTAAATATGCTGGAGAAAACAGAGTTTTTGGAGGCCGTTTGAGTTATTTGATTCAAGACGAAAAAGAAAAATTGGATTCTCTAACCGTCAAAATTTACACTGCCTCAGGTGAGCAAATCAGAACCTTGAAGACGCTACCTACCAAGGGGGTAAACCGAATCATTTGGAACCTAGACCGTAAATCCACTGCTGAAATGACCGGCGGATGGGGCGGAGGTCAAGGTGGCGGAGGTAGAAGTAGAGGATTCTTCGAGCCAAGTGGTGGAGATGCACTTCCTGGTACCTATAAAGTGGTGATGGAATATGGAGGAGAGTCTTCTGAAACTTCCATTACGGTACATGCAGACCCTCGCATCAAGCCTGTACTTACAGACCTCCAAGCCAAGGATAACTTCTTGAAAAAGGTAGAAGCACTTTCTTCTGAAGTGACAGCATCAACCAAAAAATTGGACGAAGCACAGAAGGTAATCGATAAGGTAAATTCCCTGATTAAGGACGTAAAGACCGAGGAAGCCAAAGCCCTTGAAACTGCCGCTAAAGACATCAAGAAGAAACTAGATGCCGCTCGTGAAGCATTTACAGGACCTAAAGTAGAAGGGCAAGGAATCGTTAGAAACCTATTTCCTACTACGATGAGCCGTTTGTTTGATCCAAGAAGCTATGCCAATTCAAGCTACACTGCACCGGGAGCAACAGAAGAGCGTTTGCTTACGCAAGCCAAGGAAGCTGCTGCAGAAGCGATGGCAAAAGTAGAGGCATTTATCAATGGTGAATGGAAAGTCTTCGAGGACAAGGTAAAAGCCACTCCTATCGACTTGTTTCAGAACATCAAAAAGTAAGTGAAACTAATTCGCTAATTTAAAAGCATCCTGAGCAATCGGGATGCTTTTTTTAACGCTTATACTTATGTCAAACACGAAAATTCTCCGAAATGCACTGCTGGGAACTGGCCTACTTTTAGGCATATTTCTTACCCTGGATTTTATTTTGGATAGTAGTGTTTGGACGGGAATGAAGGTAAGCCAGTCTGCCATCACTGTGGAATACTGTGAGTTTAACCACCCCGAACGGCTATTCCACCAACCCATCAATACCTATTCCAACCTGATTTACTTTTTCTATGGCCTTGTAATCTTTCAGTTGGCATTGAAAGACTTCAACTTTTTTGGGATAAAGGGAGTCAATTCAGTTCGTAATGCTCCTTACTTGTCCATCCTACTCGCAGCTAATTTTATCTACCTGAGCTTTGGATCTGCATTTTTCCATGCTTCACTCACCTGGATCGGACAACGGGTAGACATGAATGCCACCTACGGACTCACTCTCAGTTTAATCTGCATCGGGCTGGTTCAGGTTGTAGTGAAAAAGGAGCTCTCCAAACAAATCCAAGTTGCTCTAGTCCTTGGTATGCTTTTGCTCATAGCTGGATTCCTTCCCCTCGCCTTGCAAATTTCAAGTGCTGTATTAGTACCCGTTTTGTTTTTGGTATTGCTCCTGCTCGGGATTGGCAATTACCTTCAATACCGATCCCAACGAAGCCCACTTCTCCTTATCCTAAGCTTTGTGTTGTTGGCGATTGCAATTCAAGTTCGCAGCCTAGATGTAGCCAAGATCAATTGTGATCCCCTATCCATCTGGCAAGGGCATGCACTGTGGCATTTTCTGACCGCTACGAGCAGCTTGTGCATGTATTTTTACTTCAGACGGGTCAAAAAACTGTGGCAATTCAAATTTCAAAAAGGCTAGTAGGCTTTGCCTTTTTGTGCAAATCATCCGTTCAACTATTGTGGATGAAGTAGCGATAATTGATGAACAGCGTGTAGATTTGAAAATCATTACTTGACTTCACTTGGTTTGAATTCTACAAGCAAAAAAATCTCCTGGAAAACTGCTGCAAGCATTGTCATCGCCAACATGATTGGGACGGGGGTATTTACAAGCCTCGGTTTCCAGCTTGCAGTGGTTCAAAATACCTGGACCATCTTATTGCTTTGGACTTTTGGAGGGATAATGGCCCTTCTTGGAGCCTTGGTTTATGCTGAGTTGGGAACCCATTTTCGGCGAACCGGTGGAGACTATATTTTCCTTTCCGAAACGATTCATCCCTTGGTCGGCTATTTGTATGCTTGGGTGTCTTTGGTAGTAGGTTTTTCTGCTCCCATTGCCATTGCCGCTATGGCGATGAACAATTACCTAAGTCCAGTACTGGGAGAAACCCAGCTACCAGGCCTCCTTTTTCTAGTGCTCATCCCTGCAGTACATATTTTTTCAGTAAGCAGCTCTGCCAAATTTCAAAATGGGATGACCATTCTTAAAATCACATTTGTGTTGGTGCTAATTGGTATAGGTTTAGCCTTCGGCACAAACAGTCCAAGCACAGCTCTTAATTTTTCAGACTCATGGAAAGGAGAAATTCTACTTCCTGGATTTGCAGTTTCCTTAATCTATGTCTTTTATGCATATACTGGATGGAATTCTGCAGCATACATCATTGAAGAAGTAGATCAACCCAAGAAAAACTTACCTAAGGCACTCATTGGAGCCACTGTTCTAGTAATGGTGGTTTATGTTTTGCTACAGCTGGTTCTCCTCAAGCATGCTTCCGTCTCCCAACTTGCTGGTCAGGTGCAGGTTGCTGACATTGCCTTTGGCAACCTTTTTGGTGCTCAAGGTGCAGTTTGGGTGAGTCTATTTATCGGGGTTCAACTGATCGCAACCATATCGGGCTATGCATGGGTTGGTCCACGTGTCACCTATGCCATGGCAAAAGATTACAAACTCTGGAGACCCCTAGCAAAGGTCAATGAACAAAATATCCCTGTACGGGCAATCGTCCTCAACACGGGCATTAGCTTGGTATTGTTTGTGTCTGGCTCCTTTGAGCAAATCATGCTCTATGCTGGATTTATCCTGCAGCTCATGAGTACGGTCACCGTTTACTCTTCATTAAAAATCAAAAACCAGGAAGGATTTAAAACCCCATTTAAACCACTGCCTCAACTGATTTATTTAGGCTTTAGTATTGCCCTAATGGGCTATCTTCTGGTGGATAGACCCAAGGAAAGTTTGGCGGGCATTGGCATCTTGCTTTTAGGATGGGGACTATATGCCTTTGACAAAAAAATCACACAATAGCATCAATGTACCACTGGAGCTGAGCAGTAACCTATCGAATCAAATACCAAATGATGGCTATGTCCTTTTTCAGGACATCAATAAAGGGAAAACGGTTTAGGGCTCAATCACATTTTTTCGCTGTCCATACTTACTTGGCCCAGCTTCAGATTGAGGCTCTTTCACTTGGGAAGGTTCGCCTTTAGGCAAATCTGCTGTATTGCTTATTCCAGGAGAAGCAGCCTGCGTTGGCTTCTTCTTTTTCTTTTTCTTCTTTTTAGCAGGCGATGAAGCCAGTTGAGCCGTGGTGGTAGGCTTTGCTTTTTCACCTACGAAGGAAGGCCCTTTTTCCATTTGTGCCGGAAGCGGATTTTGCGTCACTGACATCCCTATCAACTGTTCTATACGCACAAATTTTGGCTGATCTTTGGGATTCACAAAGGTAATCGCCTCTCCTTTGGCATCCGCTCTTGCCGTACGGCCTACGCGGTGCACGTAATCTTCCGGATCCCCTGGCGTGTCGTAGTTGATGACTAGTTCAATGCCGACCACATCAATTCCTCTAGAGATGATATCTGTACCCACCAGGATTTTAACTTTCCTATTTTTGAAAGCCGACATGATTTTTTCACGCTCCACCTGCTCTAGATCTGAGTGAAATGCTTCTACATCAAATCCCTTTTTCAAAGCCTTATATAAGGCTTTCACCTTATCCTTGGTCGAACAAAAAATGATAACCGCCTCGTAATTTTTCTGAGAAAGAATATGACGTACCAATTCCTCTTTTTGGGTATCATACACCGAATACATCGATTGGGTCACTCCTGAAGCGGTTTTACCAATAGCGATTGAAATTTCCTCCGGCTTATTCAGAATTTTCATACTGAATTGTCGGATTTTTGGCGGCATGGTTGCCGAAAAAAGAATGGTTTGACGGTTTTGAGGTAAGTAATTGACAATCTTCAAAATATCATCTGAAAAGCCCATGTCCATCATCCGATCGGCTTCATCTAGGACCAAATGCTCCAAAGAGCTTAGATCAATTTTTCCACCTGCTAACAAAGCAATTAGGCGACCTGGCGTAGCAACAACAATTTCAGCGCCTGTTTCTAAAGCCCTCTTCTGTTGATCCCAAACGATACCATCTCCCCCACCATAGATAGCGACAGAGCTTACACCTAAAAAATAAGAAAAACCTTGAATCTGCTGGTCAATTTGTATGGCTAACTCCCGTGTTGGGGCCAAAATCAAGGTGTTAAGTGTACTGGTTCCAGATTTTGTGATTTTATTCAAAATGGGCAGCACAAAAGCAGCAGTTTTACCAGTACCTGTTTGCGCACAGGCAATCAAGTCTCTTCCAGTTAAAATAACAGGAATCGCCATTTCCTGAATGGGAGTTGGGGTATCAAAACCCATGGCATCAAGTCCTTCTTGTAGAGAGGACTCGAAATTAAATGAATTAAAATTCAAGCTAAGGTGATTTTTTGAGAAAAAGCCATCGGAAAAAAGTCCGAATAGTCAAATATACGGGGATTTAGGACAAATACCCATCAATTAACCTCTATTGATCCAGCTTAGTTCAAATATGGGGCTTTGCGCTGGATGGAGGCTCTTAAGCCAGCCAACGTCATTCAACCCTAAAAAATCATAAAGGATCTTTTAAATTTGAAGGGCTACATCAAAAAAACAACATTGATGCAAAGAAATATATGTAGCTGGATAAATTCCAATTATCTTGTTTCTATAAATCAAGGTTTCAGGACAAAAACAGCCGTTTGAATCTAATGACCTACACTTAACGAAATTAATTTTACCCACTTCTTTCCAAGCTACGGATGAAAAAATTGGCGCTACTACTTTGTATTTTCTACTCTATTTCTGCTTACTCCCAAGGTTTACCTGGTTTAGGGGCAGGCACCACACCCAATAACCGCCCAATCTTGCACGGAAAAAAATGGGTGGCCATCACAGGCAAGCCACTTGCCGCGACAGCAGGCGCCATGACCTTCCAAAAAGGTGGAAATGCAGTAGATGCTGCCTGTGCCATGATCGCCGCCACATCCACCATGTGGGATGTACTTTCCTGGGGAGGAGAAACGCAGGCCTTGATTTACAATCCAAACACCAAGAAAGTAATCGCTATCAATGCCATGGGGGTCGCCCCAACAGGAGCTACAGTAGATTTTTACAAGAGTCAAGGAATGGATTACCCTCCGCAGTTCGGTCCCCTAGCCGCCACTACCCCTGGTACCCCTGGCGGAATTATGACCATGCTGGCAGAGTTTGGAACGCTTAGTTTGGAACAAGTACTCCAACCCGCCATGGACCTGGCCTTAGGCTATCCCATCGAAGCACAAACTGCCAATGCCATCGAGAACAACAAGTCTAAAATCAAGGAATGGCCCTATTCCAAAAAAGTATTCCTCCCACACTTAGGTGAGAAAAGAGAGGCCCCTGAAGCAGGAGAAATCTTCGTTCAGCAGGATCTGTACCAAATGCTACTCAAACTTGTAGAAGCGGAGCGTGCTGCATTGAAAGCCAAAAAATCTAGAAAAGAAGCCATTTATGCTGCCTACGATCGCTTCTATAAGGGTGATATCGCCAAAGAAATCGTACGTGGCACGCGGGAGCAAGGAGGATTATTTACAGAAGCAGATTTGGCTAATTGGAAGGTGAAAATCGAAGAGCCCCTTCAGGTCAACTACCGTGGCATTGATGTGTACAAGATGCAGGAATGGACCCAAGGTCCTGCCCTACTCCAGTCACTCAACATCCTAGAGAATTTTGACCTAAAGTCCATGGGCTACAACTCCACCCCTTACATCCATACGGTCTATCAGGCGATGAGTTTGGCCTTTGCAGATCGTGATTTCTACTACGGAGATCCAGCATTTGTGCAATCCCCCATGAAAGGCCTGCTTTCTAAGGAATATGCCAAGGAGAGAGCAAAACTAATAGGATCAGTCAACAACCCTACAATTGGAGCAGGAGATCCTTATCCTTTCCAAGGAGGAAGCAATCCCTACCTGCATCTACTTACTAAAAAATCAGAGGCTGTAGCTTCTTTGACTCCCACCGAAGTAACAGAAAGCTACATCGAAAACTTTCAGCGAGGCACGACCTCGGTAGAAACCGCAGATGCAGAAGGATGGGTAGTCTCGGTTACTCCTTCGGGAGGATGGATTCCAGCCGTGATCGCAGGAAATACGGGTGTGGGACTTTCACAGCGCATGCAAAGCTTTGTTTTGGATCAAACACTCAATCCTTACAACTTACCCGAGCCTGGAAAACGACCTCGGGTGACCCTCACCCCTAGTATGGCCCTGAAAGATGGCAAACCTTACCTTGCCTTTGCGGTGCAGGGAGGTGATTCGCAAGACCAAAATTTGTTGCAGTTCTTTTTGAACGTAGTGGAGTTTGACATGAATGTGCAGGAAGCGGTAGAAGCCCCCAACTTCAACTCCTACCAGATGCAAAGTAGTTTTGGCGATCATGAGATTCGACCTGGCGCCATTACGCTTCGGGAGGACACCCCGGAATGGGTTCGTAGAGACTTGTTGAAGCGAGGTTATACCATGGAGTTTTGGAACAAAACTTCGGGTCCCCTCACTGCCATCTGGTTTGACTGGAAGCATGGAAGTTTTTGGGGAGGCGCCAGTAACTATGGGGATGACTACGGAATTGCTTGGTAAATGAATCACATAAAAAAGGGGAATATTCTACTTATTCCCCTTTTTATGTGATTTATAGGATTTGCTACAGATTACTTTTTTGAAAGGGAAATTATCTGCTGTGCATGAATATGCCCGTTTTCCCCTTTGATTTCAATCAGAACTTCATCCTTGGCCCAATCAAAACTTGCCAAGCCATAGTTGAGTTTGGCAATCAATCCAGAAATACGCAAGCTATTCTTCTCTTCCGCTATCCCAGACCAGGTATGCGTCAGGCCACTAGCAGTAATTTCGTAAAGTCCCATTGGAAATCGAGAATCTTCCAACTTCATAATCTCGGCGATGTGGCGATCCCCACTCAACAATATTGGATTTTGCACCCCCGAATTGGCTATAAGATTCAACAATTTTTCTCGCTCCTGAGGGAAATTAGCCCATTTTTCATAAGCATGTTCCGTTGGCAAGATTTGAATTCCAGATACTATAAAATTGACCTGAGCAGTGCTAGTCTTCAATTCATTTTCAAGCCATTTCCATTGCGCATCTCCCAAAATCTGCCCAGTTGAATTAACTTGATAGACTCTATCTATACGTGTAAGCGTATCTCTAAAATATCGACCATCAAGCAAAATCACTTTTACTTGCTGCTCGCCTTCTTCAAAGGTATGCGAGGCATATGCTCCCTCTCGCTTCCGTTCGGGTGCATCATCAGGAACCCCCAAAAAATCAAACATGACATCTCGCGAGGCTTTTTTCTGGGCAAAGTGCTTGCCGCCATCGTTGATGCCATAATCGTGGTCATCCCAAATACCAATCAAAGGCGTGCTGGCTTTCAAAAGCTGGTAATCCACATTGGCATTCTGCCGTGCATATTTGGCATGGAGAGTGTCCATTACAGGGGAATCCCCATAAATATTGTCCCCCATCCATACCCATAGGTCTGGATGATCTGCTAGAATGGGTTTCCATAGGGGCTGCAAAGCATCTTGGCGATTGCAGGAGCCGAAGGCCATTCGTGAAAACTTGGATTGCTGTGCATTTACATCTTGATAAATGAAATTGAAGAGCACAAAACAGCAAAATTGAAACAAGAGCATGCGTTTCATAAGAAAGGATGTTTACGGTTTGGACTAAAAAATAACCCATAAACAAGTTTCATGGGCAACTCAGCAGTACATTAAGTTACCCCTTTTGTATCTCTTCTCCAAAAATCTCCTTCACGACCCAACCCTTGCCCCATTCTTCTTGCTCCCCATTGCTCCACAGCTTTGGGAAAAAGATCACTTTCTGAAAGCGCGGAGGCAAGTATTTCTGCCAGTTGGTTCCCCCTGTCGCAGCAATATCTACTGGATCTCGCTGCAAATAGCGAACAGCTGACTTGTAATGGGCCAGTGGCCAAAATACATTGGCTTTTAAATCAAATTGGCGCATCAATTCTTTGAGCTCGGAAGATGGATCTGCCTGTTCCAAATATTTTCTCCAAATATTTTTCTCACTATATTCTTGAATCAACTCCACCAGATGCTTGCCGTATTTGGCTTCAAAACTCTTCAGCGTCAAGGTTTTTTGACCTGTAGCCAATTCGATGGCACCTTGCTGCCAATACAAGTTTTCAAAGAGCTCGGCAGCCGTAGAGGTTGATCCAAATTGGCCACGCTTGGCAACAGTTACTAGATTCCAGGCATCCGTAGCCATCAATTCGATTTCCCTAAACTGGGCACTTTGAAATCCTGAGGAAGGCAAAAGAGACATTCGAAACTTGAGAAACTGTTCTTTCTCCATCCCCTTCCACATCATGGCGAAGGAACTAATCAGGTGATCAAAATACATCAATACCCGCTCCAGTCTAGCTTTAAAAAATTCTTCAGAAAGGGGTTTCTCATCTGCAATTTGTTCCAACTCTGAAACAATAAGTTTGAAATAAAGCTCAGTAATTTGGTGGTAAATAATAAAAATCTTTTCATCCTTGAAGCTCGTTTTTGGCTGCTGTAAGGAAAGTAACGTATCTAAATTGATGTACTCCCAATAGGTCAAATAATCTGCATACAACAAGCCTTCTAAGTAGGATAGCATGTCCTGACCTGAAGATTTGAATTTTTCTTGAAGCAGATCAATTTTGGCTAAAATCTTTGGGTCTATATGGGGTTCGCTCATAGCTATTTTTTAAAAAAGGTAGTTTTTTAAGCACCTTTCTGCTTAATTTCACAGCAGAATCGAGGCGTAAAAGGACCGACAAATGTGAGCGATTCTCACTAATAAACCAAATATACTATGGAGACCCAATCCATTCACAAATCGCTAAAACAAGATCATTTTGAGGGGGTAGATTTTCTAGATCTGGACGACTTATTGACCGATGAACAAAAATTGATTCGCTCCTCCATTCGAGATTTTGTCAAAAAAGAAATATCTCCATACATCGAAGAATGGGCTCAAAAGGCTCATTTTCCTTACGAAATTGTTAAAAAATTTGGAGAAGTAGGTGCTTTTGGTCCTCAACTCCCTATTGAATACGGTTGTGGTGGCCTAGATTACATCTCTTACGGCCTGATCATGCAAGAGATTGAGCGTGGGGATTCAGGCATGCGTTCCACCGCCTCCGTGCAAGGATCCTTGGTGATGTACCCGATTTACAAATTTGGCTCGGAAGAACAACGTAAAAAATACTTGCCAAGACTTGCTTCTGGTGAACTATTGGGTTGCTTCGGACTCACAGAGCCAGACCATGGTTCCAATCCCAGCGGGATGACTACCAATTTCAAAGATATGGGCGACCACTACCTACTCAATGGTGCTAAAATGTGGATCTCCAATTCTCCCAAAGCAGACATTGCTGTGGTGTGGGCTAAAAATGAGGAAGGACGAATTCATGGTCTAATTGTGGAGCGTAGAATGGAAGGGTTTACAACACCCGAAACCCACAACAAATGGTCACTCAGAGCCTCCTGTACCGGTGAATTGGTGTTTGACAATGTTAAGGTTCCAAAAGAAAACCTATTACCCAATAAAACTGGTTTGGGAGCACCCATGATGTGCTTGGATTCTGCACGTTTTGGGATTGCTTGGGGTGCCATCGGTGCTGCCATGGATTGCTACGAATCTGCAAGGAAGTATGCTGCCGAGCGAATCCAATTCGGAAAGCCTATTGCTGGATTCCAATTGACCCAGAAAAAATTAGCTGAAATGCTGACCGAAATCACCAAGGCACAGCTTTTGGCATGGAAAGTCGGGAAAATGATGAACGAAGGAACTGCCAAGACGGTTCACATCTCTATGGCCAAGCGAAATAACGTGGAAATGGCCTTGAATATCGCCCGTGAAGCCCGTCAAATTCATGGTGGAATGGGTATCACTGGAGAATATCCCATCATGCGCCACATGATGAATTTGGAGTCCGTACTTACCTATGAGGGCACCCATGACATCCACTTGCTTATATTAGGGAATGAGATCACGGGCATTCCTGCTTTTAAATAAGTAATTCCGAAGCGAACTAAAAAAAGAGCTCCGTTTAAATTCGGAGCTCTTTTTTTAGTCCAACTTACTCGGATTCTCAAGCAACTCTCTTAGATCAGGTATTCCCGTATGGGATTTGCCTGTAAGTAAATAGAGAATTAAGCGTACATCCGAGGGATTGACTTCTTCCCCACTTTTGGCGGCTTCGATGCGACTAAAGAGCCATTGCCAAGTTCCCTTTTCAAAAGGTTTTGGTTCCTTTTTGGAAGAATCCGTTAACCAAGAATAAGAACTTAAGGGTGCCTTGAAACTTCCTTCGCCAACTTCAGGTAATCCAATCAATTTCAATCCATTTCCGGAAAAACTTTCTCTAAGCTTCTCCCAGGTCCAGCCTTTATGCTCTTCTCCTTCTTCAGGACTGTCCGAATGTTGTTGGTCCCAGATCGAATGTGAAATGATGCGCACATGCTTGAGTTTTGTAGAATCAGCTTCCTGTAGGGCTGTACCAATAATATCCATAGGACCTGAAGCTAGAATAATCAAGGGGTTTTTAGTAGAACTCTTATTAATCTGAAGGGTAATTTCAATGATGGCATAATTAGGAGCATTGACCGCTTCGATAAACTTTGTCTTTTTAAAACCAAAATTCCGAGCACCCAAAAATGCGCTTTCACGCATTTGAGCGTCTGCACCCAAATGGGTTTTGTTGGAACCCCAGGTATGGCTGCTGAAAGCATACACCATTACCTGATCTTGGATTTCCTTTGCTGCGAGGACAGCCAAAGTCAATGGCGTCGCTGCCCAATCTCCATTTCCATGTTCATTCCCATCAGTAACCACCACGATCCGCTCTCCCGAGTAGGGAATGTCCTGAGCCGAAGTCCATGAGGGAAACACGGTAAAAAAAATGAAGAATAAGCCAGTGGCAAATACAATTCTATACAACTTAGAAATAAAAATTATCATCTTATTATATTGTAAATCAATGGATTAATTTAATTTATTGAAGTAGTTGTTAAACTGAAAAAATCGTTAAAATTCAAACGATTAATTAGTTTATTCGGCTTTTCAATACGAGTAACTGCACTGGATTCACTGGATCATTTGTGAAAATATAAATATTTCGCTGGTCAATCCCCTTCCGCCCAATAGGATCAAAAACCAGGTTCAATTCTATTTTTTCTCCCGGTAAAAGCACATTTTTGGAGTACTCAATAACCAAACAGCTACAGTTTTGCTGAATTTTCCGGATTTCCAAATCCTGCTTTCCCAAATTAGAGAGCACGACAGTTTGTCGACGAACGGCACTAGATGCTATTTGTCCAAGGTCAATCACTTTTTGTGGAAGATAAAGCTGGGGAACGATCTCCAAATCGCTTTTTGAAATCGGTGCAAAATAATCAAACAGGTCGGCAATAATGGACAAGTCAATAGGTTCTGAAGCGCCCCATTTTAATTGAATTTGATCAGCCACAGCGCCGAGTTCCGAACGCAAACTGGCAGCATAGCTAATTTTCAATAAGCCTCTTTCCTGCGGTCTTACAAATTCTTGGACTTGTTCCACCTCTAAGTAATTAGGTGCTTTCACTTCCAATTTATTCTTTTCAAGTAACTGCGGTCCGTGATTAAAAAACTCCAAAAACTTCACTTTGGGTTCATTATCAAACACATCACCCATGTTTACCTTCTTCATGCGAAATCCCAAATCCCCCAATTTCACAGGATAATTTCGTTCCAAGTTGGAAGGATAAGGAATTGCAATCCCTTCAATGTAAAGAGAGTCCTGCACCTGTCCATTGTTACCTTTTACAAGTACCAATTTGGAAAAGAAACCGGCGGCCGAACTAGGATCAAAGTCAACTAACACTTTTCCAGACTGACCTAAGACTATGGAATCCCTTGAAAATTCAATGGTGGTACAGCCACAATCCGTCAATACTTCTTGTATCGCAAAAGCTGCTCCTTGACTAAGTGTATAGTCAAAGGCAACAGATTGAAGTCCCTGCTCTTGTAAAATTGTACCCAAATCAATGCGATTCACTTTCCAAACTAACTTGGACACACCTTGCTGTTGCGCATAGCCTTGGAATCCAAACAAAAGCCCTGAAAAAAGAAATAAAAACAGCCTAATCATGCCTGCAAGTAACAAAAAAATATGGCAGTTATGTAGCCTGATTTAGTTAATTTGCATCAAAATTGACCCAATGGCAAGAGTATTAACAGGGATTCAAAGTTCAGGAAGACCCCACTTAGGAAATATTTTAGGAGCAATAGTTCCTGCTATTCAATTGATTGAGCAGAACAGCAAAGAGGAATCGTTCATCTTCATTGCAGATTTTCATTCGCTTACCAGTCAAAAAGATGGAGCCATACGCAAGCAGAACACCTTGGCAGTAGCTGCCGCCTGGTTGGCCTTTGGATTAGATATTGAAAAAACAGTTTTTTACCGCCAATCCAGAATCCCTGAGGTGGCTGAACTGAGCTGGTACCTCAATTGCTTTGCACCCTTCCCGATGCTTGCCAATGCACATAGCTTTAAGGACAAGTCATCTCGGCTTGCTGATGTGAATGCAGGTCTATTTACCTACCCCGTACTCATGGCCGCGGATATTTTATTGTATTCCGCCAACTTGGTGCCCGTTGGAAAAGACCAGCTCCAACACTTGGAAATGGCTCGAGACCTAGCAAGTACCTTTAATCATGTGATGGAAGCAGATATCTTGACGCTTCCTGAAGCTCGAATTGCTGAGGATGTGATGACTATTCCTGGAACAGACGGCCAAAAAATGAGCAAATCATACCAAAACATCTTGGACATTTTCTTGCCTGAGAAGGAGCTCAAAAAAAATGTAAATGCCATCATCACGGACAGCACTCCTTTGGAAGAACCCAAAGATCCTGATACATGTACCGTATTCAAATTATACAGTTTGATGGCCTCGCCGGCACAAACGCAAGCTTTGAGAGCACAGTACCTCGCAGGTAACTTTGGGTATGGACACGCAAAGAAGGAACTATTGGATCTCCTGCTCACTAAATTTGCGGTTGAACGGGAGCGGTTTGACTTTTTCATGAACCATCCCGAGGAAATCGAAAAACGATTGATCGCAGGCGAGGAGAAAGCCCGTAAAGTAGCGCTTCCGCTTCTGAATCGTGTGCGTGAAAAATTAGGGTTTCTTTAAGTCAGGTTTTTCAACGCACCTCTCTAAAATATTCTCGATCAAAAATTCGGGAGTAAATCCACTGAGGGACCCGATCGTGGTAAGGCATTAGGTCCTGGAGTACTTTTTTCTGGGTTTGGTGGGCCTGCATCACCTTCAAGGTTCGGGAGAAATAGGTTTGCGTTCCAATCGAAAAATCAGGTACGGGAAGTCCTTTTTCAGGATCCTTGGGGTAGTTTTTCTGAAAACCTGCCGATAACTTTAGCGCCACTTCGATCTGCTTTTTACTAAGTGTTACTTGAAACAACTGCTTGGGAGCAAAATCAGTTGAGCCTCGGTAGCCAAGAAATACCTCCTCCACTGCTTTTCCTGTGAGCATGTGATCTGAGTGCCCATAAAGTCCCACCTTGGAATCATAAGAAAGAAGAATATCTGGCTTCTGGGTCTGCATTAGAGCATAAACTACCGATTTCAAGGAATCCATTCCTAGGGCTTTGATACCCCCATCGGCATAATCTAGCTGAATCAATTCATCTACACCCAAGGTTTTGGCACTTTGCTGCATCTCTGCAGTACGCAGTCGCGCCAACTCTTCTTCAGTGGGAATTTGAGCAGCATTGCCCTTCTCCCCTCGTGTCAAGCAGACCAGAGTTACCTCATGCCCAGCAGCCTTCAGACCCATCACCGTACCTGCCACGGTCACCTCATCATCGGGATGAGGAAAAATAGCCAATACCTTTTGTTTCGGTGCCGCAGGAATTAACTCCTCCCGCTTGGGCAGTTCAGAATCATGCAACATTCCTCTCCCCCATACTATCAATAGAAATGGAGAAATTAGAACCAAACTCACTAAACCAAACAAGATTCCAATGCCTAGTTTTTTCATTCCGACTTGGTAAGTGTGGACAGGTAACTCACGAGATCACGGATTTCACGCTTGGTCAATAAGGTACCCATTGGAGGCATACTGGATGCTCCCAGAGCCGAAGAAGCAATGTCTTTTTTGGCAAATTCCTTTACCTCGGTACCCACCTTCACCCGCATACTATCTTTGTTGTCTTCTAGAAGTAATCCAGTGACTTTAGTGCCTGCTGAAAGGGTCAGCGTAACCGATCCATAGCCAGGGGAAAGTCGTTTGCTTGGCTCTACCAATGCGATCAACAAATCTTCCTTAGAAAGCGTCTTTCCAATGTTATCCAATGCAGGTCCCGCATTTCCGCCCATATCGTCATAGGCATGGCACCGGATACACTGAGCCGTTTGATTCTGGAAGAAGATATTTCGACCTTTTTCAACATTTCCAGGAGCAAGGGCACCCACATATTTCTTCCAAGCTTCACCACCTGCTTTTTGGTCTAATAAGGACTCGTACTGCGTTTTTAAACTGGCAGAACCCGTAGCAAGTACCGATTCCTCCAATTCAATCCAAGTACCCTCTGGCAATTTACCCTCCTTAAAGTCTTCCAAAATGGTGTTCCATTCCTTAAAATCTTTGCTTCCCTCCAAGCTTCCAAGCGTAAGTAAGGCCGTTTGCTGCTCTGCTAAGGTTCTTTTCTTCAAAATATCCATCAAAAGAGGCACTTTTTGGTCATTGGGTAGTGAAGTCTGTGCGATCAACCCTAAACCTGCTACGCGCACCCCTTCGGACACATCGCGCATCGCATAGGCAATGGCATCGCTTAGATTCGATGCATTCATCACCACCAAGGAATTTAAGGCTTCCACTTTGACTTCTTGCGAAGGATCAGTTTTCAATTTGCCAAACAAGAAATCTGCCATCTCCACCATCCCCAGTTTGCCCATGGCTTTGATGGATTCACGTCTCAATTCAACTGCCGAACTCTTTGCATGAAGCTCTAAGGTAGCTGCCACTTTTTGCTTGATAAGTGCTGGGTCTCGAGTTACTTCTCCACGATACCTTCCATCCACACGGTCCAAAACCGAAGGGCTAGCCCAGGTACCTAGCGTGGCTAAGGATTCTTTTTTCAATGCTTCCGAAACTCCTGGCTTGGCCAGGTAGCCAAGTAGATAGTTTAGGTTTTCCTCCTTGCCCAGGCGCTGATTCGCACTGATCACGCGTCGAATCAAGGGCTCGTTGGTGAAAGTAGTAGTTGCCAATAGCGCTGCCAATTTTGGCATCGCAGCAGGCACCGATAAATCATCGTGAATAGCTCGGGCAGCTTCCGTGACGATATCCTCCTCTGCATCCGCCAAGAACTTGGCTAGCTCAGGAGATGCCAAGCGTCTCAAGGCAATGACTGCTCCCATGCGAACGGCCTTGGAAGGATGAGTGGATAGTGCTGCCAATGGAGCTACTTGACCTATTTGAGATAAGGCATACGAGGCACCATGTCGTAAAAACGCATCTTCGTCATTGTTTGCTGCCAACAATTGAATCAAGGGCTGAATGGCAGCTGCATCCTTCGCTCTTCCCAAGGCTTCTGCACTAAAAAATCGAACGCGTGCATTTTCATGGGTTAGATTCGCAATCAATTCCTTGCTGGCCTCTTTGTAGCGAATATCTCCCAACCATTTGGCAGCTTGAGCACAGATCTCCGGATCAGCATCTTTCAATAACGACACAAGTGGCTTGGCATAGTTTTTATCGTCTAACCTTGCCAATTGACTCAATCCTAAGATTCCATGGATACGGGCCAATTGATTGCTCTTGTCTTGAATCACAAGATTAAACTGGTCAGCACCTTTTTTACCACGCTTGACCAATTCAAATTGAGCCTTTCTTCGGATGCGGAGATCCTCGAAATACAATTTTTTCTTTAAGTCTGCTTCAGAAAGCTTTTTGTAATCTGCTTTAATTTCTGCTTCGGTCTGCTTTTGCAAGGCCCAGCCTTTGGCTGTCTCATCAGTCAATTTCCAGATGCGACCGTACCCTTTGTCATTCCAACCATTCACCCAATCCGCCATAAACATCGAGCCATCGGGAGCAAAATCAATTCCAGTAGGTAAAAAATTCCCTACTATTTTTTCAGTTTTGGTAAGTTCAAATGCCGCTCCTTTGGGTTGCAATTGGAAGGCATGCAAACCGGAACCTGCTGCATTGCCAACAAACTCTACCACAAAAAAGTGATTTTTCCAACGCTCACCTAGACCAGCACCTGGATTGAAGGCCATTCCTGTAGGACCGCTTACGTAATTCATCAAGGGTGGTGTAATGAAGGTAGCTTGGCCCTCCCAGCGTGGAAGAAACAACTTTTCGTCCATCCAGACCTTGTAGGTATTGTTGTTTGGGTCACGGTACTTACCAAACTGCCAGTTGATCCGCCAGCCTGAGTCCGAACCGCGAGTAATGTATACCAAGCGCTCTTTTTCACCTGCATGATCCCCGTCATTGTCTACAGAAATCAAGTTGGTATGTTGATCAAATACAAATTCGTGGGTATTCCGTAGTCCACCTGCAAAAATTTCAAAATCAGATCCATCCGGGTTGGATCGAGCAATGACCCCATTATTGGAATGGTTGTATTCCGTGCCATCGTCCCCTTTTCCATTAAACCCAATGTCTCCAATGCCCCAATAAATTCTGCCATCAGGTCCCATTTCTACTCCTGACATGCCGTGCGCACCAAAACCAATATGAATTCCATAACCATGAGAAAGTGATTTTTTCTCATCCATTAAACCATCTCCATTGGTGTCCATGAGTCGCCACATGTCTGGACCTGCTGCCACATAAAGGGCGTCTTCTGTTTTCATCACTCCCCCGGCCACATCGGTCACTTCCTCGTGGAAGTCATATACCTGCTTTTGACCCCAATCGGCCAACCCGTCTCCATCCGTATCCTTGAGTTGAAACACCTCATTCCGCTCTTCCAACATGTCTTTCCAATCGTGGGAACCATCTCCATTCAAGTCTGCAAGCCATTCATTCTGAGCAGATCGTTCTGGCGAAAGTTCAGTTCGGAGGAAGTTGCGCTTATCTTCAATAGTTTGCAAAGCAATGGAACGGATTTCCCAATCCTGATGCCCTCTAATGTCAAATTCGGCATTGTTTCTTCTTGGTGAACGGCTGTAGTAGATCGATCCATCGTCAGCCACATGGATGGCAATTGGGTCTTTGACCAAGGAGTCAACACCCCATACCTCCATTTTCAATCCCTCAGCGAGAACTGGGGTAATTGAATTTCTTGCAGCCTCTGCTTGGAGAGCGATCTGTTCTTTGGTAAGTGTAATGATTCGAAGGTCAACAGGTTCTTTCTCTTTGCAAGCTGAGATTACTGTGAGGAAAAGGATCAAAAAGGTCCCTAGAATTTGAAGAACAGGATTGATTTTGGGCATGGGTTCGTGTGAATTAACTGCTTGAAAATATAAAAAAAGGAACTAACAAGCGAACCATTCGTAGAAATATAAAACATCAAAAAATCTTCAAAAAAAAATCCCAACCTCAAGGCTGGGATTTTTCAACTCACTCCTAAAGTTTAAAAATAAATTTTACAGATTAGGGTGAAAGCATGTAGTCCGTACGGGAATCGAACCCGTGTTTTATCCGTGAAAGGGATACGTCCTAACCCCTAGACGAACGGACCTTAAGAAAAAACCAAAAATAAAAAGTGCACTTAAACTGCACTTTTGTAGTCCGTACGGGAATCGAACCCGTGTTTTATCCGTGAAAGGGATACGTCCTAACCCCTAGACGAACGGACCAGTTGACCCACAAAAAGATGGCTTTTTCAAAGGTTGTGCAAATATAGAGTGTTCAGCTTATAATCCCAAAGTGGCTAGAAAATTTCTTTTCAATCCTTCCTTAATCTTCTGAACCAAAGCAGTAAAAATTTGCTTTACCTGAAGAACGACATTTTCTGTAAATTCACTTCAAATTAAACTCATGTCCACAACTGTTCCAGCCTTTCGTGTAGCCATCAATGGATTTGGAAGAATTGGTCGCTACACCGCCAAGCTTCTCTTAAAAAATCCAGAGTTCAATTTGGTAGCCATCAATGATTTGGCTGATCCTGCTGCTATCGCACACTTGCTAAAGTACGATTCGGTACATGGGAAATTTGATGCCAACATCAGTCAGTCACCCGGGGTTTTGAGAGTCGATGACCAACAAATTGAACTCTTCTCAGAATCGAATCCAGAAAATCTTCCATGGAAAGGGCTCAACATTGACTTGGTTTTTGAATGTACAGGACGATTTACCCTAAAGAAAGATGCAGAAATGCACCTCGTAGCAGGAGCAAAAAAAGTAATTATTTCCGCACCCTCCCAAGAAGCATCCATCCCCATGGTGGTTCTTGGAGTTAATGAGCATGTGCTTTTGGGTGGAGAAACCATCGTTTCCAATGCCTCCTGCACCACCAACTGCCTTGCACCATTGGTTAAAGTATTGGATGAAAATTTCGGGATTTTGAATGGCTTTGCCTCAACAGTGCACTCCTACACCAACGATCAAAACCTTCATGATGCCCCGCACAAGGATCTACGAAGAGCCCGAGCAGCAGCCTATTCCATCATTCCCACCTCTACCAATGCCGGCAAAGCCTTGGACAGAGTGCTTCCTGCCCTCGCTTCAAAGATCGAAGCTTCCGCCATGCGCGTACCCGTACCAGATGGCTCATTGACTGACTTGATTGTGACTGTATCCCAAGAGGTTACTGCCCAGCAAGTCAATGAAGCATTTAAAATGGCAGCAGTAAACGAATTAAAAGGATACCTGCAGGTGGAAAGTGATCCCATTGTGTCCATGGATATTTTGGGGAATACCCATTCGGCAATTCTAGATGAGGCCTTAACCGCTACTAAAGGAAATCTAATCAAAGTGGTGGCTTGGTACGATAACGAATCCGGCTATGCCAACCGGCTGGTGGACTTGGCAAAAAAAATAAGCAACCGGTAAGCCCCTTCTACTACTTAACCCGTCTTACCTGATAGTCTTTGATTGGGCTTTCAACCACTATTTTTTCCAGCTTTCCAGCCTTGTAATGGTATTGGTTGGTATTTCCTTCTACCTCAATTTCATAGACTCCAGGGCCAATTCTCTTAATTGGAGCAGAAACCCCATATACCTCTGACAAAAACAACTCTTGGCCATTGGGCTCATGAAAAAATAGCTTTGTGCTACACCAAGACATGGGACCTTTCAAAGAAGTTCGATTGGCATATTTGTAGGATTTGGAATCTACTTGGTATTGTGATCCTGTCCAATTGACTTTGGAATCAAAGACTCCTCGGTTGGTCTTGGATTCCGAATAGGTTTTTAGAATCTTCCCTCCTTTGAAATGCGAACGCGTTAAAAAATGAAGGTCCACATCTCCAAAAAACCAAAATTTCACACGACTATCTACCGAATAGCGCACCGAATCTGCCCCTGCAGTTTTCTGGGCTGTTAGGTTCCCAATTTTTAATCCGAGAACCACTATTTCAAAAGACGCAGTTTCTCTGGTTGCTTGTGCATACCCAACTGAAACACTCATCCATAATACAATAAGGATGCTTATCCGCTTAAAATTGATATTTCTCAACCAGTTCATTTGAAGTTAGATAGAAGAAATTTGTGTTAAAACTACAAATTCAATTCACTAAAATTTCAGATTGCTACTTATTCCAAGTTGGATACAATAACTTTCCCAATCTTCTTGGGTGTCAATATCACTTAATTCATTTAACAAAGTGAAATGTAATCCATGCGTTGTTGCCACTGCGAGGGTTTGTGCCAATACTTCAGCAGTACTCCATGCAATTCCCTCAAACAAATAGTCTGCTCTTTGCTTCAAGCCTATCAAATAATAGCCTCCATCGGTGGCCGGACCCAACACCAAATCAGAATTGGTTAATGCTTCAAATGCTTCATTGAGGTGTTGGCTTTGGATCATAGGACAATCCGTCCCAATCAACACTACCTTATCCATCCCCGATTCAAAACTGCGAGCAAATGCATTTGCCATCCGCTCCCCGAGGTCTTGTCCCTCCTGTACAAAACTTTTTTCTATAGGAGCATTGACTGTTTCTGGGATAAAGTCCGAAAAATAGGTCCAAACAGGTGCTGACACATCTTCAAAGATTGAATAGGTTGACTTAACCAAATGCCTATAAATCTCCAAGGCATGGAATTCACCCATTCCAGAGGCTAGCCGAGTTTTCACCTTGCCCAAAATGCCATTCTTTTGAAAAACAAGTACCACTTCTTTTTTCATCTTTCGAATCTAAACCTATTTCAAATGCTGATTAAATGATTTATTTAAATCAGATCAAAAATCCGTGGTAAAAAAAGAGTGATTTCTGGAAACAGCGTAATTAAAGCCAAAGCAATAATCATAGCCAAGAAGAAAGGTAGCAATGGCCTCAGGACTTGAGTTAAAGAAATTTTAGCAATAGAAACCCCCACAAACAAAAGGGAACCAACTGGCGGTGTACACAAACCAATGCAAAGATTGACCACCATGATCATCCCAAAATGAACAGGATCAACTCCCACCTTGGTGACTACAGGCAAGAATATGGGAGTGAAAATTAATACCGCAGGGGTGATGTCCATAAAGGTGCCTACAAACAGTAAAATGATATTGATTACAATCAAAATCACCCACTTATTGTCACTCAGAGTAAGCATAAACTCACTGATTAGCTGTGGTATATCTTCAGCAGACATCACCCAAGACATACTCATCGAAGTGCCAATCAACAACAAGACCACTGCAGTAGTTTCTGAGGAACGAACTAGAATGCCTGGAAGCTCGGACAGCTTCAGTTCCCGGTAAACCAACGAAAGCAATAAGGTATACACAACAGCGATTGCAGAGGCTTCAGTAGCAGTAAAAACCCCAGCGACAATACCTCCTATCACCAGGATAAGGAGAAAAAGACTCGGCACCGCTCTCCAAAAAGCTTTGGCCAAATAGCCAAAACTTACCCCTTCCGCATTGGGAAGCTTGTTTTTTTTGATAAAAATAGCTGCGCAAATCATCAAGGAAACACCTAAAAGTATTCCAGGTAGGTAGCCCGCTACAAAAAGTGCTGCAATGGAAACACCCCCACTAGCCAAAGAATAAATAATCAATACATTGGAAGGTGGAATAATCAAACCTGTAGTAGATGAGGTAATGTTGACCGCCACACCCAGAGTTTTGGGATATCCTTCGGCATCCATACGCTTCCCCAAAATACTACCCAATGCTGAGGCAGCAGCGGCGGCCGAACCAGCAATTGCTCCAAAAAGCATGGCTGCAATGATGTTGACATACAAAAGCCCACCTGGAAGTTTACCCGTAAGCCCTTTTGCAAAATCAATCAAACGATTCGCAATCCCCCCTTTATTCATGATCTCTCCGGCCAATACAAAGAATGGAATGGCTAACAAGGAAAAACTATCCAAACCCGTAGCCATTCGCTGCGCAATCGTAGTGGCAGCAGGTAGGGCTGACACGGAAACAAGTAGCGTGAAAAAGCTTGAAAGTCCCAAGCTCCAGGCTACGGGTACACCTAGGAGTAAGAGTGACACAAAACTTAAAACCAAGATTAAAATAGCGATCCACTCCATGATTAATCTTTGCTTTTAATCAATTGAACCACATGAAAACAATGGTAATACACCACTAAAACTCCAGAAATAGGCACCATAGCATACACCCAAGACAAGGGTACTTGAAGGGTAGCTGATTTTTGCTGCAGCAACTGTGAAATGTAAACCAGATTAGCCCCGCCTCCTATCATAATTACTGCTCCAAAAAAAATAACCATTGCATGGATAAATAGCTGCAAATAAAAGAGGTTTTTACCCTTCACCTTTTCTACCAACACATCAATAGCCAAATGCCCCTGCTTACCGGATACATAGGCTGCGCCCAAAAGTCCCAACCAAATCATGCTGTATCGAGATAACTCATCGGTAAATGAACTTGGGTCACCCAATACATAGCGGGAAAAAACCTGCCAAGTCACATTCAGGACCATTAGCCCCATCAAAACAGCAATGATGACTTGAATGGATCGATCTAGTGTTGATTTCAATTTCATTTATTCGTCTGTTGAATTCGTTGAACCAATGCTTCCAACTGTTTCTGTTCTTGAAACACCTGTGCATACACCGCAGCAACTTTTTCTAAGAAAGGTTCTTTGGAGGGATAGCTGATCTCTACCCCCGCTTTTTGTACTTCAAGAAGTGCTTCTTCTACCGCTTCCTTCCAAAGTTTGGTTTGATAGACTGCAGATTCATCTGCTGCTTCCTGCAACCAAACTTGTTCTTCAGGACTCAGGTTACTCCAGACCTTGGTGCTCACCAAGACTACATCGGGAATCGCAGTATGCTCGTCGATGGAGTAATACTTGCAAACTTCGTAATGCCTAGAATTGTAAAAACTGGGAGGATTGTTCTCAGCGGCATCCACAATGCCTTGTTGTAAAGCAGTGTAGAGCTCTCCATACGAAACTGGGGTGGGCGAACCTCCCATCCCCCGAACCATGTTGATGGCCATTTTGGATTCTTGAACCCGTACTTTCAGTCCCGCCAAATCTTCAGGCGTAGCTATAGGTTTGGTTTTACTGTAAAAACTGCGCTTTCCTGCATCGTAAAAACACAAACCACGCAACCAATACTTTTCGGTACTCAAGAGCAATTCTTTACCAATCTCTCCTTCCAATACTTGCGTGATATGGGCATCATCTCGAAACAAATACGGCAAGCCCAACACACTTATCTCTGGAGAAAAAGCTTCCAAAGAAGCGGCAGAAACCTTGGTCATCCCCAAGCTTCCAATTTGCAATAACTCGAGTAGCTCGCGTTCGGTACCCAACTGTTGGTTGGGATATACCTTTACTTTTAATTTTCCTCCCGATTTTTCTTCGAGCCGCTCACCAAGAAACACCATCGCCTGGTGTACGGGATGAGATACCACCTGGGCATGCCCCATTTTGATGACTTTTACGCCTGTATCCAATTGACAACCTCCAAGGGCTAATACCAAGGCAAGGAAAATAAAAACAATTCTTAGACTCATTAGCATTAGGATGGGTTTCGAAGTGAAGCGATTTGAGCCATCACCTGAGCTATGGTCTCAGTGATTTTGGAATAGTTGCCATCAGCAATGTCTTCTTTTCGAAATAACTGGGAACCCATCCCTACGCAGAGGGCACCTGCATCAAACCAACTTTTGATACTAGCTAGTGTGGGTTCCACTCCCCCAGTAGGTATAAGCTCTATGGTGGGCATCACGGCATGCACTGCAGCAATAAATGCGGGAGTCAATAAGTTGGCAGGATATATTTTGACTAGCTCCGCTCCAAGCTCCTGAGCGAAAAACACCTCCGAAACTGTTCCACAGCCAGGTATCCAAGGAACACCTACCCCAGCACAATACTCTCCTAAGGCAGGATTCATCACAGGTGCCACGATAAATTCTGCACCCATTTCTAAAAATAGCTCAGCCTCTACGGGATGGTAAATAGTGCCCACACCCAAGTACATTCCTGGAAGTTGGTTTACAAGCTCCTTAACCTTTGGGAAAATAGCCTTGGCTTCTTTTCCTCGATTGACCATCTCAATAACACGAACACCGCCGGCATAAGCGGCTTTCACCAACTCCAAACATACCTTCTCGTCTGGATGAAAAAAAATAGGCATCATCCCTCCAGAATGCATGCGTTTAATAAATGGACTTGGATTCCGCATTATCGTTTTATTTTTCCATTGCCATCACCTGCCACCAACTCTTGAATTTCTTGGAGAGAGCAGTACAATATATCTCCAGGAACACTATGCTTGAGTACGCCAGCCGCCATGGCAAACTCAATGGCTTCTTTGGGACTCAAGTGTAGTAATCCATAGATCAAACCTCCTGCAAAAGCATCACCAGATCCTACTCGGTCCACGATATGAGTCAGTTCGTAACTTTTTGAATTGAAAGATTTTTTTCTTCCATAAAGGCTCGCAGATAGGGTGTTAATGGAGGAATTATGGGAAATACGTTCTGTCTTGACTAAGTATTCTAACTTTGAAAAACGGTCAAAGGCCATTTTCTTGGTATCCGAAAAGCTCTTGAATTCTTCATTGAGACATTGTCTAAAATCTCGTGTGCCGGCAATCATGATGTGCGTCAGCTCCATTAGCTTGGGCATGACTTGATGCGGGGCCTTGCCATATTGCCATAAATTGCTTCGGTAATTCAAGTCTCCACTTACCCGTATACCTTTTTCATTGGCTTTTTGAAGGGCAACCAAGGTTAGGTTTGCACATTTTTGAGAGAGTGCAGGCGTAATCCCCGACCAATGGAGCCAAGACACGCCTTCCAAAATTGAATCCCAATCCAAGTCTTCGCCTTCAAAATTGGCAAAGGCAGTATCTGCTCGATCGTATATTATTTGAGAACTTCGCTGCATCGCTCCATGCTCCAAAAAATAGATGCCCATCCTACCTGGTTTAAAGGAAATGGCACGGGTATCAATCCCATTCTTTCTAAGTTTGCCAGCAGCAGCCCATCCCAGCTCGTGGTCTGGAAATGCGGTGAGGTGTGAGACATCCATACCCCAATAGGCCAAAGCTGCAGCTACATTTGCTTCTGAGCCTCCAAACTCCATTTCAAGATCCTGTGCTTGAAAAAAACGCTGGTTTCCAGGAGGACTAAGTCGAAGCATTACTTCACCAATGGTCACAATTTTCTTCATAGAAGAATAAAATTTTTATCTAATTTGACCAAAATAAGGAATTATTACGATGAATAACACGGCACTCCTATTAGATTCTTTGGATAATGTTGGCGTAGCCCTTTGCGACTTATGTCCAATGGATCAGGTAAAGCTCAATCAACATGCACTTGAAATACGGCAATTCATTCCCGTAAAGCACAAATTTGCCCTTCAAGACTTTAAGCCAGGGGATGATATTTACATGTATGGCACAGTCGTGGCCGAAGTCACCCAAGAAATAAAACAAGGTGCTGCGCTTACGGTGGAAAACATAAGACATAAAACCAATAGCTACCAACTTACTGATAAAATTGCCCCAAGAGCAAAAATTGACACAGGAAGTTGGCCTTCCCGGTCCTTCTTAGGATTCAAGAGATCCGATGGACAGGTGGGCACCGCAAATTATTGGTTGGTACTACCTCTCGTTTTTTGTGAAAACACCAATATCAAATTACTTCAAGAAGCTTTTGAAAATACACTCGGTTTTGCACAGCCCAATCCCTACGAACTGCAAATCAAAGCACTTGTATCAGGAAAATCTGCAGAAAAAGTAATAGATGGCAGTTTCGTCACTCTTCAAGAAGCCCCCAACAGGATTTTTCCTCAAGTCGATGGAATAAGATTTCTAACCCATAGCATGGGCTGTGGAGGCACTCGAGACGATGCTTCGGCACTTTGCAGCCTCCTTGCGGGATACATCCACCACCCCAATGTAGCTGGTGCAACCGTACTGAGTTTGGGATGTCAAAATGCCCAAGTAGGTTTACTTCAAGAAAAGCTTGCCGCTCTGAATTGCCAGAAACCTGTAATGATCTGTGAGCAGCAGCGAGAAGGAACAACCCATGCCTTACTTTCGAAGGCCGTAAAAGATACAGTAGATGGATTGAAGCTAGCAAACCAGTGTTACCGTGAGCCTGCCCCACTCAGTAAATTGGTAATCGGATTGGAGTGTGGTGGATCAGATGGATTCTCAGGTATTTCGGCCAATCCAACGCTTGGACATGTGTCGGATGTTATCGTTGCTTTGGGAGGCACAGCTATACTATCCGAGTTTCCAGAATTGTGCGGAGCAGAGCAAGATTTAATCAACAGATGTATCCGTCCAGAACTCGCCAAAAAATTTGTCCATCTGATGGAAACCTACAATGCTTCCGCCAAACGGGTAGGAAGTGGTTTCGATAAAAACCCGAGCCCTGGAAACATCAAGGATGGCCTGCTTACCGATGCAATAAAGTCCTGTGGTGCCGCCAAAAAAGGAGGTACAGCACCTATTTCAGATGTTTTGGATTACCCAGAATACATTGCTACTCCAGGACTAAATCTCCTTTGTACTCCAGGAAATGATGTGGAGAGTACCACAGCTCTTGCAGGTAGCGGTGCTAATCTAATCCTATTCACGACTGGGCTTGGTACGCCTACAGGGAATCCCATCTGCCCAGTAATCAAGGTGGCCTCTAATTCAAAACTGGCGCTTAAAATGCCTGATATCATCGACTTCGATGCAGGTACCATCATTTCTGGGGAAGAAACCCCTGCCACTGCTGGAGAAAGGCTGTTGGAACTCGTCGTGGCAGTTGCCAGTGGTCAAATTCAAACCAAGGCAGAGGAAAAACGGAATTTTGATTTTATCCCTTGGAAAAGAGGGGTTTCGCTTTAATGCTCCAACTCAATAGCTAGATCATGATACAAATAGCTACTAACTTACTCTCCAATCAGCAAAAAACGAGCGGTAGATGCCTGATCCCGAATTTGCTTTGCTTCTTGATAGGCTTCAGAATGATACCAAGCCAAGGCTTTTTCCCGATTAGGAAACTCCAATAAAACCAACCGATCGTGATGCCAACTTCCCTCCAAAGCCACTACTGGAAGACCTCGAAGCACAAACTTTCCTTCAAAAGCTTCCAAAATTGCTGGGGTCTTTTTTTTGTATTCTTCATAAATCAAGGGTGAGTGGATATCAACTTCCACCAGCATGTAAGCAGCCATATATTTTAGATTTTAAATACCTGAATTAAACTTACAAAAAATGAATCCCCAATCGATACAGGTTCTCCAATTTGGAACAGGAAATTTCCTTCGTGGTTTTATAGAGCCGCTGATCGAAGAACTCAATTTTCAAGGAGAATCGCTTCAGGTATGTCTAGTGCAAAGCACGGATGGAAGCACCCTACAAGGATTGAGAGCACAAGACTTTGCTTACGAAGTCTATGTAGCGGGCAGGGATCAAGGCCAATCCATTGAGGAATTTCAATCCATTACCTGCATTAAGGATGGGCTAAGCCTACCCAACGACTTTGAAAAGTTTCTTTCATTTGCTAGTTCACCTGAACTAACCTACATCATTTCCAATGTCACTGAGGCGGGATTGATTTGGAGCCAAGAAGGCTCCAAAGATCAAATCGCGACCTCCTTTCCAGGAAGGCTTACCCAATGGCTTTACACACGGTTTGAACAAGCTCCAGAATTAGAAACAAACCTTCTCCCCTGCGAACTCATTCCCAACAATGGTGATTTCTTGAAAAGTTTAATCCAGCAGCATGCATTAGCATGGAAATTGGATACTGAATTTTTAGATTGGCTTAACCTCACCTGCCACTTCCACAATACATTGGTAGATCGAATAGTCCCTGGCTTTCCTAAAAAACTCGCGGGGAAGGCAGCTCCCTACACCGTACAAGTAGAGCCCTATCTTTTTTGGGGAATTGAAGGAAGTGCCGTAGATCTGGAAAAATTGCCATTCCGAAAGTGCAAAGGCGTAGTCCTCACTGACTCACTCCTCCCCTACACCAAACGCAAAATCAGCATTCTAAATGGCTTGCACACACTAATGGCGGCTTTAGGAAGGTTACAAAAAATTCAAACCGTTCAGGAATATGTTCAGGACCCTAGTCGGCTTCAAGAACTCAATCGCTTAGCTGAAGAAGAGCTATTTCCATTTTTAGAGCAGCCTTTAGATGAACTTCAGACCTATACCTCAGCGATCTTTGATCGGTTCAAAAATCCGTTCATGGGGCATGCACTGTATGATATTTCATTACAGTCCATCTCAAAATTCAAAAGTAGATTGTTACCAATCTGCACCTATTTTTTAGGTAAACAGGGGACCCTACCGCCTCGAATCACTCTTGGCCTTGTGGCCCTACTTGTGGGTCATTTGCGATTCCCAGAACAAATGCGCGAGGCTGAAGAAAACAAGCGGTACTTCAAGCAACTTCAAGCAGGTGATACGTCTGAATTGGGCAAAGTCATTCAAGCAAGTCAGGAATTGTTTGGGATCCAAGATCGAATCAGCTTGGAACGCGCCTATTCCCAGTTAACCGTGAAACATTAGTTTTCGGCAAAGCCAACCCCAGCTGCAAATCTAGCCTTGGCATAGGCAATTTGAAGTCTTGAAGAAAGTTCATTCAAGGTCACTCTTGCGTCAAAAACCGCTACTTCACGTGCATTGACCAAAAACAAACTGCTTTCTCCAATCTCAAAACGACGCGTTTCTCCAGAGAGTAAGGCTTCCAAACTCTTTACATTTTCTCCAAGAGTACGCACCTGTTGATTCAAAAGATTCCAAGAGTTAAGCTCTGATTCTAACTTTGTTCTAAGCTGCTGCTCCTTCAAATTTCTTCCGGTCTGCTTAATTTCAAGTTTCGTCTTGGTACTTCCCAATTCGCCACGAGTCTTTCTTAAAAACAAAGGAGTATATACCGTTAATCCCCATTTGTAGTTGTTCTCAAAAAGAGGAGAAGGATTCACATCTGCTAGCTCTTCAGTTAGGAAGTTATATTTCAACTTGACTACCGGAAGCAATTCCTGAGTTTGCAATCGCTTTTCAACCTTCAAACTGGCTAAATCAAAATCTGTTAGGAGCAATTCTGGATGCCTAGCTACCAGAGCCCGCAATTCCTCTGCATCAGGCGCAGCATTTAAAAATTGGGATAGGGATTGAGGATAAACTCCAGTATCAAGAAGCATCGGTTCTCCTGAATCATTCCACAAAAATGTATTCAATACCTGCGTATTTTCGAAAAAGGTATTTTCTGCAAGCTGCAACCGGTATTCTCTATTGAGTAATTGGGAAAGTGCCTCAACGGTATCAATTGCCGCTTGATCACCTAGTTCATAACTGCGTTTGATGCCATCAAATCGAATTTTTGCCAATTTCACTCCTTCTTCAAGGACTAACTTATTCTCATAAGCTGCCGCCCACTTCCAATAGGCCGCGGTTGCTTGAAGATTGAGATCGTTCCTAAAACTTAGTCTCTCCACTTCTGTAGCTTGGGCATAGAGTTGCGCCTTCTGAAGCGTAGCTCTCCTATTATCTAAAAGCAATCCTTGTCCCAAATTTACTGCAGCACCTGCCGAAATCAGCCCATTGGTTGGTACACTACTTTCCGAGTTAAGAAAAGCACCTGAGTTCTGTTCGAAATTACCCATCAACTCCACCCCCATCCAAGTAGGCACGAGTACACCTGCCTCTCGCTTTTCGAAGTAAGTGGATTGATTAAATTCCTTTTTATCCATATTGCCATACAACATGGGATCAAATCCCCCACGAGCCTTTCTTACCTCCATTTGACCCAAGCGTAAATTTAGGTCTGCTTGGATGGAGATGGGATGGTAGTCTTGAACCCATTGCATGTAATCTTCAAAACTTAACTTTTGGATTTCTTGCGCCAAAAGTGGGACTGAATACAGCAGCCAAAGGAAGAATAATGCTACTTTTTTCATTTATTAGCTGAAGCAGTTTTATCTTTTTCTTCTTGAGAATAGTAATCAGCAGGGAAGCCATTGAGCTGTCGCCAGATTTCGTACCAAACGGGCACATCATTAAACAAAGCGATTCCTTCAGCACCCGAACCCATACGCAATAGATCAGGCCATTTTTCTTCTTCTGGATCTTCAGTTACCAATACTCGGTATTGATTTGTTGGGCCTGCAAACTGGTCAATTGCAATCACCACCCCTCCAAAGGTTCCATTGGAAAGCTGAGGCCATCCAGAGAAGACGATTGCTGGCCAACCATCAAAAATAAATCGAACCTTATCGCCAGGTTGAACCAAAGGCAAATCTACTGGCTGCACATACATTTCAACGGCCAATTCAGCATCTGCAGGCACAATATTTACTATTTCAGCCCCTTCTTTAATGGTTTCACCGATACCAACCTGGATCGCTTTGGCGATATATCCATTTTGGGGTGCCAGAATATACCGATATTGTGCCCGCTGCTCATAATTGGAATACTGATTTTCAAGTTTGGTCACGGTCGCTTCTGCGTCAAATTGAGAGGATAAAGCCGTGAATTTTTCAGAATTGGCTTTTGCAACCTTGTCTTTAAACTCGTTGTCTATCGCACTTAAGTCGATTCGAGAGGTGATAAATTCATTTTTACTACTCAGGAATTTGTTTTCAGAGGCAATTAACTTGGCTTGTACCTCCTGAAATTTAAGCCTTCTTCCTTCCAAGGTTGTTACAGAAATCAACCCTTCTTTTAAAAGTTGCTCCGCACGATCCAATTGGTACTTTCCAATATCGTAATTGACTTTTGCCTGTACCAATTCCATGCTGTCGGATTGCACTTTTAATTCAGCATTTTTTAAATTGTTTCGTGCTTGTTGCAACTTGAGAATATTGTTCTGCTCTAGGGCAGAAATTTGGTTTTCAAGAGCTCCTACTTTCTCCCCATAGGACTGCGCAGCTAGAGTTTTAGCATCCACTTGCTGCTTCGTCCGCGGGAGCAACAACGAATCAAAATACTCGTCTTTGACTTCTGAAATTCGCAAGATAGTATCCCCTGCTGCCACATAATCGCCTTCAGCCACATACCATTTCTCAATTCTGCCTGCAATGATCGAATGAATCGTTTGTGGTCGTTGGTCAGGTCGTAGCGCCGTCACCATGCCCTTGGAACGAATATTCTGAGTCCATGGTAAGAATAGCATCAGAAAAAAAACAACAATCACCCATATTAAAATTTTCAATCGCTTCCGGCTCTCCTTCTTTGGGAGGGTGATTTCTAAGCTTTTGGCACCAATAAAAGGACTTGAGTCTTTGATGGTATTTTTTGAAATATTCAACATAGCCAATTAGTTTTTGAAATTAAGGTAGTCCTCAAATTTTCCTTGAAAAGCAAGCTTTCCTTGATCCATGACAATCACTTCGTCTGCCAACTGCTGCACCTTTGGTTCATCCGATATCATAATCAAGGTCCAAGGCCCTTTCATCACATAGTCGATTACCTTGGCTTTTACTGAAGAATCCACATAGTTTAGAATATTCTCCATGATCAATGCCTTCGGTTGCCCCACAAAACCCCTTGCAAGCAAAATCTGATGCGCAATGGTTTTAGACAATCCCTTGCCTTCTGGTTGAAGAACCGTTTCCAATCCCATAGGTGCCTGATAGACAAAGTCTTTCAACCCAACAAGCTCAATGAGGGAATCCAATTGGGCTTGGGTATAGTCTCTACCCATGCAGATATTTTCGAGGATCGTACCATGAAAGATCTGTTGCAGTTCAAGAAAATCACCAACCATTCCACGGAATTTTTCCAAGTTGATGTATTCCAAAGACAAATCATTGACGAGGACTTTTCCTTGATATTCTTCGTAAAGGCCAGAAAATAAAGCCATCATGGCACTTTTTCCGCTTCCACTCTTTCCAGTAACCACCACTTTCTTACCCTGTGCAATGGTAAAAGTCACTCCAGATAATAGCGGCTGTTGTGCATCCGCAGGTTGAAAAACCACATCCTCCATGCTAAACTTGATGCCTTCTGAAGTAGGGTCCACCACTTTTTCATGAGGCTCATGGTGTTCCAAATCCAAATCCATGATTTGACCTAACTTGTCGATGGAAACTAAGGTGTCGTAAACCGTTTCTAAGGATAGAATAAGTTTCTCCACCGAATTAACCACCAAAACAATAATCACCTCAGCAGCCACAAATTGCCCAATGGAAATTTGATCATTGATTAAGAGCAAGCTGCCAGCCAGCAATAAGCTGGTTACAATTAGTACCTTAAATCCAATCATCACCTTGTATTGAAAAATCAATACATTAAAGTGTTGGGTTCTAAACTGAATGTATTTTTGAATCAGTTTATCTGCTCTCAAGATGGGCAGGTGGGTTGTTCCTACGAGCTTAAATGAGTTCAAGGTCCTCCCCACTTCTTCCAGCCAGTAGGCAGTTTGGTATTTGTAAGACGATTCTTTCACAGCTGTTTCCATTCCTTTGGGAGCAGTGTAGTAAAAGATCAATGCCAAAATCCCAAATAAACCTAAGCCAAAAACGATAAAAGCAGGATGATAAAAGGAAAGCAGTAAGAGCCCGAAGATCACTTGAAGAAGTGCAGCAGAGAAATCAATCAAAATTTTCGCCATCCCTTTTTGCAAGCTCACCGTATCAAAAAAACGGTTGACAATTTCCGGCGCATATTTACCATGGAGGATCTCTGTTTTAATTCGTGGCAATCGGTAAGCTATAGAAAGACCAGATTTGGAGAAAATTCGTTGTTGGAATTTCTCCATAATTTGAAGTTGAGAGATTTGAAGAAAGCCTCCAAAAATGACCCCAACAGCCACAATAACAACTAAAATAATCCAGGAAGTCGTAATCCTACCTCCAAGAATAAAGTTGAGGATGGCCTGTATTCCCAAAGGCAAGGAAAGTGTAATCAACCCATTCAATACAGCATAGAAGTAAATGGCATAAACTTGATTCTTCTCTTCTTTTAGGATAGTGAAAAATCGTTTGATCGGTGATAATTCTTGTTCGCTCTGCATCAGTAAATGGCTTTGGTCACGAGTTGATGAAAGAATTGATACCGGTCCTTGCTTTCGGGACCAGAATCAAGCATTCCAGGTAAATGCTGGGAATTGAAGGTCTGCAATAAGCTAGACTCAAGAATGGTGGATACTAGCGTTTTGGGATACAAATAATCGGGATTCAACTCTGTGATAATGGAAGAAATTCGGTCGCCAAACTTGTATACCTGAGAAAAAATTCCAGACTCATGTTCTAGGTCTACCTCCTTGGTCAGAAATCCTTTGATGGATTCATTAATGACTATACTTCTTAAAATTTCTGGGTCTAGAAAATCATTTTCCTTGTAAATAGGACCTTCCACTAGCAAGCGAATTGCAACCGACAATCGTTCTTCAGGGTCCACTTGGTTGGCAGTAAGAAAAACTAAGTTGTGTTCCAACCAAGCCCAATACCAAGAACTGAGATACAACAGCAACTTGTGCTTATTTTCAAAGTACCGATAAATTGCAGCCTCGGTACTTCCTATTTTCCCTCCCAATTTTTTGAAAGTGAAATGCTCCATGCCCAATTCCTGAATTAAATGAGATCCTTCCTTAACGATCAGAACTCCCAATTCAGAACTAAATGGATCCTTTAGAAACAGCTTGCTGTTTACCTCAACACGTATTTTCTTTAAAATCGATTCCATTTATTTTATCCAATCTCAAGACATAACGAAAGTTATTGGTAAAAGTTTGCTTTTCAATCATTTTTGTTAGTATTAGTAACTAAACATTTAAAAGTAATTCAAAACAAGCCTTATTTGATAAAAAAAATCACTAAATGGAAGGAAATGAATGAATTACGAATAGTAAAAAATCACTTTTAATTTAGTAGAAATCAATTCTCAAAACTGTTGTTTTTACTTACCCAAAACGCCCAATAAAGAAGGACGGGATGGAAAAATAAAAGGCGAAGCCAACCCATCCATTCCGGAACACAAAGTCCTCCTTCAATACAAGAGCCCAATTGAATGAAATACACATGGGATGGAATAAAACAAATCAATAAACCAAATATACCCCAAGCAGCACGCCTTCGGGTAGGAAAATACAAAACACCTAAACCCAATAACACCTCAGCAATGCCTGATAGGATATTGATTAGCTCTGGTTTTGAAAAAAAGGGAGGAATGAGCGGAAGGTAAAAATCAGGAGTCACAAAATGGTTGATTCCTGCAAATAGGTAAAAATAACCCATTCCATAAATCAGTATTTTCTTCAAAAATTTCTTCATCCAGTTTTTCCAAAGTAATAAGATACAAAAAAATTAGACCCAAGAAAAGAATTCTAATTTAAAAACTCAAAATCCCCTATACTTCAATTTCCCTACACCATACTGATACAATGTCTTGGAATAACGAAGCATAGCAGGCATCAAAAAAATTGTGAGCACCACTACTGTAGTCAAATACATCCAAAGTTTGGGTTCTGCAATCAATACATTTATCGCAACCAAAGAGGTAATCATTAAGGCTACCGAGAAGGCATAGCTAATATACATTGCACCATCGTAGAATCCAGGCTCTGGAACCAAACTGGCATCACAAACTTCACATCGCGAATGGATGACTGCTAGTTTTCGGTAACTAAAAGGAGAGACTGGAAACATATTTCCTTCTCTGCATTTTGGACACTTGGCCTGTGCAATGGCTGCAGCTAAACTTTTTGCCATAATTGAGAAATTAAGTATGTAAATCTAGCTCCCCAAGAGGACTCTTGCTGTGACCTTTGTTACGCAGCAGGTTCTAGGAACTTATTTTTAATTAAAAAAATCAAAAAAAATAAGTACGCTCTTTAGCGTAATTCCTCCAAATCGTAATCCTTCCCTTTACCCCATTGCAGCAACTCATGCAGGGTATAATATTCCAGGGTATCTAAATCTTTAATTCGAAAATTTTCTCCTGATATCCAGTCCATCACCTCAATTTTACGCACCTCACCCTGATTGACCAATCGGTAAATTCGACCTACTCGTAAGTTATCTAGAGCCAAAGGCATCAGGATTTAGCTTTAATTAAGGCACCTGTAGCTTCAAAAGTGATCTCTTTTTTAGGTGCTACAATCGCTTCTATGGCTTCCTTGGATTTTCCCTGATCTTCTGCGAAATGTCGTAAGGTTTCCACATCGGTTTCGGTTAAGGTTGCAATCCCTTCAATTGTAATCGGAAATCCTTGAGAGTTGGTGGGTATAAAAAATCCATAGTCTTTAAAGGTAACACGCATGCTTGACCCATTGGGCAGTTCCATGGCAAACCAACAGCCTTTTTTGGTGCACACTTCCTTAATTTGTCCAGAAACTTTTCCCGTAAAAGTCCCAGAGGATTCTACCTTTTGCAAAAGCATAGCGGTAGTCACTGCATCCTTTTCCTTAACTAAGTCCCCATAGTTTCCCGGTACCAATTTTGCTTCTCCTACCAATTCATAGGTGGTTTTTTGAGACACAATCCCTTTTTTTTGACAGGCAGCTAGAGAAGCCACAAGAGCAATCAGTATAATTTTAACGGTTATTTTCATCGTTCAAATTAAGAGTTGATAAGTAAAATTAGTGGGTACTCCAATCAAGCTCCTCAGCGAAACTTTCTTTCATTCCCATCTGATGTTTCAAAAATAGGTGAAAAGTACTTGCCTCAAAAGTTATTTGTAGATAGAATCTTCCCTGATATGCCAAAAGATGATAAATAATCCTTTCAAGTCCTTTGCTTGTCAGCTTGTTGTACAACCCTAAATTTCCAGGAACACAAAAACAAAAAAGATTTGTAACAAATACAGAAATAAATAGCCACCTTTTTTGACAATCCATTAATTTTACTGGTAATAATTTTAGCTGCTCCATGCCAAAAACGAAAAAATTCATCATTGATTTTGACAGCACCTTTACCCGAGTGGAGGCCTTAGATATCTTAGGAGAAATCAGCCTTTCAGGGGATCCAAAACAAAAGGAAAAACTTCAAGCCATTAAGGATATTACAGACAAAGGCATGGATGGAAGTCTGACTTTTAGAGAAAGTTTGGAACAACGACTCGAGATCCTTCAAGCCAATAAAAGCCAGATCGCAGAATTAATCCTTATTTTGAAGCAAAAAGTTTCCAAATCATTTGAGCGTAATAAGGATTGGTTGAAAGACAATGCAGCAGATGTCTTTATCATTTCCAATGGCTTCAAGGATTTTATTATCCCCATTGTGACTGAGTACGGTATTAAGCAAGAGAATGTCTTCGCCAATGATTTAATTTATGATGAAAGCGGAAAAATTATCGATTTCAATCGGGAAAATCCCCTTTCTAAAAATAATGGCAAATCGGAAACCATCCGAGACATCAACTTGGATGGGGACATTTATGTCATTGGAGATGGCTACACCGACTACGAAATTAAAGCGTCTGGATTGGCTAATAAATTTTATGCTTTTACCGAAAATGTAAGTCGCCCAAAAGTCACCAGCCAGGCTGATCACATCGCACCAAGCTTTGATGAGATCCTCTACATCAACAAACTAAACACGAAGTTCTCTTATCCAAAAAGTAGAATTAAGGTACTCTTGCTTGAAAATGTACACCCCATTGCCCTTGAACTCCTCAAAGAGGAAGGTTACCAAGTGGAAGTGGCTTCAGGCGCTTTGAGTGAGGAAGAGCTCTGTGAGAAGATCCGAACCATTTCAATCCTTGGTATCCGTTCCAAAACAACAGTCACTAAAAAAGTGCTTGAAAATGCCAATCGCCTTTTGGCGATTGGTGCTTTTTGTATAGGGACCAACCAAATTGATTTAGAAGAATGCCAAAAAAGAGGGATTGCCGTATTTAATGCTCCCTTTTCAAATACCCGCTCGGTAGTAGAAATGGCAATTGCACAAATTATTTTCCTGATGCGAAGGTTCCAAGACAAATCCCTTGGAATGCACCAAGGAGTATGGGACAAATCAGCAACAGGTTCCTTCGAAATTCGTGGTAAAAAACTAGGAATTATCGGCTATGGAAACATTGGTGCTCAGCTCTCTGTCCTCGCTGAAAACCTTGGCATGAATGTCTTCTACTACGATGTCATTGAAAAACTAGCACTCGGAAATGCTACCAAAATGAACTCCCTGGATGAATTGTTGGCTACCTGCGATGTCATCACCCTGCACGTGGATGGTCGAAAAGACAACAGCTGCCTCATTGACCAGGAAAAAATCTCAAAAATGAAGCCTGGGGCTCTCCTGCTCAATCTAAGTAGAGGGCATGTGGTGGACATTCCTGCATTGAGGGCTGCCATTCTTTCCGGACAAATCGGAGGCTGTGCAGTAGATGTATTCCCTGAAGAACCGAAAAACAACAAAGAAGGTTTCGAATCAGAACTCAAAGGATTGCCAAATACCATCCTTACCCCACATATTGGAGGAAGTACCCTGGAAGCTCAGGAAAATATTGCCCGATTTGTGCCTGGGAAAATCATGGAATATATCAATACAGGAAACACCTACAACTCGGTCAACTTCCCGAATATCCAGCTTCCCTTCTTGAAAGATGCACACCGACTGATTCACTTGCACCAGAATGAACCAGGCGTACTGGCAAAAATCAATCTTGTACTAGCCAACTATCAGATTAACATTGTTGGTCAGTACCTAAAAACAAATGAAAAAATCGGTTATGTGATCACGGACATCGACAAAGTATACGATCCGGATGCGATTGAAGCCCTAAAAAATATTCCGGGCACCATTCGATTCAGAACCCTTTATTGATTTGTATCCCATAAAAAAAGCCCTTGCGGGCTTTTTTTATTTATTTCCATAGAGATCTTCGTAGTAAGTCTGGTAAGCTCCTGAGGTCACTCGATTTAGCCAAGCTTCATTGGCCAAATACCAGTCAATGGTCAGTTCTATGCCTTCTTCAAACTGCAAACTCGGTTCCCAGCCTAATTCCTGTTGAATCTTGGTTGCATCAATCGCGTATCGCAAATCATGCCCAGCACGATCCTGCACAAAAGTAATCAGCTTCTCCGAAGTGCCCGCCTCACGACCAAGCTTTACATCCATCTTTTGACACAATAGGCGAACAATGTCAATGTTTTTCCACTCGTTGAAGCCACCAATATTGTAAGTTTCTCCTGGCTTTCCCTTGTGGAAAACCACATCAATGGCACGCGCATGATCTTTTACAAACAACCAATCACGCACATTCTCTCCTTTACCATAGACGGGCAGGGATTTGTTATTCTTGATGTTGTGAATGCAAAGTGGAATCAATTTCTCCGGAAAATGGTTTGGGCCATAGTTATTGGAGCAGTTGGAAACCACAGTTTTCATTTTGTAAGTATTCGCATAGGCCCTTACAAAGTGATCTGAAGCTGCTTTAGAGGCAGAATAAGGCGACTGTGGATCGTAAGCTGTGGTCTCGAGGAAAAATCCTCCATCATGTAATGATCCATATACTTCGTCCGTAGAGACATGGTAAAACAGGTGTTGATCCAAGGCTCCAGCCCAAGCTTTTTTGGCCACATTCAGCAAGTTTACAGTTCCAAAAACATTGGTTCGTACAAATGCCAAGGGGTCGGATATGGATCGATCCACATGGGATTCAGCTGCCAAATGAATGACATCCGTAATGGCGTGTTTCTCAAAAATAGCTTCCAATATCTGCTCATCCTGGATATCTGCCTTTTCAAAAAAGTAGTTGGATGCATCTTCTACTTCAACCAGATTTTCTAGGTTTCCTGCATAAGTTAAGGCATCTAGGTTGACGATTCGGTACTGCGGATAGCTAGTCACAAAAAGTTTGACTACATGGGATCCAATAAATCCTGCTCCTCCGGTAATTAAGATTGATTTAGACATATTAAGATTGATAAAAGTTGACATACCAATTGGTGAATTCCGCCACCCCTTGGGCTACTGAAATTTTGGGCTCATAGCCCATATCCTGTACTAACTCACTGATGTCGGCATAGGTTTCAACCACATCACCAGGCTGTATGGGAAGAAACTCCATCTTCGCCTTTTTTCCAAGCCCCGTTTCGATAGCTTCTATAAATTCTAGCAAGGGCACAGGAGACGAGTTCCCGATATTGTAGAGTTTGTATGGAGCCGTGGAGCTCGAGGGATCGGGATGCTCCGGATCATAACTAGGATTGGAAGTAGCTGGCCGATCTGCTACGAGAAGTACTCCAGATACAATATCATCGATATAGGTAAAATCCCGCTTCATTTGACCCTGATTAAACACTTGAATGGGCACCCCTTTACTAATTGCATCAGCAAACAGAAAATAAGCCATATCCGGTCTTCCCCAAGGGCCATACACCGTAAAGAATCGAAGACCTGTAGTTGGGATTCCAAAAAGGTGGCTGTAGCTATGTGCCATCAGTTCATTTGACTTTTTGGAGGCAGCATACAATGAAATCGGATGATCCACTGCATCGGAAGTCGCAAAAGGCATTTTGGCATTGCTACCATATACCGAGCTTGAGGAGGCAAATACGAAGTGCTTTACAGGATAATATCGACAAGCTTCCAGAAGATTTAAAAATCCAGTAAAATTGCTATGCAGGTAATCCTCTGGATGAAGAATTGAATTCCGGACGCCAGCTTGTGCTGCCAGATGAATGACAATGTCAAACTTCTCTGTTTCAAACAGGCGAAGCAAAGATTCCTTATCCACCAAATCTTGTTGAATAAAGCGATAGTTTGTTTGTTTCTGTGAGCGAACAAGAACACCAGGTGCAATCTTATCGCGAGCAATCCCCGATGCTGCCAATCGGGCAAACTTAAGTTCAAGGCTATAGTAAGAATTGATGCTATCCAAGCCTACCACTTCCTCCCTTTTCTCGAGTAAGCTTTGGACAACATGAAATCCAATAAAGCCAGCCGCTCCTGTAACTAGGTATTTCATGAATTACAAGAAAGTATTAGCTCACAATTTAGTCCCATGGATCTTTTTAATCTTGATTCTTTAGCAGTTGACGGTAAGCTTCAACTTGTAGTTTACGCATTAATTTTCGATCAAATTTCTCCTGAACTTGTTCAAATAGCGCATCCGCGTAGCTTGCTAACTTGTCACGCTTTACAAAAGCAAACTCTAACGCTTCTTTTAAAACCGTAACATCACCAACAGGAAAAACCAAACCTGTCTTTTGCTGTTTAATGAAAGAGGTATTCCCAATGCAATTGGAACAAATAATTGGTACCTGCATAGCTGCGGCCTCCAAAAGGACATTCGAAAACCCTTCTTCATGAGAAGGCTGAACCAACACATCTGCTAAGGCTAGGTGGTGTTCCACATGATCCGTCCAATCGATTTGTACTACACGTGGATGCTCCCGAATCGTTTGGAGTGTTTCTTGGCCAAGAGACTCCTCCTCTGTTTCAAAAGTACCTATGAGGACTAATTTGGATCTAGAAACAATCTGGGATTTTAAAAAAGCAGCGATAAGATCTTCAATGCCCTTTCGTTTAGTCAGCTTCCCTATTGCCAAAATAATAAAATCATTTTCACCCGGTAAAATGCGCATGGTAGCTGCTACCAAGTGGTTTTCCTTCAATACCTGTCGATTGAATTTTTCTAAATCTACTCCTAGTGTAGAACCACTACCTAGCAACTTTAACTTGGCTGTTTCGATTCCAAAATTTCTATTAAAAAAAGAAAGCATTCCGGTTGAGTTGACCCAAAGGCTTGTGGCCTTCGATGTAGTCCATTTTTCAAAGAAAGTGAGTCCTTTTTGTGGGTCTTTTGCATGTACGGGCATCTCAGTGATGCTATGAATTCGATGCGGAATCCCCACCAAACTGCCTGCAAGCATACCCAAGAAACCAGTTTTGGCGTCGTAACTATGAATTACATCTGGTCTTTCTTTTCGTATCAATTGGAAGAGCAGCCAAAAAGAAATAAAATCCTCCACATAGTTTACCCCTTTCACAAAAGGTATTACCTCATGCCGAACTCCTTCGGCGCGACAAATGGATTGCACTTCCCTCCCATCTGCACTTACGAGTAGCAGGTCCCAACCTTCCTCCTTCATTAATTTAGGCTGACCAGAGAGTAAAAGTTTAAAGGTTATTGGCTCGGTGGAAAGAAGGAGAAGCTTTGGCATTTAAAGAATTGTATGAGCTACAAAGGTAAAATTTTCTTAGAAGAACTTGACTAAAAATACAGGAATGACCTCGAACAAAGCATGTAAAAAGGAAATTCAAGACTGAGAACCAAAAAAACTTTGGGCTAGAAAAAAAAATATTTTTTTTCATTGGACTCTGCCAAGAATTAAATCTTACCCAAAAACGGTCAAAAATTTATCTAATAGCCTATTTAAGCCAAAGTTGATTTAAAAATAGAAACAATCAATTTTAAAATTCTTGTTTAAATACAATTTTTTATTTTAATTTTAACTAAAAACTATTTTGGTTTTAATATATTTTAATTAGTTTTATGACGGGTGATAAAACTTTTAACATTTCTTTTTTAAATGAACTTATTTTTTAGAGAAGGGCTACACAGTAATTTTTTCCTTCTTTCATTTTTTTAAAATTTCCTAAAAACAGAAAACCTTCCATCCGAAACTACTCCTTTCAGGCATAAACCTGCATGGATTGTTTCAGAAAGAAGGCTTATTCTTCCATTTAAAGTTTCTTAATCGAAGAGTTCTGCTAACTTGGCCTCAAGGCTTGGTCCTCTCAAATCTTTGGCAATGATTTTACCATCTGGATCAATTAAATAGGTAGCAGGAATGGCTTGAATTTGGTATAATTCAGCAGCTGCTGAGTTGAAGTACAGTAAATCTGAAACCTGCGTCCAAGTTAATTTATCGTCAGCAATTGCTTTGACCCAATCCTCACGGGATCGATCCAAGGAAACTCCAAATACCTCGAATCCCTTTGCATTGTATTGGGAATACAGGCGAACGACATTTGGGTTTTCCTGACGACATGGCTTGCACCAAGCCGCCCAAAAATCAATCAACACATACTTACCTCTTAAATCTGATAATTTAGTTGTCTTTCCACTTGGGTCAGGAAGGACAATATCAGGAGCAACTTGCCCCACAGCCAATGCTCTTAATTCATCGAGCTGCTGCTTCATCTGCAGAATTGCAAGGGTACCTGGGTAATTTTCATTCAGCTTGGTAATCAAAGCATCAATAAAAGGAAAATCATTTTGTGGATTTAAAAGACCAATAGCAGCCAATGAAGCAAATGAAGTACCCATACTCTCAATCATCTCTTTCACGCGGAGTACCTGCTGAGATTCCAAAGACATGGCATCCATTTGAATTTGCCGAATCACTTCCGCATCGTTTTTGCTCATCGCCTCATAGTAGCGTTCATTAAGCTGATTGACTTGAGCTTGGTAACCTTCCATGAGTTTTTCCAGCTTTAGCATTTCTTTGCTGTCCTTGGAACCTTCGATTTGAAGGCTAGTTGGGTCTGAAAAGTTGAACTTTACATCCACATTTTCTTTAAATAGCGCAAGTTTGACAATACGCTGCCCATATAGGTTTAACTCATAAAAAGTCGGAGTACCAATAGAGTCAAATTCGTAGGTAAAGTCTCCATTAGGCTTAATTTCCAAGGTGTCCAATACCTTCGGCCTACTGTCTGTATATTGGGAAAGTACCACAACTCCTTCTGGAGCATTTTGTAGATTTCCGGTAATAACCACTTTGCCCCCCGCAGAATCTGTTCCACCGCAAGAAAACAAGGCCATGGTGGCACTCAATAAAATTCCGAACATAAATTTTCTCATAGTTTAATTCGCTAATAATTCACTAAAAATGCTGGAAGCAACTTTTGGATCCGCCTTTCCCCCTGATTTTTTCATTAATTCACCCATAAACAATCCCAAAAGTCCCTTTTTTCCAGACTTAAACTCTTTTACCTTTTCTGGATTCTCAAAGAGTACCTCCTTTGCCAATGGGACTAGGTAGCTTGAATCACTTTCTTGGATCAAATTGAGATGCTGCGCAATTTCTAAGGGTGTAACTCGTGGATTAAGGATTAGTTCAGGATAAATCTTTTGGGCTGCAACTGAGAAAGAAACTTGCCCCTCCTCAACCAATTCTATAAGCTGGGCAACTGCCTCTACTTTCAAGGAAAAATTCTCGAATGAAGTACCTGCCTCATTCAAATGGGACTTTATCGGCCCCATCATCCAATTGGAAGCAGCTTTGTAGTGTCTAGTCTTGCTGCAAAGCGCATCAAAATATTGGGCCATTTCTCTACTCTCTGTTAGCAAAACAGCATCGTATTGAGGCAATCCATAGCTCATCCTAAATTTCCGATACAATTCAATAGGCAGTCCAGGCAACTCTGCCCTCACTGAATCAATCCACTCTTGGGCTAACACCAAAGGGGGTAAGTCAGGCTCAGGAAAATACCGATAATCATTCAGTTCCTCCTTGGTTCGCATGCTACTAGTATAGCCTCCATCAGCGTCAAATGTTCGCGTCTCAGAAATAATGAAGCTTCCAACTTCGAGCAAACCTACTTGACGCTCGTATTCATAATCAATAGCCCTACCAAGATTTCGAAAGGAATTCATGTTTTTAACTTCCACTTTCTTCCCAAGAGTTTCCGTTCCTCGAAGTCTTACAGATACATTGGCATCGCAGCGTAATGAACCTTCTTCCATCGACCCATCACAAATTCCCAAATACATCACCAGCTTTCGGACTTCATTCAAAAAAGCAACTGCCTCTTCGGAAGACCGAAGGCAGGGCTCTGTCACAATCTCTATAAGAGCCGTTCCTGCTCTATTGAAATCTACCCAACTCTCCTCCTTTTGAGGAGCATGAATCAGCTTCCCTGCATCTTCTTCCAAATGAATTCGATTTAGCCGAACCTCTAATTCACTTCCATTCTCCAAAATGAGAGGTACCTTTCCCCCTAGGCAAATCGGCTCCTTGTCTTGGGTAATTTGGTAGCCCTTGGGTAGGTCTGGATAAAAATAATTTTTTCGATCAAAACTTGAGTGGCAATTGATCTTGCACTGACAGGCCAATCCCATCCGGACAGCAAATTCCACTGCTTGCATATTGACTTTGGGAAGCGTCCCGGGATGTCCTAAAGAGATTACCGAAACCTGAGTATTGGGAGCTGCCCCGAATCCTATCGCATCTTCAGCAAATAATTTACTGGAAGTTGCCAGCTGCGCATGAACCTCAAGCCCCACCACCAATTGGTACTTATCTACTAGTTCTTTGGACAACATGGCGCTACAACTATCAATTACAATAAAATAGACTTCGCTTTGGCAACCACCTGTGGCAATCCAGCAAGGTCCTTCCCACCAGCAGTTGCAAAGAAGGGCTGTCCTCCACCTCCTCCTTGAATTTCTTTTGCAAGTTCCCGAACTAGATTCCCAGCATGCAAACCAGTCGATTCCAATAAAGATTCATCGATAAACACCGCTACTTGTGGCTTACCATCAATGGTTGCTGCCAACACGATACAAGCATTTGCAACCTCATTTTTCAGTTCATACACCAACTTTTTCAAAAAGTCAGCATTGGGTAACGACACAGCAGCAATCAATACCTGCATCCTGTCTTTTTTTACAAACTGTCCCTTTAACTGCTCCTTGATACCTGCAGATTTTTCTAATTGCAACTGCTCCAGTTCTTTTTTTAATTCATTGCGTTCTTGAACCAAGGATTCAACTGCTTTGACCAGATCTCTTGGATTCTTTAGCAGGTCTTGGATTTCCTTCACCAAAGCTTCTTGCTCACGCAAATATTGCTCAGCAGCTGTAGATGTAATCGCTTCAATACGACGCACTCCTGTGGAAATGGACCCTTCACTACTGATTTTAAATAATCCGATTTGGCTTGTTTGGGCAACGTGGGTACCTCCACAAAGTTCGACTGAAAAGTTTGGATCAAAGGTGATCACTCGAACAAAATCCCCGTATTTTTCCCCAAATAAGGCTGTTGCACCAAGCTTCTTAGCATCTTCAATAGGCACATTGCGCTGCTCGACTAAGGAGATATTTTCGCGCACCTTGGCATTAACAATAGCCTCTACCTTTGAAATTTCTTCCTCGGTCATTTTACCAAAGTGAGAAAAATCAAATCGTAGCAAGTGCTCATTGACCAAAGATCCACGCTGTTGGATATGCTCACCTAATACGGACTTGAGCGCAGATTGAAGTAAGTGCGTAGCGGTATGGTTGTTCATGGTCAGCTGACGCTTCTCGCGATCTACTTCTGCAAAAAACTGCGCTTCAGGATGTTGGGGCAGTTTTTCTACAAAATGAACGATCAAGTCGTTCTCTTTTTTGGTATCCAAAACACGGATTTGTTCCACATCGGTCTTCAACCAACCCGTATCACCAATCTGTCCTCCACTTTCTGCATAAAAAGGTGTTCGATCCAATACCAGTTGGAATCGATCTCCTTTTTTATCAGTTATGGTTCGGTATTTTACTAGGTGTGAATAGGTTTCCAACATGTCGTACCCAACAAATTCCACGCTTGAATCCTCTTGCACCATCACCCAATCTCCTGTATCCTGCTCAGAAGCAGCTCGAGATCGGACTTTTTGCTTTTCCATTTCTTCAGCAAACCCCTTTTCGTCGACTGAAAATCCATTTTCACGGGCGATGAGGGAAGTGAGATCTAGTGGAAATCCATAGGTATCGTACAACTCAAAGGCTGTCTTTCCAGAAATCACCTGCTGGCTGCTTGCTACCAAATCTGCTTTGATTCCATCCAACATGCGAAGTCCATTGTCTAGAGTACGTAAAAAAGAAGCCTCTTCCTCTTGAATTACCTTGGCGATAAATTCCTGCTGCGCACGTACCTCTGGAAAAATATCTCCAAAATTCTCAGCGATAAGCGGTGTTAACTCAAATAAAAATGGCTTTTGAAAACCTAGGAAAGTATATCCATAGCGCACCGCTCTACGCAAAATTCTTCGAATCACATAGCCTGCCTTGTTATTGGACGGGATTTGTCCATCCGCAATAGTAAAAGAAATCGCACGGATGTGATCTACTATCACCCGAAAGGCAATGTCTGTGGGCTCATCTTTTCCGTAGAATTTACCTGATTTACGCTCCAATGCAGCGATAAAAGGCATAAACAAATCGGTATCGTAGTTGGAGGATTTGTGTTGAATTGCTCTTACCAAGCGCTCAAAACCCATTCCTGTATCCACATGCGTAGCAGGAAGCGGCTTCAAACTTCCGTCCGCAAGACGGTTGAACTGCATAAATACCAAGTTCCAAATTTCAATTACTTGTGGATGGTCGTTGTTGACGAGTTCACGACCTGGAACCGCAGCGCGTTCGGCAGCAGTACGCAAATCAACGTGAATTTCAGAGCAAGGACCACAAGGACCTGTATCACCCATTTCCCAGAAGTTATCCTTCTTGGAACCCATGATGATGCGATCTTCTTCAACAATATTTTTCCATAGGTCGTAAGCTTCTTGATCCTTGGCTAAGTTATCTCCTGCATCTCCTTGAAATACGGAAACATACAAAAGCTCTTTGGGCAACTTATAGACCTCGGTCAACAGTTCCCAAGCCCATTCAATAGCTTCTTTTTTGAAATAATTTCCAAAAGACCAGTTGCCCAACATTTCAAACATGGTGTGATGGTAGGTATCTACCCCTACTTCCTCTAAATCATTGTGTTTTCCACTTACCCGGAGGCATTTTTGAGAATTGGCTACACGAGAAAATTTGGCAACCTCATTGCCTAAAAAAGCATCTTTAAATTGATTCATTCCCGCGTTGGTAAACATCAACGTAGGATCATTTTTAACGACTATGGGTGAAGAAGGGACGTACTGGTGCTGCTTGGATTGGAAAAACTCAATAAACGTACTTCTGATTTTTTTGGCTTCCATGGAAGATTGTTGGAACAGTGGGTAAAACTAGTTGGGGTACATCTGTGAAACTAAATACATATGCAGGCCACAAATTTAATAGAATTGACTGGCTTATGCACAGGTATTTGCGTTTTTGACTAAAGCTTTGGCCAGTTTTTGTGAATTTTCTTGGGTGGTTTTTTAGTCTAGTATGATCCTATTTTGTGAAAAAGGAAAACGGAAGATTCTTTTTATATTCGTTTTTTGAACCCCATCTCCATGTCCTACCTCGATCAGATTGCATCACCCACCCTCCTTATCAATGAAAAAATCACCCGAGCCAATCTTGAAAAAATGGCAAGAAAAGCTCAGCAACAAGGAAAAAAGTTGGTGCCACATTGGAAAACAGCCCAATCCCGCACCATAGGAAACTGGGCCAAAGACTATGGAATCCGTGAGGTAACTGCATCTTCCATCTCCTTAGCGGAATACCTCTGCGGTCAAGGCTGGGACTGCATCCACATTGCTTTCCCTTTCAATATTCGTGAAATCCCACGTCTTAATCGACTAGCGGCAAGGCAAGGGATTTCAGTGCAGGTAGTCAATGCAGCTACGGCAAAAGCGCTTGCAGCAGGCTTAACCGAAAAGGTAGAGTTCTTTGTTGAACTCGATGCAGGCTACGGTCGAACAGGCATTCAAGCTAACCAAGAAGCCGAACTGGAAGCAATTTTTAATCAGGCAAGTACCAGTGAATTCTTAAAATTTAAAGGCTTTTACATCCATCCTGGGCACACCTACTACGGAAAAGACAAAGATAAAATCCATTTGGAAAGTCAAGAGGCACTTGCACAGATGAAAGCAAATTACCTGCATCGCTACCCAAATTTAGTAACTCGCATAGGAGACACACCAGGATGTGCCGTTCGAAGTGAATTTGGGGAGGTAGATGAACTTGGACCCGGAAACTTTGTGTTTTTTGACCTAATGCAGGTGCAATTAGGCAGTTGCACAAAAGAAGAAATTGCCATTTGCTTGGCAGTACCCGTAGTAGATATTCGAAAAGATCGAAAAGAGATTCTCATTCATGGAGGAGGAGTCCATTTGGCAAAAGATGTACTGAACAACGAAGACGGAAGTAAAAATTTTGGAGAAATAGTCTTGCTTGACGAGAAAGGTTGGAGCATTCCTAGTCACAATTCCTTTGTGAAAAACATCTCCCAGGAACATGGGATCATTCAGGCTTCCGACGAACTACTGGCATCCGTCAAAGTGGGTGATTTACTAGGGATCTTGCCTGTGCACTCCTGTATGACCGCAGATTGCATGGGTAGCTACTTAAGTTTGGATGGTCAAATGATAGACCATGCCGAAGGAGCTCAGTAAATCACTTTTACTTCAAACAAGTCAAAAGCCAAGCCCTACGAATAACCAAGGAATTAAACCTTGTTCAATTTCCACTTCCCTTTCTTGAAAAAGTAAAGTGCTACAAGCGCGTGCAAAGAATGACATGCTGCAATGGCAATAAATATTCCTAAATAGCCTAATCCTAGCGTAAAAGCGAGTAAGTAGGCCATTGGAACTTCGATACCCAGCAATACCACTGCATTAATCCAGGCGGGAGTTTTCGTATCGCCTGCCCCATTAAAAGCTTGAGTAAGTACCATCCCAATGGCGAAAAACACATAGCCAAAGGCAATTACCCATAACCCTTGCGCAGCAACTTCCCCAACCTCAGAAATAGTGGTAAATAATCTGACTAATTGCTTGCTGAAAATCAGGTAAATTCCCGTAACCGATGCCATGAAAATCACATTATAGCGTACAGTCAACCAGACGGCTAATTCGGCTCGCTTTGTTTTCATGGCTCCTAGATTTTGTCCAACCAAAGTGGCTGCAGCACCAGATAATCCCCAAGCAGGTAAAATAGTGAAGATTAATATTCGAAATGCAATGGTATAACCAGCCAAAGCTGCCGAACCAAATTCGGCATTCATTCGAGTTAAAGCTACCCAAGAAAGGGAATCGATCAGGGATTGTCCCATGCCACCTAAAGATAATTCCACGATTTTTTTAATCGTTTCCCAGCTTAATGCAATGTTTTCCTTTAGGATTTTAAGTTTGTGCTTTCCATTGAACAGGTGGTACAACTGGTAAAGCACTCCCATGCTTCTGCCAAAAGTAGTAGCCATAGCCGCTCCATCTAGCCCATACCCTTGCCAAGAACCAATTCCAAAGATCAACAAAGGGTCCAGGACAATATTGAGCCCGTTTGCAATCATCAAGGAACGCATCGCATGATGCGCTTGTCCTGCACCTCGAAATGCTCCATTGCACAAAAAAAGTAAAAGAATGGCCGTATTCCCAGCAAATACAATTTTGGCATAATTTGACCCTGATTCAATTAGTTGTTCTTCGGCACCCATCAAGCGGAGAAGATCACCTGCATACAGCCAACCCAACACCCCAAGTACAATGGAAATCAAAGCCCCTACTAGGATCAATTGAAAGGTTGCTGATCCTGCGTCTTTGTAGTTTTTTTCACCAAATCGTCGAGACACAAGCGCTGTAGCAGCCATACTTAACCCAAAACCGAGCGCATAAGTCAGCACAATTACAGACTCAGTCAAACCCACTGTTGCGATGGCGTATTCCCCTAGTTTTGCTACAAAAAAAATATCCACAATAGCAAACGATGACTCCATCATCATTTCTAGGATCATGGGTAATGCAAGAATAAAAATGGCGGTCTTCAACGGAAGACGGGTAAAATCTTGCTCCTTACCTAAAAGGGCATCTTTAATCAGTTGCCAGGTCATAAAAATGAGGGTAAACGAATGAAGCTTCCCCAACAAGGCAGGGTAAAGCAAGGAAATGGGAGCACAAAAAAACAAAAAAAACCGCACAAGGCGGTTTTTAATTAAAATGAAATTTGATTTCTCAAGAATAAGTGAGTCTTTTTGAATTAAGAATAGCTTAAAGCGAAGTAGATTAATGAAGAATTTATTACTACAAAAAATAAGAACATTACTAAATTAATTAACCTAGTCATCTTTTTTTCAAATGAATCTTTAACACCATCTTTAAAAATTAAAGAAGGTAAAATGCCTAAAATTGCTATCATAGCAACTATTAAAACAATGCAAAATGCATTAATAATTTCTGCTAATGAAAAAATATTGGTAGATGGCAATTTCGAAGCTAAAATATAACTACCACCAGCTGCAGTGAATAGTGCACCTACAGTATATCTGCTAGGGTCTGGGGCAAAAGGCGCTATAAATGTTACCAGTACTGCAATATATAGAATTAAAAATAGCTTTAAAATAACAGATAATCCACCTTTATATATCCTAAGTGCCATTCTGAATTGAGAAAAATCAGTTTTATAATCAGAAGAAAATTTTGGATTTCCTCTTGCCGATTTATAGGCATGGGGCTTTTCGATCAATTTAATACTATTTTCTTTTTCATATCCATTAACCATAACTCTTGAACTTACTTTAGAATCATTAGAGTCTGGCTCAAAATATAGATTTTTCCTATCAATCCATTTATGTTCAATTGGTATAATCAAATCATGTTGATCAATCGGATATAGAGATACATCAAAAAATTGAGTGCTTTTTGCTTTGACATAATATTGAATGTATTCGACATGGTTAATCGAATCAGTATACCTGTCCACCAAGTCACTTTTTAAAATATCTCCATTAACTAGTGTAAATGGAAGTTCATTTTGGTGGGCAAAATCCTTTTCCCCTAAAAAATCGAGCTCATTTGGATTCCATTTAAACCACAAATAAAATTCATAGGTCCAATAAGATTCTTTAATATTTAGGTCTTCAATTCTTTCAAGATAGGTTCCAATTATTACTTTTTTTGAATTTGATGGTATGGAAAAACTTTCGGATGCAGTTTTACCTGAATCTGGAACTTTAGGGTCCATGGTGTTTTTCATAGCATCGCTCACATTGGTCGCCATATCCTTTATGTAATTGGATATTGTATATGAAAAAGCGATTCCTGAAATCAATATCCCAATTAGGAAAATGATTAAAACTAAATGCGATGGCTTGTTTTTGTCAAACATATAATGCTTTTTTTACACGTTTCTATAGGAATCACAAATTCCAATATTGTCCAATTAAGATCAATTGTGGGGTAGTGACAATTGCTTTAGTAAAGATTTAACTTGTGGTAAAATAAAACAAAATAGTCGGTTTTGACCTTGAACAGTTTCAATTTTATTGATTAATTAAAATAGGTGGCATCCTACATTGTTTTTATTAATGAATGCAATGTCTATTAGGAAAATTAGAACACAAAAAAAAACCGCAAATTCGCGGTTTTTTGTGAAATAAATAGTAATCTGTTAGGGTAAGCCCAACTTTTCGAGGTGCGCTTCTTTTATTTTTCGACGTAAAATTTTACCCACATTGGTCTTTGGAAGTTCGTCTGTGAAATAGACTTCTCTAGGAACTTTGTAATTGGTCAAAAACTGTTTGCAGTGCTCAATCACTTTTTCTTCAGTAAGTGCGGCATCTTTCTTAACTACATAAGCCACAACCTTTTCTGTAGACTTCGGATCAGGCATCCCGATTACCCCTACTTCTAATACGCCAGGGCAGGAAGCAACCACATCTTCTACCTCATTGGGATACACATTGAATCCAGATACTAGGATCATTTCTTTCTTACGGTCCACAATCTTGGTAAATCCATCGGCATCCATGATGCCGATATCGCCAGACTTAAACCAATCTCCATGCATTACTAGTGCTGTTTCTTCAGGTCTATTCCAATAGCCCCGCATCACCTGTGGACCTTTAATCAATATCTCTCCTCGCTCACCTAGGGCCACTGGGTTGCCCGCATCATCGGCAATCATCACCTCAGTATTAGGCAAAGGCATGCCAATGGTGCCTATTCGCTCGGTTCCATCGATGGGATTGCAAATGGCCACTGGGGAGGTTTCGGTTAAGCCATAACCTTCAGCCAAAGGAACACCGGTTACTGATTTCCATTTTTCGGCAGTTGCTCTCTGTACCGCCATCCCACCTCCAACAGCAATTTTCAAGCCGGAGAAATCCAATTTTCCAAAGGCTTCTTGGTTCAACAATCCATTGAAAAGTGTATTCACTCCTGTGATCAAAGTGAAGCGCTTCTTTGCTAAATCTCCAATAAAGGCCTTCATATCTCTTGGATTGGTAATCAACACATTATGTGCTCCAATTTTCAACATAGCTAGACAGTTGACTGTCAAAGCGAAGATGTGGTAAAGCGGCAATGCGGTAATTACGATCTCTTCTTTTTCTCGCAATTTGGGTTTCATCCAAGCAGAAATTTGCTGCATGTTGGCCACAATATTTCCGTGGCTTAGTTCCGCTCCTTTGGATACCCCAGTAGTCCCCCCTGTGTATTGTAAAAATGCAGGGTCTTCCAAGGTCATCGCCACCTTGGAAAAAGAATGCTTGGATCCCAATGCTAAGGCTTTTTTAAAGCTTACGGCTTCCGGAAGCTTAAATGCGGGCACCATCTTTTTGACATGCTTCACAACAAGATTAACAATAGAACCTTTCAATCCTCCAAGCAAATCTCCAAGCTCCGTAACCACTACATGCTTAGCCTGAATTTCAGTTTTAATCTTCTCAAGATTTGACGCAAAATTGGCCACAATCACAACCACATCTGCACCAGAATCATTGAATTGATGCTTCATTTCTGAAGGAGTGTAGAGCGGATTCGTATTGACCACGACCATGCCTGCACGAAGGGCACCAAACATGGCTACTGGATACTGCAAAACATTGGGCATCTGTATCGCTACCCGTGACCCTTTACTCAGCTTCAATTCGTGGATGAGGTAATTAGCAAACTGTGCACTCAAGTGGTCCAACTCCTGAAAGGTTAGAGTTTTGCCCATGCATTCGTAGGCTACAGCCGTTCCAAACTTCTTGACACTTTCATCAAAAAGTTCCGTAACGCTGGAATAAGCGGTACAATCTACTTCATGAGGAACAGCCGAAGGATAAAATTTAAACCAAGAGAAATCGTTCATTTATCTACTATTTTGGGTGTATTAAAAGTTCAATTACTTAAAATAGTTGGGTAACGCCAAGCATAGCCTACACTATTTCAATATTTTTCGAGCAATCAGTTCTTTCATGATCTCGTTGGTGCCTGCATATATCCGCTGTACACGAGCATCTGCCCAAGCGCGCGCTACCCCATATTCCCACATGTACCCATATCCCCCGTGCAGCTGAACGCATTCATCTGCCACCTTACATTGCAGTTCGGTCATATTGAACTTGGCGGCAGAGGCCATAGCCGAATCTAATTTTCCTTCACTGTGAAGCAGCACCAGGTAGTCACAATAAATCCTCCCCTGCTCTACCATGGCGGCCATTTCAGCAAGTTTGAATCGGGTATTTTGAAATTCACTGATGGCCTTTCCAAAGGCTTTCCGTTGCTTCACATAGTCAATGGTATTTTTTAAAGCATACTCAGCAAGTGCAATCGCCGCCAATGCTACGACCAAACGCTCCTGTGCCAATTCTGTCATGAGGTAGGTAAAACCCTCTCCAAGCTTTCCCAATAAGTTTTCCTTGGGCACCTTGACCTCTTCAAAAAATAGTTCACAGGTATCTTGTGCATGCAATCCTACCTTTTCAAAGGGTACACCTTTGGTAAATCCAGGCATTCCATGTTCGAGAATAAATAAAGAAATTCCTTTGGCTCCACGGCTTGGATCTGTTTTGGCAGCGACCACAATCACATCCGAAAGGTAGCCATTGGTAATAAAAGTCTTGGATCCATTGATAAGGTAATGATCCCCCTGGTCCAAGGCAGTGGTACGCATGCCTTGCAAATCAGAGCCAGCACCAGGCTCAGTCATTGCTACTGCACCAATCCATTCCCCACTGACCATTTTAGGAATGTATTTTTTCTTTGCCAAATCTGTAGCATAGTGCAAAATGTAGGGCATCACAATGTCGCTGTGCAAAGGATACCCAATCGCAGGACCTGAACAACCACTCAAGCCAAGTTCCTCAATAAAAATAGCAGGGTAACGAAAATCTTGAATTCCCAAACCGCCCAATTCCTCTGGAGCCTGCATCCCCAAAAACCCTTTTTCTCCGAGCTTGAGCCAAGATTCTCTGCTCACCATTTTCTGAGTTTCCCAGACAGCATTATGAGGGATAATCTCCTTTGCTATAAATTCTCTAACGCTTTGGCGAAATAAGTCATGCTCCTCCGTGAAGAGCGATCGATAAAGTCCGAACATATTTGGGTTTAGTTTTACTAGTCAAAAATAGAGAAATAGCTTTGATAGCCAGCAAAAATCCTCTCTTTCTAAATTAATATTCTAACCAAATCCACCACTTCTATCTACTGATAGACTAAATTTGACAACTTGTGTGAAAATGATCGATATCCAGCAAAATTCCCCCGTTGAACTACTCCAAAACTTAGGTTTATGGAAGTCAGGAGAACAGATTACCCAAACCGAAGTACCTGGCGAAAGTAACATGAACTTGGTACTTCGAATAAAAACTAATCTAGGAAGCTACATCCTCAAGCAGTCCAAGCACTTTGTTCGAAAATACCCGCAAATCCCTGCTCCCATCAGCCGAATTGAGGTGGAATACCGATTCTTGACAGTCCTGAACACGAATCCGTACCTAGCATCACATTCCCCAAAAGTATTACATTACGATTCCAAAGCCCATCTGATGCTTTTGGAAGATTTGGGAGAAGGAAGTGACTATCTTTCAATTTATGGGGGAGCACGGCAGCTTCAATCCGATGAACTCATTCATTTAGTGGAGTATTTAATGCACCTTCATCAGGTACATGTTGTCGATTTCCCCAATACGGATGGCATGCGAACCTTAAATCATGAGCATATTTTTGAGTTTCCCTTTTTGGAAGAAAATGGGTTTGACCTAGACCAAATCCAGCGGGGATTGCAAGAAGTGAGCCTCCCTTACAAACGAGACGCCGTACTCAAGGCAAAAATTCATTCGCTTGGACAGCGCTACCTCAAAACAGGCAAATCCCTTATCCATGGAGATTTTTATCCCGGCAGCTGGCTAGAAGTGGCCTCTGGAATCAAAATCATTGATCCCGAATTTGGTGGTTTGGGCGATTCTGAATTTGACCTTGGTGTATTGCTCGCGCATCTTGACCTAGCACAGCAAGACCCTCATTTAGCCAAGGAGGTGCAAACCACCTACACTTTACCCATAGATTGGAACTTAGTACAGCAGTACCGAGGCATGGAACTTCTCCGCAGAGTAATCGGAATTGCCCAATTACCCATAACTTTAAGTTTAGATGAAAAAAATTCAATTCTTGCCCTTGCACGAACTTACCTCATTTCCTAAATGAAAAAGCTAGCCTCCATTTTTATAGCCTTATTAACTTTTTCGTGTGCAAAACAGGAAACTGAAGTGGCTTACACCTCATTTTCAAAGGATATCCCAACTGAATATGGATTAACCGAGGCAGAACTCTACGACAAAGTTTTAGGTATGCTGGTGGGGTCAGCCATCGGCGATGCCATGGGAGCGCCCACTGAAATGTGGTCGCGAGATGCAATCCAACTTGAATATGGATTTGTTGAAGATCTTGATTCCATGGTTCGCGAGGCATCTCCTGAGGGAATCTGGAAAGCCAACTTACCTGCTGGAGGCACCACAGATGACACCCGATGGAAAAATCTAGCGGTAGACTACTTGATCAGTCAAAATCCTGAGTCCCTTGATTCCAAAGCATTTGCATCACACCTTTTAAAAACCTATAGAGGCAGCTTGGACAAACTTAAAAAGACGGAAGGTACAGACGTGGAGCCTTTTGAAAATGCATTACAGGAAGCCAACTGGCTTTCGGAATGGGCGAAAGTAGCTTCACCCTATATCGATACTAATTTAGGGGGATATGCAGACTCCTTGTCCAAATTCTATGGAGGCGAAATGGTCTGTGCCGGACTGCTGTATGCGCCAACAATTGGTTCATTCTATCCTGGAAATCCCACAAAAGCCTACCAAGAAGCCTACAAACTTTCAATTTTTGATCTAGGCTATGCTCGAGATCTGACTGCGCTTGCCGCTGCCATGACCGCTGCAGGTATGTCCCCAAAAGCAAGTCTAGACAGCCTGTTAGCTACGCTTCGCTTGGATCCAGCAGGCTATTTTCAAAGCAGATTGGTGGGGCGTACTTCGCATAAGTTGCTCAAGGATGCCTTAACAATCGTTCGAGACGCCAAAAAATTGGATTCGCTCCCCTCCCGTTTGTCTTTGGGCAACCCCGCATTGGTCTATGTCTATAATGAATTGGATCGCCGTCAACAGGACATGCCTTTCCATGCAGGAGAAATCTACCAGCAAGCGCTCACTGCCATGTTATTCACAGATTTTGACTTTATGGGTACGCTCACCTTCCTTACCAATTACGGTCGAGACAACGACACCACGGCTTCTTTGGCAGGTGGAATACTTGGTGCATGGTATGGGTATGCCAAATTGCCTGTCTCCGAGCGAGAAAAAGTAATTCGGGTCACCCGAGATGAACTGGGAATCGATCTGGAAAAACAGGCGCAACGGTTGTCCTTGCACTTGTTGAATTCCCAGAAAAAGTGAAAAATTAAAAAGCGTAGCCAAAACCTACACCAGCAAACAAGGGCCAAAAGCCGTTGTTATTGAAAATGGGAGTTAGGTTAATTCGCCAAGTAAAGCCTCCATCTACAGGAATTTTTCTATACCCAATATTCATGGTACCCATCAAACTTGGGGAGCCATCTACTGGAAGAATAAAATTGATGTCGGACTCCACAGTTTGATTTAAACAGACATACATTCCATTTGCATCATAGTAGCCAGAGGAACAATAGGTATACGTATTATTATTGATCCCAAAAAAAGTCATACCAAGTCCTAACTCGAAATAACGACCATCTTTCCCGTATAACTTATTGACCAATACAGGTAGGGAATAAAAAGAATCCCCATCGATACTATAGCCCCCCGCACCCACACGCATCCCCCAAGAATCCATTCGAGTAGAATCAAATCGAAAATCGTAATTGAAGCTATAGGCAAGTCCTGAACCACCCAATTCTACAAAAACTGAACGACTTGGAAGCTGTTGATTCTGCGCAATTGCAGCAAAAGAACTAAGAAATAAAAGGACTGCAAGTACTAGCTTTTTCATGATTGTAGCGGTTAAGAATTCCCAAATTTATACGCTTCGGTTTTAAGAATAGTTGTATGCTTGAAATTCTGATCTAAATCTGGAAGGAAAAGGTACAGATCCCAATAAAATCCAGAATATTTGTAATCTTATTCGCTTGGTATTGGCCAATCCATCCATTTATGAAACTACTGAAAAAAATATTTCTAGGTCTGTTTGCTACCGCCATGATCTTGGTGGTCATCTACATGCTTGGACCCAAGGTAAAAACAGAGGAATTGACCATTGCCTATACGGAAGTTCCAACTGATGCAGAAGCACTTGAGGAATATTTAGCCAAAAGGGAGGATTCTGTAAAAGGAATGAAGCCCGGAAACGAAGCTTACATCATTTGGGCCGATTCCGTGACCAAGCAAAAAACCCCCTATTCCATCGTCTACATCCATGGCTTTGGTGCCAGTCCCATGGAAGGCGACCCAGTACATCGCTTCTTAGCGGCTCATTTTGGAGCCAACTTATTTGTGACCCGACTCCCGGAACATGGGATTAGCCGAAAAAATGGAATGGAATACCTCACTGCCCAGGATCTAGCCAATGCAGCAGGTGAGGCTTACCAAATCGGAAAAAGTTTAGGTGATAAAGTGATTGTGGTAGGGACTTCTATGGGAGGTTCCCTTGGTCTTTTACTTGCTAGCCAGCAGGCAGATCTTCATGCTTTGATCTTGTATTCGCCTGCCATCCGAGATGAAAAAAGGTTACTCGAAGGTTTTTTTAAGCCCTGGACCTTTTGGGTAATGAAGAAAACACTCCTTGATGATGGAGTGATGAATCAGCAGCGTGAAGGGGAAAAGGGAGATTATTGGTCTGAAGAATACCATGCCAATGGCTACGAGAGTTTGGCAGTCCTAATGTACAGTGAAATGAACCCAGAAACTTTCGCTCAAGTGAAGCAACCCGTATTTATGGGCTATTACTTCAAAAATGAAGAAGAAAAGGACATGGTCGTTTCGGTAGCTAAAATGAAAGAAATGTATAGCCAACTTGGCACTCCAGCTCCGTTAAAAAAGGAGATGGCCTTTCCAAAAACAGGGGATCACGTCATTGCCTCTTCCATCACCTCCAAAGACTGGCAAACGGTTCTTTTCTCCAGTATCGAGTTTTTAGAAAAAGTAGTGGGCGTACCTGCTCAGGAGGTCTACCAACAACAGGTGGAACAAATGACTAAAGCCAACCAATTGTTGGACAGCATCCGCTAAGGATAAAAAAAAGGGAGGTTAACCTCCCTTTTTTATTTCAGATCATCTAATTATCCGCTTTTTCAACACCAACCTAAGAAAACAAGTTTTGAAGTTCAAATAGGTGAGCTTTGGACCGTTGACCGCGGTCTGTGAACGATTATCCGCAGAGGTAAACAGGCAAGCTGAGCCACTAGCGTGATTGTGGATAATCAGATTAGATAAACTTGTTAATCAGATTTTCGAAATATTCCTGCTTCCCACTGATTTGGGTAGGTTCTCCTACTTCAAAGGCATGTGCTCTTAAATCCTCTAATGTCAATTTACCATCTTCAAAAGCTTTCCCTTTGCTAGCATCAAAACTAGCATAGCGATTTTTTCTTCGAGCCAGGTAATCGGACTTTTCAAGGATATCAGCAGCGATGAGTAGGCCTCGAGCGAAAGCATCCATACTTCCGATATGTGCCAAAAATAAATCTTCTGGATCGGTTGAATTTCGTCTGATTTTCGCATCAAAATTGACCCCGCCACCTTGCAATCCTCCCGCAGCGAGGATGATTAGCATGGATTCAGCCAACTCTTGCAGGTTAAGGGCAAATTGGTCGGTATCCCAACCATTTTGGTAATCTCCTCTGTTGGCATCAATGGAACCCAACATGCCTGTATCTGCAGCTACTTGAAGCTCGTGTTGGAAGGTGTGCCCCGCTAAGGTAGCATGATTCACTTCAATATTGAGTTTGAAGTCCTTATCCAATCCAAAATGACGCAAGAATCCAATCACTGTTTCTGAGTCGTAATCGTACTGATGCTTGGTAGGCTCCATCGGCTTTGGCTCAATGAAGAAAGTGCCTTTAAACCCATTTTTACGCGCATAATCTCTGGCCATGGTCAAGAAACGAGCGAGGTGCTCTTTTTCTCGCTTCATGTCTGTATTCAGTAAGGACATGTAGCCTTCACGACCTCCCCAGAATACATAGTTTTCACCTCCCAACTTAATGGTGGCATCAATAGCATTTTTGACTTGCGTACCAGCAAAGGCCAAAACATCAAAGTTTGGATTGGTGGAGGCTCCATTCATGTAGCGTGGATTGCTAAATACATTAGCAGTACCCCACAATAGTTTGATCCCGCTAGCCTTTTGGTGTGTAGCCGCGTAGTCTGTAATGAGTTGCATTCGCTTTTCGTACTCGGCCAGGCTAGGTCCCTCCTCAATCAAATCTATATCGTGGAAGCAGTAATAATCTGCTCCAATCTTAGTCATGAATTCAAATGCTGCATCCATTTTATCTTTGGCTCGCTGAATGGGATCAGCACTTGCATCCCAAGGATGAACAATCGTGCCTGGACCAAAGGGATCGCCCCCAGTGCCGCAGAAGGAATGCCAGTAAGCAATAGCAAATTTAAAATGCTCTTTCATTGTTTTCCCAGCAACCTTGCGGTTGGGATCATAGTAGCGGAAAGCAAGAGGGTTGTCACTTTCTTTTCCTTCAAACTGAATTTTTCCAATGGTTGGAAAAAACGATTTAGCCATAATAGTGTAGGTTATATTGAGATTGAGTAATTAATAGGTTTTAAAATTAAGTGGTAAGTGGTTGACGCAACTGCTCCAAACGGGAAAGCCAATGTTGATAGGTTTCCTCGTACCGCTCCGTTCCAGTTGGATCAGGAGCAAAAGTTTGAAGTAGTGTAAGTCCATGGAAGGCTTCGTCTTCCGTGCTGAAAATCCCTGCTCCAATTCCAGCACCACGAGCAGCTCCTTGGGCACCATCTGTATCGTAAAGTTCCAGATTTACTTGATTCATTTGCACGAAAGTCTCTCGAAACAGCGGACTCAAAAACATATTTGCATGTCCAGCTTTGACAGTTTTGAGGTCCATTCCCATGTCCTTCATGATACGGAATCCAAAGGTCAAGGCAGCTACAATCCCTTCTTGAGCCGCACGAAGAATATGCTTTTGATCGTGTTTGAGCAAGTCCAAACCCATTAAATGTGCTCCCATTGGGGTATTTTGAAGAATGCGTTCCACCCCATTTCCAAAAGGGAGAAATGCCAATTTATCAGAACCAATTGGCGCTCCTGCTGCGAGGACGTTCATTTCTTCGTAACTCAAGGAACTTCCTCCCAACATTCTTTTAAGCCAAGAATTTAGGATGCCCGTACCGTTGATGCAAAGCAATACTCCATAGGAAGGTTTACTTTGCCTATGATTCACATGTACAAATGTGTTTACGCGTGATTTTGGATCGTACAAAGGCTTATCGCATACGCCATAGACGGTTCCAGAGGTGCCAGCAGTAGTGGCAAGCTCCCCTGGTTTGAGCACTTGAAGGGAAAATGCATTGTTGGGCTGATCTCCTGCGCGGTAACATATGGGAATACCTTCCTCCAAGCCTGTTTCCAATGCAGCGGCTGCTGAGATTTTTCCTTGAATAGAAAAAGAAGGAACAGCCTTAGGAATCCAATCTTTTGGAATCTCCATAGCTGAAAGCAAAGGATCACTCAGCTCATTTTTTTTGAAGTCCCAAAATATACCTTCAGAAAGCCCTGTTTCTGAAGTGAGAATCTCACCACTAAGCTTCATGGCAATGAAGTCTCCAGGAAGCATAATTTTATGGATTTGGGATGCAAGCTCAGGTTGGTTTTCAATAACCCAACGCAATTTAGAAGCTGTAAAATTTCCTGGAGAGTTAAGCAAATGGGGCAAGCAATACGCTTCTCCTAAGGCTTGAAATGCTTTTTCACCAAGAGCTACTGCCCTGCTGTCACACCAGATGATGGAAGGGCGAAGAACTTGATGTGCTTTATTTACACAGACTAGCCCATGCATTTGATAAGCGATTCCAATGGATTGTAATTCACCAGGTCGAACTTCTGCCTGGGCACACACAAAGCTGATTGCCTCCTTGACGTGCTTCCACCAAAGTTCAGGGTCTTGTTCTGCCCAGCCACTTTGAGGTGATTGGATGGGCATTTCAACTTCTGGAAATGCTTTGGAGGCAACTGCCTTTCCAGTATCCGCATCAAGAATACATGCTTTGACCGAAGAACTTCCAAGATCAAGGCCTACTAGTAACTTACGCATCTTACCAGAAAATTGTATAAAGTGCAGCGATAATACCCACGATTAGGATCGCTCCGATCTTAAATCCAGTACTAGTTCGGAACAATTCGGCCGATATCTCAATGCTTTTCGGATGGTCTTTACCTTTTCCTTCAACTAGTGAAATAACAATCATCAATGCTGCAAGAACTACAAACACCCAACCCATGCGATCAATAAATGGCAAGGCAGGGAAAACTACTTTCAGCACTACGGAAAGTGGAATACTTAAGGAAGCGCCGACAAGCGCAGCATTCGAGGTTGTTTTTTTCCAGAATACGCCAAAGAAGAAAATTGCAAATACTCCGGGGCTGATAAAGCCGGTGTATTCCTGAATAAACTGGAAAGCCTGGTCTAGTTGTCCCAAAGCAGGCGCCACTACAGCAGCTATCACAAAAGCAACAACTGCAGTAATCCTACCCACCCGCACTTTGGTGGTTTCAGAGGAATCTTTACCAAAGTACTTGGCATAAATATCCATGGTGAAAATGGTGGAAGTACTATTCGCCATAGAAGCAAGTGAGGATACAATAGCCGCAGTTAATGCTGCAAAAGCAAGCCCCTTTAATCCTGTAGGCAGTATCTGAAGAAGCGAAGGATAAGCTCGATCCGATTTGATCAGTCCAGTAACTGGATCTTTCATGGATTCAATAAATCCTAGATCTGTTCCATTATTAACAATGACTAACGCAGCAATTCCTGGGATAACCACAATAAGTGGCATCAATAATTTTAAAAATCCTGCGAAAATCATCCCTTTTTGTGCCTCATCCAGATTCTTTGCCGCCAGGGCTCTCTGAGTGATGTACTGGTTGAATCCCCAGTAGCTTAGGTTAGTAATCCACATCCCTCCAATCAATACTGAAAGGCCTGGGAGATCCAAATAGGCGTCTCTCATTCCTCCTTTACCATCAGCCACCATCATTTCACCTTTTGAAAGAATCATTGAAAAATGTCCGGGAGCTTCATTTTTGAGTGTAAGCAAACCTTGCCAAGCATCGCCATCGCCCACCATGCCGAGTGCGATGTAGGTAGTCGCCAAACCACCTGCAATCAAGAACACAACCTGTACGACATCGGTCCAGGCTACTGCCTTCAATCCTCCATAGATGGAATAAAGCATCGCAAAGAGCGCTAAGCCAATGATGCTGTAGGTCATGGGAATATCAAGGATGGTATTCAAACTCAAGGCACCTAGGTAAAGTACCGAGGTCAAGTTGACAAATACATACAATAGCAGCCAGAACACCGCCATTGTGGTGCGTACCCGACCATCGTAACGATCAAAAAGAAAACCTGGCATGGTGTAAATGCCTTTTTTGAGGTACACGGGCAAGAAAAATATGGCAACTACCAAGAGCGTAGCCGCGGCCATCCACTCGTAGGTAGCAATGGCCAAACCGAGAGCAAAGCCAGAGCCAGACATGCCGATAAACTGTTCTGCAGAAATATTGGAAGCTATTAACGAAGCTCCTACTGCCCACCAAGGAAGGGCCTTGCTGGCTAGAAAATAATCATTGGAATCTTTTATGTGGCCTTCCTTTTCACGGGACACAAAGAATCCCATGCCCATAATCAGAAATGCGTAGCCAAGAAAAACAAGTAAATCAAGAGGTTCTAAGAGCATAGGACAAAGGGGGAAACAGGTTGAATTGGGTTTAAAAGCACTATTTTGGGATACTGAATTAATTCTAATCGTTAAATATAAGCGATTGAACTAAAGGAGTACACATAGAATTGTTCAATTATCATAATTATTTCTTTGAGAAGGTGCGGATGTAAAAAAAATAAGAGCAGGATTAAATTCCATTCCGATCGTGTAAAAACCTGCCACAATCAACCCAATCCTGAACGAAAAAAAAGGAAAAGCGTTGGGACTGTATCACTAGCGTGCATTGAACTGTTCAAATTCGATCATAATTACCAACTGTGTCTTAAATCTTGCTAAATAAGAAGCGATTAACCCCTTAAATTGAGTAAGAAATAGGGATTTATTGAAACAAAAAGAGTAAACTTGAGGCAGTTTTTGAACTAGCATCATTTTTGGAGCTACTCATTCTATGGCAAATAAAAGCAGTGTATTTGATATGATTGGCCCAATCATGATTGGGCCTTCCTCATCACACACCGCTGGAGTGGTCAGAATCGCACGAGCGGCAATACGGGTGCTTGGAGGAATTCCAGACGAGGCGCACATTACCTTCTATAATTCTTTTGCTAGAAACTATGAAGGTCATGGAAGTGACCGAGCAATTTTGGGTGGATTGATGGATTTCAAAACTGACGATGCGCGCATCAAAGACGCACTGGAGTTGGCCAAGGAAAAACCGTTGAAATACACCTTCAAATCCATTGGCAATTCTTCGGTACACCATCCCAACACGATCAAACTCTTGCTTAAAAAAGGAGATCGACAGGTAGAAATTTTTGGAGAAAGTTTGGGAGGAGGGGTCATCAATATTTCAGAAATAGATGGATTTGTAGCCAACTTTTCTGCTCAAAACCACACGCTAATCATTAAAGCTGAGGATGTTTCAGGAGCCATCGCCTTTATTTCCAGCATCATCGCGCAAGAAAAAGTAAACATTGCCACCATGTCCGTTTCTAGGAAAGGAAAGCACGATATGGCATGCCATGTCATTGAAATGGACTCTGGAATAAAAGAGATTACGCGTCAGTACCTACTTTCTTTACCCTGGATAAAAGAGTTAATCTACATTCCAGACATTGATCTTTAACGAATTCATAAACCAACAGCTACCACACATGAAAAAACTTTTTATCCTGCTTCTCTTTGGGATGTTTGCCTGGAAACAGGCACAAGCCCAGACGGAAGTTTCTTCAGGGCCTTTGGATCTAGCCACTTGCGTGTCCATTGCCATAGAAAATAACCTGACCTTGAAGCGGTCAGAACTAAATCAGCTCGTTTCCGAAGCAAATTTATTGGAAAGCCAAGGCAGAAGACTTCCTAGTTTAACCACCGGAGCAAGTTCAGGCTTCCGTTGGGGTAGATCGATCAACCCGGTAACTAACTTGTTTGAAACTAGAAGAATCGGAAATATCAATCTTTTTGGAAACACAGGGGCACCTATTTTCCAAGGGATGCGCATCACCAATAGTATTGGCCAAGCTAAGTCTGACTTGAAATCGGGTCAGTATACTTTGGAAGCTACCCGTAACGACATTACGTTGAATGTTATCAACCTATTCATTGATGTAGTTTTTAATCGAGAGCAAGTAAAAATTGCGGAAAACCAATTCAACACCACCAAAGAACAGTTGGGACGTACCCAACAGTTGGTTGATGCTGGTTCCCTCCCTTTTTCCGACTTATTGGATCTACAGTCTCAAAATGCTACCAACCAATTGAATGTCATCAATGCAAAAAATGGGCTGCGACTTGCAAAATTGGCTTTGGCACAAGCACTCCAAATTCCTTTTACTGAAGACTTTGATGTGATCGAACCGGTTTATGAGGTGTCAAAAGAAGCACTAGCTGCAGGTACGCCTGCTGAAATATTTGAGATTTCTGTAGCACTGATGCCTCAGATCAAGGCTGCTGAAGCAACTGCAAAAAGTGCTGAATACGGCGTTAAAATTGCAAAAGGCGGGTTTCTACCTAGCTTGGATGCAGGTTTATCTGCTTTTTCAAACTATGTAGATCAGGCATTCGTTCGAGGAACAACTGAAATCATTCCTTTCAAAACCCAAGTTGACAACAACTTTTCTCAATCTGGTACGCTAAATTTCAGCATTCCTTTATTTACCCGATTTAGCAACAAATCCAATTTGCAGCGCGCTCGCGTACAGCAGCAATTGGCAGAGGTATCGGTGACTGAAGCAAAGAACAGATTGAGACAAGACATTGAAACTGCTTACAATTCTGCACTATCGTCTGAACTCTCCTACCAAGCATCACTAGTTCGGGTGAAGAGCTTGGAAGAAACCTTTCGAATTGCTCAACAACGCTTTAATTTAGGAGCCATCAATTCGGTGGATTTTCAGGTTGCTCAAAACAACTTGTTTAATGCTCAGGCAGACCTTTTGAATGCGAAGTATACCTATATTTTCAGAGTTAAAGTCCTTGATTTTTATCTTGGTAACCCCATTAATCTAAACTAAACCATGGCTATTAAAAAGTCTAACAAATTGCTTTATTACCTACTCGGTGCAGTAGGAGTAATTATCATTTTTGCTATCATCGGAAAACAAGCCGGATGGATTGGCGGTGCCAAAGAAACTGAAGTAGAATTTGCTACGGCCAAAAAAGTAGCAATTGTCGAAAAGGTGAGCAGTTCTGGGGAAATTCAACCCGAAGTGGAAGTGAAACTTTCTCCCGATGTAGCTGGTGAAATTATCGAATTGAATGTACAGGAAGGAGATTCCGTAGAAATGGGGAAACTTCTTGTAAAAATTCGACCTGATAATTTTATTTCTGCCTTGGATAGAACAAAGGCCAACTTGAACCAGCAGATGGCAAACCTAGCACAAGCACGTGCAAGTTTACAGCGAGCAGATGCTCAATTCACCCGTGCTGAGTTGGAATACAAGCGTCAACGCACGCTACATCAACAAAAAGCTATTTCTGATGCGGATTTTGAGCAATCTCAAGCTAATTATGTATCTGCCCAAAAAGACCTAGAAGCGGCTAAGCAAAATGTAATTGCCTCAGAATTTATTGTCAAAAGTTCCCAAGCTACTGTCAACGAAGCTTCAGAAAACCTTCGCCTGACCAATGTGAGCTCTCCTGTTTCAGGGATAGTATCTAGCTTAAAAGTAGAGCAAGGAGAGCGTGTAGTAGGGACCCAGCAAATGGCTGGTACAGAAATGATGACCATTGCAGACCTTTCCAAAATGGAGGTTCGTGTCGATGTGAACGAAAACGATATCGTTCGCCTTTCTTTGGGAGACACCACCATCATTGACGTAGATGCCTATTCTTCCACAGGAAAAAAGTTTCAAGGAATCGTAACCAGCATTGCAAATACCGCGAATACCAAAGCATCTCCAGATGCAGTAACTGAGTTTAAGGTAAAAATCAGAATCTTAAATGAATCCTATCAAGACTTGGTGAAGGCAGGCAACAAATATCCATTCCGTCCGGGCATGACTGCATCGGTAGAGATCTTGACCAACTCCAAAAACAATGCACTTGCGATCCCGCTTTCTGCAGTAACTACCAGAGAAGATAAGAAGGATAGTTTGGCCAACAGTACAGCAAAACCTAAAGAAATAGTTTTTGTGAGCGAAAATGGCGTAGCCAAAATTCGTGAGGTAAAGACAGGGATTTCAGATTACGAAAACATTGAAATTTTATCTGGTTTGAAAGAAGGAGATGAAGTGATCTCTGGACCTTACTTTGTGGTCAGTAAGGAACTCAAGGAAGGCGACAAAGTGAAGAAAATGAGTGCTGCGAAGCCAGAAGATGCGAAGAAAGAGGAAGAATAATTTTTTTTATAAATAAAATAGCCACACCAAATCAGTTGGTGGGGCTATTTTTGTTTTGATGAAAATCTAAATTAGTTGGATTGCATTACATCTTACTTCTTGTTTAATGTCAACTGCCAGCGCCAGCTATCGCGCATGCAGTCCTCCAAGGAAAATTTGGGGTGCCAACCCAAAACCTGATTGATTTTGGTCGTGTCCGCCCAAGTTTTGACCACATCCCCTGCCCTTCTCGGGCCAATTTCATAAGCCAATTTTAGGCCATTGACTGTTTCAAAGGCATGAATCACCTCTAGGACGGTATTGCCTCTGCCGGTACCCACATTGAATACCTCATAAAAATCAAGGGGTTTCTCAAAAAGAAAGGATAAGGCTTTGACATGGGCATCTGCCAAATCCACTACGTGGATGTAATCCCGAATGCAGCTGCCATCTGGGGTATCGTAATCGTTGCCAAAAACTGTGAGCTTCTGACGAATACCCGCAGCAGTCTGGGTAATGAAGGGAACGAGATTTTGTGGAGTGCCCATTGGCAATTCGCCAATCTTTGCACTCGGATGTGCACCTACTGGATTAAAGTAGCGAAGGGCAACCACACGTATACCTGGCTTGCTTTTCACATAATCCACCAAAATATCTTCGCCTATTTTCTTGGTATTGCCATACGGACTTTCGGCATCTTTGCGAGGGGTAGCTTCGGTCACTGGCAAAACATCAGGCTGACCGTAGACCGTACAGGAGGAAGAGAAAACGATATTTTGAATTCCCTTGTCTTGCATAAATTCAAGTAGCACGAGCAAAGAGCCTAGGTTATTCCTATAATATGCCAGAGGCTGCTGAGTGCTTTCTCCTACTGCCTTAAAAGCTGCAAAATGAATGACACCACCTAGCTGATGGTCCAGGGCGATTTGATCCAAGATCTCCCGCTGGTTGCAATCTCCCTTGTAAAAGGCAAATCTCTTTCCAGTAATTTCTTCTAGGCGATCCAAAACGGTCTCATGGGAATTTGAAAAATCATCTAAAATGATTGGCTCAAGTCCTGCATTCCAAAGTTCTACGGCAGTATGGGAACCAATATATCCCGCCCCACCGGTGATCAATATTTTTTTCATTTCAAAAAAGTTGAGGAGACAAAACTAGGGATTTTATCCGAAATGGGGCAAATGAAAGCAGATTACTCTGAGCCAGGGGCACTTAGCGAACCAATAAAACAGACCCTCGGAAAGTCACTTGAACCGAATTGCCTTCCATCAGGTAGCTGTAAGTAGTTGCATAAGAATAAGTTCCTGTTGGGGCAATTTCACCTGCAAAAGTCCCGTCCCAACCTTCGGTACCGGTGTAAACAAGCTGTCCCCAACGGTTGTAAATGATCATGGTAAAATTAACCACACAATTCGATACTCCTGTAAACTTTCCAGGTGCCTCTTTGGGATTAAATGCATTCGGCATCCGAATTTTTGGAGCCTCTTCTACTACGATACCCGTTCCAAATGAAATGCAACCAGCAGCATCGGTGACTTGTACAATGTAACTACCTTTTGCCAAACCTGAGGCCAAATCCGTTGTTTGGGAGGAAGGATTCCAAAGAAACTGAAAAGGTCCCTCTGGTCCAGAAGGGACTACCAATAATTCTCCATTGGCTTCACCAGGACAGGCCGTCTTTGCTAAGGATACATCCACTACTAAAGGAGGTGGAGAGGTGATTTCAAAGATCACAGGTATTTTACAGCCATTTGCATCGGTTACCTCCCAGGCATAATTCTCTTTCTTGAGTGTATCGAGTTCAAAAACGCCTGAAAAAGTCTGTTTTCCTCCAAACTCCAAACTATAAGGCGCCACACCTCCGATAACTTCCAATCTTACACGTCCATCTTTTTTACCGAAGCAGGTAGTAGGCGTAGCTGTCACACTTGAAAGCTGAAGCAAAGGTGGCTCCTTCACTTCAATATCCGCAATGCTTTGAATACAGCCGAGGGCATCGGTGACTTTTACAGAATATAAGCCTGCCTTCAGATTTGTAGCTGTTGCAGTCTTCAATGCAGCATCGTGTGACCACTCGAAGGTATAGGAAGAAGTGGTGCTGGTAGTGCCTCCACTTGCTGCAACTGTGATTTGTCCAGTAGCATTCCCAAAGCAAGCGACATTGGTGATAGATTGGGTAGCTAGGGTGAGTTGCTTGGCTACTCGAACTTGAATATCAGGCGCTGTACCTGCACAAGAATTATCAACTAAGCTGTAGGCCGTGTACCCAATGGTGCCTAAGATATCTTCTCGATCCCAGATGACTTCAATTTTAGGGGAATTTTGTCCACTTACCAAGGTTCCATTTTTCACAATCCATTCGTATCTACGACCTGGCAAAGGATCAGGAACTGCATAAGTTAACCGTACAGAAGGGTCAAAACAAACTTCCTTTTCACCCAAAGCTTCGGTCACTACAATTCGAAGGTTTACTATTACAGGAATTTCAACAGCTGCTCCTGGACATCCATTTGCAGAAAAAGGCAATACCCTAACCTTGGCATTTGTATTGGAAGGTCCCCATTGAACCAGAACTGAGTCCGAGTAAGCTTGTAAGATGGTTCCTCCCTCCACTTCAAAGACCATGCGAGAGATATTTTCTTTATTCTTAACCCGATACATCACCTTATCTTCCTGTGGACAAACGGATTGAGAGCCAAACAATTCCACTTTGGTTTCCAATACCTCCACCTCAAAGGTGGTTTCTTCCTGCTCATCACAGGAGTTTGGACTTAAAGATGCTACAATACTGACCTCGTATTTACCTGCTTTGGTGAAACTATGGGTTACATTTTTACCTACTTTAGTTGGGGTACCATCTCCAAAATCCCAAACAAAATAGGTGAAGTCGGGATTTTCAGGGTTGACGGTCCAGGCGCCTTCTTGATTGAGACAGGCTACATTGTCTCCAACTACATCAAAGGCATAATCTGGTTCGATTTCAAAATTCAAATTATTCAAAGACGCACCTGCAGCATAACCATAGGACTCAATATTACCAAATCCATAAACATAGGCTGCAAAACCTGAGGAATTGGACAGGTTGTGAACTCCTTGGGTTATTTCTATTCGAGCAACCTTATAGGTTGGATCTCCAGGAAGAGGTTGAAAGCTAGAACCAACATTTACCCCGTCCAAAAGTGTTTTATTTTCTTCTCCTGCCTTGACAATAATATTGACATAATGATTGACTATAGAAGGTAAGGCGTAAGCATTGAATGTTAATTCAGTGAGTAATTGCTCAGTAGGACTGTAGGTAATCATAAAGGGATCTCCATTAGTAAAATAAGGCTCTAAGGGGTTATTACAATCTCGACTCTTTGAAAATACGGTTACAGAAGAAGGCTTAGAGGTATCAATTTTTCCGGAAACATTTGCACCAAATTCCAAGGACATCCATTCCCCACGATTCAATACCTTAGTTTGCAGGAGTCCGTTTACCCGAACTTCTGTATTATCTTCAGAAGCCAGCACTTTGACCAATTCACCAGAAGACCTTCCCAATAGTGCCGTATGCACGAAAGAGGTGCCCCAAGTATTGACAGGATAAGCTTGCTGGTACAAGTGATCGTTGGCTTGTCCACAAGCTCCAACTGAGGTCCATTTATTTCCTCCATATACCGCTATTTTTTTACAGTCATCCGCATTGGATCCTACTACACGAACCCTAGAACCAGTCAAATCCCCCCTAGCTTTGATTTGGTAACTTTGCCCACGATCCAATTCAATTTCTTCAGCTATTCCTTTTGTCCATAGTTTGCCTGGACCAGAAATTGAATTTTGGGTAGGTGTAATTTCAATAAGGGTATTATCTTCTGTAGCAACTACCAAAAGAGTACTCTCATTATTACTATTGCTCCCTACTGAGCCACCTAAAGGATTGATTTCAAAATGAGAGGTGATATAGTGATCTTTCCCCAATGCACTAACAGGCAATATTACCGTTCCATCAGCACTTTTTGAGCGCTCATTGATGGCATGAACTGCAACTTTACCTGAAGAGGTAATGTGTATACCTAGATTTTCAATCACCCCTGAACTGCGGTGTAGCAAATCCAAGTCAAATGATGACAGTCGAAAAATATACTGCTGGCCTGTCGACAAGGTGAAGGGCGTCGATTTACCTAAATATTCAATTACTCCAGTTGTATTCTCTGTAGCTGAAATCAACAATACCGCATAATCGGGGGTACCTGCAGGATTGGAAATTGATGGAAAACTTCTATTATTCTCCATAAAGCCCACCCAAAATTCTTTCCCAATAGTAGAAAGCTGCGCATAGCCTTGCACATGGGAGGCCAGAACTACCAAGAAAAGAAGAAGGACACGGTAAAAAACTCTCATGGAGTTGAATTAAAATAACGAGGTGAATATAAAAGTAATTTATGAAACAATTTAGCTCGTGGAGAGGGTATAAATTCACTCCATTAGTGGTTAGACAAATCCTCAAAAAAAGGGATTATTCCCTATCTTTGCGCTTCTAAAATTCAATACCACATGATTTCAGTTGATAATCTTTCCTTAAAGTTTGGCAAGCGAACCCTTTTCGAGGATGTAAACCTAAAATTTACTCCAGGCAACTGCTACGGGGTGATTGGCGCAAATGGTGCAGGAAAGTCCACATTTTTGAAAATTCTCTCTGGAGAAATGGACTCAACCTCTGGTGCGATAAACATCACCCCTGGGCAGCGCATGGCCGTATTGAAGCAAAATCACTTTGAATTTGACGAGGTAGATGTCTTGAAAACCGTCTTGATGGGCCACAAGAAATTGTATGCGATCATGAAAGAGAAGGAGGATATCTACTTAAAAGAAGATTTTTCTGAAGAAGATGGCCTTAGAGCCTCCGAGTTGGAAGCGGAATTTGCCGAAATGGATGGATGGAATGCTGAATCTGACGCGGCTTCCCTCCTCTCTGGTCTTGGCATCTCAGAGGATATTCATTACACCCTAATGAAAGATTTGGCTGGAAATCAAAAAGTCCGTGTTCTCCTAGCACAAGCGCTGTTTGGAAACCCAGATATCTTGATTCTCGATGAACCTACCAACGATTTAGATGCTGAAACCATCGTGTGGTTGGAAGACTTTTTGTTGGATTTCAAAAATTTAGTGATCGTCGTGTCCCACGATAGACATTTCCTCGATACGGTTTCTACACATGTGGTGGACATTGACTTTGGAAAAGTAAAGATCTACTCGGGTAACTACACCTTCTGGTACGAGTCCTCCCAACTCGCCTTGAAGCAACGCTCCGATCAGAATAAAAAAGCAGATGAAAAGCGCAAAGATCTTCAGGATTTTATTGCCCGCTTCTCCGCCAACGTCGCCAAGTCAAGACAAGCCACAGCCCGCAAGAAAATGTTGGAGAAACTCAATGTCGATGAAATTGAGCCCTCCAGTAGGAAGTATCCTGGCATTATTTTCAAACCAGAGCGTGAAGCGGGTGACCAAATCTTCATGACCGAAAATCTTGAGCTAAAAGCAGACGGGGTCACTTATTTTACCGATGTCAACCTGATGGTAGACAAGGGAGACAAAATCGCTTTCATTTCCAAAACCAAACAGGCAGTTAATAAATTTTTCCAAACAATTATGGAAGAATCAGCTCCTAGTAAGGGGACATTCAAGTGGGGGGTCACGATTAACAAGGCCTATTTACCAAATGACAATTCCGAATACTTCCAAACGGACCTCAACTTAATCGACTGGTTGCGCCAATTCTCTACAAATCAAGAAGAGGCTTATGTACGCACCTTCTTGGGAAGAATGCTGTTTACTGGAGAAGAGACTTTTAAAAAATGTAGCGTACTCTCCGGTGGTGAAAAAGTACGATGCATGGTTTCAAAAATGATGCTGCAGAATCCAAACCTGCTGGTCATGGACGAACCTACCAATCACCTTGACTTGGAATCCATCACCGCCTTCAACAATGCCATCATTGAATTTAATGGAACCGTGTTGATGTCTTCCTATGATCATGCATTTGTTCAGTCTTCCTGCAATCGAATCATCGAGTTTACTCCAACAGGCACAATTGACAGACGCATGCCGTACGATGACTACTTGATGAATCCTGAAATCAAGGTCTTGCGGGAAAAAATGTACGGCGGTAAAGTGTAAACCCCAATAAGTCCCGTGCTGCTCACTGCAATTCTTATTTACCTAGCCGTCACCCTTGCGATTGGAGCATGGTCATCTCGGCTAGTCAAAAATTCGAATGACTTTGTGCTTGCAGGTCGGTCGCTTCCCCTCTTTCTTTCAGCATCCGCACTGTTTGCTACCTGGTTTGGCTCCGAAACTATTTTTGGCGCCTCTTCCGTCTACTTGGAAGAGGGCCTTATTGGAGTCATTGAAGATCCTTTTGGAGGAGCACTCTGTTTGATTTTGTTCGGATTATTCTACCTCCGTCCCATGTACCGTATGAATGTGCTGACCATTGGGGATGTTTTTAAGAAAATCTTTGGGGAACGCCTCGCCTTTTCTGCCTCGATCTTTATGATTCCTGCCTACTTCGGCTACGTAGCTGCGCAATTGATTGCTTTAAGCTTGGTTTTAGGAGCAGTTACCGATCTCAGCCTCTTGGAAGGTGTAATTATTTCTGCATTCATTGTGGTATTCTATACCTTTTTGGGTGGAATGTGGGCCATTTCCATCACCGATTTTATGCAGACCACGCTGATCGTGGTCGGGCTTCTTGCGGTAGCTTACCTAGTTGCTTCCGAAGCAGGAGGGATTGGTGTGATTTTTGAAAAAGCTCCCCCGGAAAGCTTTCAGTTTTTTCCTGAACCCAACTTCGCGGCTTGGATTACTTACTTTGGAGCTTGGATTATCTTGGGTTTTGGAAGCATCCCTTCTCAAGACATTTACCAACGAGTGATGTCTTCAAAATCAGAGAAAGTGGCTGTTCAATCCACCTATCTTGCGGGAATATTCTACCTCAGCTTTGGTTTGCTACCCTTATTCATCGCTTTAGGAGCCAAAATTTTATACCCTGAATTGTATTTAGCAGACAAGCAAATGCTTTTGCCTTCAATGGTTTTGCAGCACAGCAACCTTCCCATTCAGGTACTCTTCTTTGGCGCTTTGATCTCTGCGATCATGAGTACCACGAGTTCTGGGCTCCTTGCTCCCGCTGCCATTATCTCCGAAAATTTGATTCGCCCCTATTTCGGAAAAAACTTGAAAGACCGTCATTTTCTTTGGATTCTCCGCGCAAATGTAGTCCTAGTGGCAGGGATTGCATTAGCCATGGCTTCTTGGAAATCAGATATTTATGAATTAGTAGCTGGAGCATCAATTTTGATGCTCGTGTCCTTGTTTGTTCCCCTCACCGCTGGCTTGTATTGGAAAAAGGCATCTCCAGGAGGAGCCTTTCTTTCCTTATTTGTGGGAATGGGTGCTTATCTTGCCGCAGAAATGGCTGCGCCCAATCAAGAAACGCATCTCATTGGACTTTTTGCCAGTGCATTAGCCATGGGTATAGGCAGCTACATTTTCCCCAACAAAACTTTAACTCCAGATGAACTATCCTAAGCTTATCCTCCAAAAAGGAAAAGAAGTTTCACTACTTAGAAAACACCATTGGGTATTCTCTGGCGCAATTGCAAAGGGAACTGAAGCCGTCAAAAATGGGGAATTGGTAGCCATTTACTCCTCCAAAAATGAATTTTTAGGCATCGGCCACTTTTCCCAAGGATCCATTATGGTTCGGATCATCTCCTTTGAAGAACGACCCATAGACCTCGCCTTTTGGATTGAGAAATTAGGTGCCGCTTATGCTGTTCGCAAAGCCCTACAGCTCACTGACCAAAAGGAAACCACCGTCTACCGACTGGTTCATGGGGAAGGCGATGGCTTGCCAGGCTTGATTATCGATTATTACCAAGGTACCGCAGTGATCCAAGCGCACAACATCGGCATCCATCAGCATCTAGCATCCATCAGCCAGGCGTTGCAGGCTGTGTATGGAAAGCAGCTGAAGGGAGTTTACGACAAAAGTGCCGAAACATTACCCAAAACGGAAGGTTTACTTTCCAACGAATGGATTTGGGGCAAGGCTGAGACCGATGTAGTCAAAGAATACGGTGCGAGCTACAAGATCGACTGGAAGAAAGGCCAGAAAACAGGCTTTTTTATCGACCAACGTGAAAACAGAAAGTTGGTGGCCAGCTACTCGAAAGGAAAAAAGGTACTGAACACCTTTTGTTACTCAGGAGGATTTTCCGTACTGGCCCTTCAAGAAGGCGCCAAAGAAGTACATTCGGTAGACATTTCTCAAAAGGCCATTGAATTAACGGATGAAAACGTAGCCTTGAATTCAGGTTTTAATGGTAAGCACGAGTCCATCGTTGCGGATGTAGTCAAATACATTCGGGAGATTGGTGAGGATTTTGACCTCATTGTCTTGGATCCTCCAGCCTTTGCAAAAAGCCTAAAGGCAAGACACAACGCGGTTCAGGCCTACAAGCGACTCAATGCAGAGGCACTTCGAAAAATTAAATCCGGAGGAATTTTATTTACCTTCTCTTGCAGTCAGGTGGTGGATAAACGGCTTTTTTCCAATACAATTACCGCCGCAGCCCTGGAGAGCCGACGAAATGTACGGATTTTACATCAGCTCTCTCAGCCTGCAGACCATCCAATCAATTGCTTCCACCCAGAAACTGAATATTTGAAGGGCTTAGTCTTGTATGTCGAGTAGTTTTCAAAGATATTGCTTAACGAATTTAATTAGTTCACCAAAATTCATCTCCTAAACACCCTATTCATGTATACTGGACTTCAACACACCCACTCTGGCCTGGCTTATTTAGCGTTACTTGCCTTGGTTCTTGTCATTCTCTGGGCCCTTGTCGGCGCGCTCTCTGGCAGAGAGTTTCAGGAGAAAGACCGCAAAATAGCCTTGGTTGCATTTATCCTTTGCCACATCCAACTTTTGGTAGGTTTGATTCTTTACTTCGTGAGTCCAATCGGATATGCGTTACTTTCAGGGGGTGGAGCCATGTCCGATGCTACTGCTCGTTTGACCGCATTGGAACACCCAGCCATCAATATTCTTGCGATTATATTGATTTCTGTAGGCTTCATCCGCGCCAAAAAATTGGAAAGTTCTAAAGCCAAGTTTCGAAGTATCTACATGCTGTATGCTGTAGGTTTACTCTTGATCTTAAGCCGCATCCCTTGGACAAGCTGGCTAGGAAACTGATCCCCAATAGTCTGAAAATATTGAAAAATCCAGCGTTAGTGCTGGATTTTTTGTTTATAGGAGGATTATTTGCCACGAACTCGGCTAGTACATCCATAAATTTTACCTTTGGTCATCATTTGCAACTTTGTTACAAAAAGATTGGGTAATTTTAACTGAAGCTTTATTTTTGCAACTATGATTCAAAAAGCAATTTTGCTTGGTCTGGCCATGGCAATTTCTTTGAGCACCCTCACAGCGCAACAATGCGACCTAGTCCTTCGCGGGAGGGTACTTCACTTGGAGAATAACCAACCGATAGAAGCGGCTTACGTTTGGCTTCCTGAATTATCTCTTGGAGTGGCAACAGATGTAAATGGAAACTTTACCTTCCGCAATCTTTGCCCAGGTAAAATGACCCTCCAAATCACATTTATCGGCCATAAAGAGGTAAAGCAAAGCATCCTGCTCAGTGCAGGTACCAGTAACTTTACCTTTAAAATGGAGGAAGAGGCAGTAGCGCTTACGGGCGTAGAGGTACATGGGCACCGAGAGGCAGTGCAAACCACCACCGCAGTATCCACACTCTATGGAGAAGCACTCTTACAATCTCGAGGTGAAAGTTTGGGAGAAAGTTTGAAGCGAGTAGCAGGCGTAACCACCTTCTCTACTGGCAATACCATCTCCAAACCAGTCATCCACGGACTTCATAGCAATCGCATCTTAATTCTCAACAACGGGATCCGACTAGAAGGACAACAATGGGGAGCAGAACATGCACCAGAAATAGATCCATTTTTGGCCGATGAACTGACCGTTATCAAGGGTGCAGAGACAGTTCGCTACGGGCCTGAAGCTATGGGAGGTGTGATCTTAGTCAATCCCCCGGCCCTACCTACAACAGACCAATCCAAAACAGAACTCAACTTAGTCGGCCACAGCAATGGCAGGGCTGGCAATGTGGCCATATCCCATTCGGGTGGATCTAGCAAAATCAAAGGCCTTGGCTACAGAATTCAAGGAGCCGCAAGACGAGCAGGAAATGTGCGAAGTCCTCAATATTATCAAGGCAATACTGGAATGGCTGAGGGCAGTGGATCTGCTGCTTTGGGCTACAGTTCTACAAAACTTGGGACCGAAGTTTACTACAGTTTTTTTACTACCCAACTAGGCATACTCCGTGATTCACATACCGGAAACTTATCCGATTTGATTGAAATCATTGAAAATGGAGCTCCATTTACCCGAGCGAACTTTACTTATTCCATCGAGAATCCCAAACAGGTGGTTACACACCACTTGGCCAAAATCAAAGCGCATTACCACTTAAATCCCTCCTGGAAACTAAATTTTCAATATGGTTTCCAACAAAACAACCGCCAGGAATTTGATCGGCGAAGAGGTGAATTAAATTCAAGGCCAAGCTTGGACTTGGAACTACTAACCAATACTGCAGAATTATTTCTAGAGCACAATTTAAAATCCCAATGGACAGGATCCATGGGGCTGCATCTAATTCAGCAAGCGAATAGCAACTTGCCAGGAACAGGGGTCACTCCCCTCATCCCAAATTACGACCTAGTGAATGCAGGCATTTACCTCATGGAAAAATACCTAAAAGGTCCATTGGAATTGGAAGCAGGGCTTCGTTACGATTACCGAACGCTTTCAGCTGCCAGATACATCGGAAATAACCTTCAGGAAGCCAATCTGAACTATCAAAATGGTTCGGCTTTTCTGGGAGGTAGGTACCAACTCAATTCCAACTTAACCATTACCTCCAACTTAGGGACTGCTTGGAGACCCCCAAATGTAAATGAGCTTTTTAGCCAAGGGCTACACCATGGTGCAGCTGCAGTTGAACTTGGTGATGCTGATTTAACTTCAGAAAAATCGCTCAAATGGGTAAATTCCTTGGAGTATGAAACCAAGCGAATAAGCATAGAGCTTACTGGCTACACAAATCGAATTCAAGACTACATCTACTTGAATCCTACAGGAGAAACTTTCGTAAGCTTACGAGGAACCTTCAATGTCTACGAATACCTTCAAGCTGATGCTAACTTTTATGGTTTCGATCTATCTGGAACCTACAGTTTCTCCGATTATTTCAATGGCTATGCAAAAGGTTCAATCATTCGAGCAAAAAATATCGAAACGAACCGTTATTTCCCATTTATTCCTTCCGACCGATTGGATTGGGGACTTTCTTATGAATTTGGAAAAGATACGGAACGTCAAAACCGCCTGACGCTAAGCCAGGTTTTGGTCGCCAAACAAAGTCGTGAGCCTGATTTTGACCTTGCCTCTGCCCCTCCAGGCTATTCCTTGGTCAACTTGGGCTTTTCCAAAAAAATTCAGCTTTTCAAACATGATTTCAGTATGAGCATGCAGGTGAATAACCTTTTAAATACTGAATTTAAAGAATACATGAACCGTTTTCGGTATTTCACCGCAGATATGGGAAGAAATTTTCAACTAAAACTCAATTACCAATTCTAAATTTAATTACCATGAAAAATCTAAAAAAAGGAGCTCTTTACCTACTTACTTTAATGGCTTTTGGTTTTGCTTCTTGTAAGAGTGAAGATCCAACAAAAGAAAATGACGGTGAAGTAATTACAGACGTTACGTTAAAGTTTCAGGAATTGAATGCATCAAATGCACTAGTTGGATCAGTTCTAAGTTTTAAAGCAAGTGACCCACAAGGTATTGAAGTTGGGAAAACTCCAACAATACAATCCATCAACTTGGCAAAAGGCAAAAAGTACCAGATGACTATTGAAGTCACCAACGGAATCAAAGGGGAAGACCTTACTCAAGAAATTTTGACAGAAGCTGCAGCACATCAATTTTTCTTCTTGGGCCAAGTATTTGAGAGCAATATATTTAGCATTCAATATGCTGATGCTGGAGGAGTTGCACTAGGTCTTAAAAATACGGTGACGGTTTCCATTTCTCCAGGAACTAACAATAGCAACATGCGTGTGGTCCTTCGACATGACCTGAACAAAAGCTTTCCAGGTGCCAGTAGTCCTACCTTTGCAAACTTCGCACAGGCAGGTGGAGAAACAGACTTGGACATCACTTTCCCTGTAATTTTGAATTAAACTTCTTTGTTTACTAAAAAAGGGGCTATTCTAATGGATTAGCCCCTTTTTTAGTTTAAGCATTTCCCTAAAACCTCACTTGATTTAGTTGGGAAATTTTAAAACGAATTTATAGAAGTTGAACAAGCTTAAGGTTAGTCAAAATCTAGGCGCCACAACTTTAAATTCTCATTTACCTTTGTAAACTTGTATACATGCTAAAAATTCTAGTTCAATCTATCCCTAAAAATGGACTCTTATCTGGGGTTAAATTACCCTAGCTATTCCAACTTACTCTAAATCTTCTGATTTCATGCAAATTTTTGCAGAACTAATCCATCGACTCGATCAATCAAATAAAACAGGAGACAAGCTAGAGGCTTTGGACTGGTTTTTTTTGAATGCAGCTGCAGAAGATTTAGTTTGGGTAATAGCTATTTTTTCTCATCGACGTCCAAAACGTCAAGTGAGTACAAAACAATTACGAACCTGGTGTCAAGAAAAAGCAGGGATCCCAGATTGGCTCTTTGAAGAATCGTACCAAACTGTTGGGGATCTCGCGGAAACCATCGCCCTCCTTCTCCCAGCTCCAACTCGAACCCATAGCGTATCACTCACCGATTGGATCAATTGGCTTCAAGACTTGCCTTCCGAAGAAGAGTTGAAAAAATATAAAATTCTTGAAGCTTGGGATCAATTCACTAGCCTAGAGCGATTTGTTTTCAATAAGTTAATCACAGGTGGGTTTCGTATTGGAGTCAGTCAAAATCTCCTTATTCAAGCCCTATCTAAATTTACTGGTTTACCTCAAGCACAGGTGGCGCATCGCTTGATGGGTAACTGGGATCCTAATCAAATCAGCCTTCAAGAGCTCCTTTATCCAGAAAACAGGGAAGATGATTATTCAAAACCCTACCCTTTTTTCCTGGCGCATCCCATTGAAGTAAACTTCTTGGAGAGCAGTACAGTCAGCGAATGGATCGCAGAATGGAAGTGGGATGGCATCCGAGGACAACTAATCCGAAGAGGACAACAGTCCTTTATTTGGAGCCGAGGTGAAGAACTGGTCAACAACAAGTTTCCCGAAATCCTCGAGTTCTTAGATCAACTCCCAGATGGTACCGTATTAGATGGAGAGCTGCTAGCCTACCAAGAGGATAGTCCCCTTCCTTTTTCAGTTCTTCAAACACGAATTACTCGTAAAAGTCTTTCCAAAAAAATCTTGCTGGAAGCTCCCGTTAGTTTCTTCGCATTTGACCTGTTGGAATGGGAAGGAAAAGACCTTCGAAACGAACCGCTTTCCAAACGAAAAGCATTGCTTGAGGAACTAACTCAACAATCAAATCATCCTAAATTTAAACTATCAGAAACGCTTTCTTTTGGTTCCTGGGAGGAACTGGCTCGAGTCCGAGCTAATGCACGAGACCTACAAACAGAAGGTCTCATGCTGAAAAAAAAGGACTCCCTTTACGAGACTGGCCGAAAACGAGGCGCTTGGTGGAAATGGAAGATAGATCCCTTGCATATCGATGGAGTGCTCATCTATGCCCAAAAAGGGCATGGAAGACGAGCAGACTTGTTTACTGATTACACCTTTGGGGTATGGGATGGAGAGGTGTTGGTTTCCTTCGCCAAAGCCTACTCTGGATTGACAAATGCAGAGATCCGAGAGGTGGATGCCTATGTCAAAAAAAACACCAAGGAAAAATTTGGGCCTGTAAGAACCGTCAACCCAGGTTTAGTTTTTGAAATCGCCTTTGAGGGAATTCAAGCAAGCCCGCGTCACAAAAGTGGTGTTGCTTTGAGATTTCCACGCATTGCAAGATGGCGAAAAGACAAAACTATAACACAAGCCAATACGCTGGATGACTTGAAAGCCCTATTAGCTTGACATGGAAAATGATAGCCTAAAACTCGGTCTTGACTACTTCAGCCAAAAAGGATGGAGTCCCTTCCCCTTTCAGATTCAAGCCTGGACCGATTACTTGGATGGCAAATCCGGTCTCCTAAATGCGCCCACAGGATCTGGAAAAACCTATGCCCTCTGGTTTGGAATACTTTTGAACTACATTCAAAATAATCCAACAGACTGGCGAACCCCACGAAAAAATGGACTGCAAGTCATTTGGGTAACGCCACTAAGGGCCTTGGCCCAAGACCTACAAAAAGCGATGCAAGAGGCTTGCATAGGCCTAGGGTTGCCATGGAACGTGTCTGTACGGAATGGGGACACCGATGCGAAAACACGCGCAAGTTTCAAACGGAATCCCCCTGAATGCCTGATAACCACTCCGGAAACGCTACATATCCTTTTATCTCAGAATGATACCGAAGCACTTTTCGACAATCTAAGGTGCGTGGTGGTAGACGAATGGCATGAACTGGTGGGCAACAAACGGGGTGTACAGGTACAACTAGCCCTTGCCTACTTGCAAGCAAAATGTAGGCATTCCTTTATGCGCTGGGCGATATCTGCTACACTTGGAAACCTGGAGGAAGCCGCCAGCACCTTGTTGGGAAATGAACTACCTATTCATATCATCAAGGCAAACCTTCACAAAGAAATTCGGCTACAGTCCATTTTTCCTGAAGAAATCGAAAAATATCCCTGGTCCGGGCATTTAGGCCTCCGGATGGTGGATCAAGTTATTGAGACCATTGAAAAAGGTAGATCTGTTTTACTTTTTACCAATACACGTTCCCAAACGGAGATGTGGTACCAGAAAATCTTGGAAATCAGACCTGATTGGGCGGGATGGATGGCCATGCACCACGGATCCTTGGATAGCAGCATCCGCACTTGGGTAGAAAATGCGCTGCATGAGGGCATTCTCAAAGTGGTGGTCTGCACCTCCAGTTTGGATTTGGGGGTGGATTTTCGGCCAGTAGATCGGGTGATCCAAATAGGTAGCCCGAAGGGAGTTTCTCGATTTGTTCAACGGGCTGGCAGAGCGGGACACCAACCTGGCCTTCCTTCGACGGTGTTCTTCGTTCCAACCAATGCTTTGGAACTCATTGAAGCTGCGGCATTGCGAAACGCCATCGAAGAAGAGGATTTGGAGTCCCAATTTCCACCAATCCTTCCTTACGATGTATTGATTCAATTTCTAGTAACGCTAGCGGTTGGTGAGGGATTTGAACCTCAGTTACTTTTTGAACTAGTGAAGAAAACTAAGTCCTATGCAGAGCTAAGTTTGGAAGATTACCAATGGATCTTGGAATTCATCACCAAAGGCGGGAGTTCTTTGGGAAGTTACGATGACTACTTGAAAGTAATCGTAGAGGAAGATGGGCTTTACCGAGTAAAAAACAAGAAAATCGCCATGAAGCACCGTCTCAGCATGGGTACCATTGTAAGCGATGTATCCATGAAGGTTAAATTCAAAAATGGCGCCTACTTGGGCACAGTAGAGGAATACTTTATTGCGAAGCTGAAAGTGGGGGATCGCTTTTATTTTGCCGGGAGAAATCTAGAATTGCTTTATGTCAAAGGATTGGATGCTGTTGTGCAAGTAACCACCAAAAAAACCAATCAAGTGGTGAGTTGGATGGGTGCACGCATGTCGCTATCCTCCAAGCTGTCGCATCAGCTCCGAGAAATATTTAAGGGGTACAACCAAGGCATCATCCGTTCCGAAGAAGTGAGGCGGGTTTTACCCATTTTGGACCTGCAACAGCAACTTTCATTGATTCCGGACAACCAAACCTTTCTGATTGAGTCGTTACAAACTCGGGAAGGACACCACCTTTTTTTCTATCCCTTTGAAGGTAGAATGGTGCACGAATTGCTCAGCGCTCTGCTTGCCTATCGCATTGCGCAGCGCTTCCCAATATCCTTCAGCATGGCCATGAATGACTATGGTTTCGAATTATTTTCAGATGTACGCGTGGATATCGAAGAACTGCTTGAAGAAGATTTATTCAGCCTAGATCAGTTGGAAGAAGATATTCTTCATTGCATCAATGAAAGCGAACTCTCGAAACGAAAATTTCGAGAAATCGCCAGCATCGCTGGACTCGTTTTCCAAGGATACCCAGGTAAGCCTACCAGTTTCAAACACATTCAAGCCAATTCAGGACTACTTTTTCAGGTATTTGAAGAATATGATCCAGAAAATCTCCTGCTCAAACAAGCGAGATCCGAAGCCTTGAACCAGCAGATGGAACAAGAAATGTTTGTGGAAGCCGTACGGAAAATCAATAGGCAATCCATACAAGTTCGCTATCCAAGCCAGTTTACCCCCTTCTCCTTCCCCATCTTAGTCGATCGATTGAGCCGAACCAGCCTGTCCTCTGAGTCGGTAGAAGATAAAATCACCAAAATCTTAGCCCAGATGGACTTGGATTCATGAGGAACAAAAAAATCTAGAACTTAGGATTACTCCTCCAAAAACTGAGCACTCTCCCCTTCTGGCAATTCTTGTACCTCTTTAAGTTTACGTTGGATGATTCGGGTACGCACCCCTACCAACTTGTCCAATTCTGTATTTGCCTCGTTAATTTTCTTTTGAGTGCGCTCTAACAAGACTCCAAATTTGCCAAATTCAGTTTTAATGGCTCCCAACACCTGCCAGACTTCCGAACTGCGCTTTTGAATTGCCAAGGTCCTGAAGCCCATCTGTAGGGAATTCAAAATAGCAGAAAGAGTGGTCGGTCCAGTCACAATGACCTTGTATTCCTGCTGCAAGTATTGCGCAAGCCCTGGTTCACGAAGGACTTCCGCATACAAGCTCTCCATCGGAAGAAATAGGATTGCGAAGTCTGTGGTCTGTGGCGGGTGAATGTATTTAGTAAAAATATCTGCAGCCGACTTTTTAACTGCCTTGATCAATTCTAAACGGTATTGGTCTGCCAATCCCTTGTCTGCAATCTCAAGCGCGTCTACCAAACGCAAATAAGCCTCCTGCGGAAATTTGGAGTCTATAGGCAAGAAAATTTCCTCGGATTGCCCGGGCATCTTGATGGCAAACTCTACCCGTTCCCGCGTTCCAGTAACAGCCGCATTGGACACATACTGCTCGGGACTCAAGATGTTTTCGAGGATAGCCTGCAACTGGTACTCGCCCAAAAGCCCCCTACTTTTTACATTTGTCAGTACCCGCTTGAGATCGCCCACCCCAGTTGCGAGGCTTTGCATTTCGCCTAGCCCTTTTTGAACCGCCTGTAGCTGGGTGCTTACCAAGTCAAAAGACTGTCCTAAACGGGTCTCCAAAGTTTTCTGCAGCTTCTCATCAACGGTTTCCCTGATTTTCTCTAACCGCTGCTCGGTATTTTTCAAGAGCTCATCTTGCCGGCGACTTAGCTCGGTAAGCTTTTCTCGCTGCACCATACTGAGATCAGACAAGGCCTGTCGTACCCGCTCGCCAAACTGCTGTAGGGCTTCATTTTGTTCTTTTCCCGCCAAGCGCTGATTATCAAATACCAACTGAAACTGACGATGCAGGTTTTCGGAAGCTTCTTTTCGTGCATCCGCCAAATTCTGATCTAGGGTTCTACTTAGTGCTCGAAGCTCCTCACGCAGCTCAGCATCAACCGCTTGTTTTCTCCTTCCAAAAAGCAAGGCACCCCAGGAGATTAAGGAGACCGCTGACAGCAGGTAAACTAAAGTTTCAATGGACATAGGCTACTTGTTTCGACGGCTGAAGGTAGGTCTTTCGAACCTCCACACCGAGAAAACTGAGGTATTCTGCGACAGTCTCCGTCGGTATTTCTTCCATCGGCACATGTCCAGCCTTTTCAAAAACAACCAAGTTTGCTCCTGGAATGAGTTGCTGCAGCCGCTGCCCTTGAGACAAAGGAATCCAAGTATCCAATGCACCCCAAAGGATCAAGGTAGGCATGCTTAGTCGCTCAAATTGGATGTTGCTATTTCTTGGCATGCTCAGACGGTCTAAAGTGGCTTGTCGATTGCCTTCGCGCAACATCAATTCGTAATATCGAGTAGTTACTTCATCTGTGACTTTGGTATCATCTCCGTACACCTGCTTCATGTTGAGTGCAAAAAGAAATTTTGGGGTGCAGGAAAGCAGTAATTTAGAGAAGATAGGATGCCTGGCGACTTGGAAGATCCAAGCACCTCCTGAACTTGTTTTCTTTTGGTTACTGGAATCTGCTAGCTTGCGTTCTGGAGCAGTTGCCCCAGCTGCATCTATCAGATTGAGCGAAAGTACTTGTTCTGGATGGTCAGAGGCTAACTGTAGGGCGACTCCTCCGCCCATGGAATTGCCTGCCAAGTGGTACTTCTGTAGATTTAACTTCTGAGCCAACGCATAAACTAATTGACTGTAATCCATTGTGCTGTAACGCTTTAAAGAATCAGGTCCCGTTAGTCCATGTCCTGGAAAATCCAAGGAGATAGTTTGGTAGTAGGGACTCAATTCCTGTTGCCATTGCTCCCAGGTATGCAGGGATGCAAAGCTACCGTGGAGTAAAAAAATAGGCTCCCCTTCACCAATAATCCGCACATGGACACGAATCCCACCTACTTCGATAAATTGAGATTCTGGGGTAAGGTAGTTGGCATTGACCTCCTCTGCTGAACTATCTCGACGATACATGGAAGCTAGAAACAGCAGGATTAAAAGGAATAAAACCCCTAAAAACTTACTGATTTTTTTAATCCAACTCATTTTATTTTTTTAAAAGTATGCCTGAAAACCTACAAAAATTCTTCTCAATTACCTATTTTCCGAAAAATTCGAGCTGTGAACTTTAAAAAATTAACCGATTCCATTGGACCAGGGCCACTCATTACCGCAGCCTTTATTGGACCTGGTACAGTTACTGTCTGCACTTTAGCAGGAATTCGCTACGATTACACTCTCATTTGGGCATTAGTGCTCAGCGTGGTAGCTACGATTTTTTTGCAAGAGCTTTCTGGAAGACTGGGTATCCTTACTCGGATGGACCTCAGTCAGCTCGTACGAACTGGAACAGGAAGTAAGTGGAAAAAATATTCCATCATGACCCTTATTCTACTTGCTATCGGAATAGGGAATGCCGCCTACCAGGGTGGAAATATCACAGGAACCTCCCTAGGCCTCGGAATTTTCATAACAGTACCTACTTGGCAATTCGGTCAGCTAAACCTTGAACTTGGAAATTTAGGGGTAGGTCTTCTTGCAGCCACATTACTTTGGACTGGAAACTACAAACGACTGGAATTTATTCTAGTGGGCCTTGTCATCCTGATGTCCATTGCATTCATCATTGCGGCGGCATTGACCAATCCAGACCTTACAGACCTCCTACTGGGCTTTGTGCCTACCTTTTCTTCCGAAGAGCTCCCCACACTCGTTGCGCTAATTGGCACCACTGTCGTTCCCTATAACCTATTTCTTTATGCTAGCTTGGTTCAAAAACAATGGGGCACAGCCGAGGAACTCCCACTGATGCGTCGCGATCTTTGGATTTCTATCGTATTGGGCGGGCTAGTTTCAGGGGCTATTTTGGTAGCAGGTGTTGCCAATCCATCCTCCAACTTGGAAACAGCTCAAGATATCGCTAGAGGGTTAACTGGGGTTTTTGGAGTATTTGGCACCTATTTGATGGGCTTTGGCTTAATGGCTGCTGGGCTCACTTCTTCCTTGACCGCTCCCCTTGCTGCTGGCCTAGTAATTTGTGGAATTTTAGGTTGGAACCAATCGATACAATCCACTCCAATGCGTGCCAGTATGGGCGCAATTTTACTTCTGGGAATCCTATTCTCTTCCTTCGGGATCAAGCCCGTGACGCTAATCACACTAGCCCAATTAGCAAATGGAATTCTACTTCCTCTCATAAGTGGTTGGCTTCTTTGGATGAGCAGTAGCAAAACCCTCTTAGGAAGCCATGCTCTTGGCCTCAAAGGAATACTATTTGGTACTTTTATTTGGCTAATTACCCTGATTTTAGGAATAAAAAGCTTTGGTGCAGCCCTAGGCTGGTTTTAAAGTTTGGAGCTAATGCTAAAAAATAACTTTGAATTGACTCAAAATTCACGAACTTATTCATTCAATTGATCCCAAAACCCATCACAAACCTGAAATACTAATGAAAGTCCAGCTTCAATCTATCGTAGTGCTATTCCTGGTTACGCTTAGCTGTACCAGTAGTTTTGGCCAGCAAAGATCCTATTTAGGAACTCCACCACCTCCTGGAGCTAAGCTCTATTTAGATGGAAGCAATGCCTCCTTGCAGCAAAATTGGACCTATTGGAAAGGTCCACGATTGGCAGCAACCCCTCCCATCAAGTGGCCAGAAATGATCGACCCTGTGGATGGGCAAAAAGCAATTTCAAGTAACGACCCTGCAGGTGCTGGGGGCAAATACGGTGCTGCTGACATTGTAACCAAAGATGAATTTCGAGATTTTGAGGCCCATGTAGAGTTTCTTATTCTAAAAGAAGGTGGAAATAGCGGCGTTTACTTACAAAATCGCTATGAAATACAGGTTTTAGACGGGGATTATGGATTACATGGGATGGCAGCAGTCATCAATGAAACCTTACCCAGCAAGCAAGTCTACACAGGCATAGGCACTTGGAATGCCTATGACATATACTTTACAGCTGCAAAATTCAGTGAGGGTAAATTGGTAGAAAAAGCAAAAGTGACACTCTATTTCAATGGCGTTAAAGTCCACGATCAGGTCTACATCCAGCAAGTCTGGGGAGGACCAAATTCAGGTATCGACGGGGGAAATGAAGGGGGAAAGGGTATCACAGATACCCCAGGAGGCCTAAAACTCCAGGCCGAAGGCCATGATGTACTTTACAGAAACATTTGGATTAAGTCTTTGAACTAGGCCGAACTGCCCTCAGCTTAAAATCCTTTGCGAATTAAGGCAGCAGTAGCTGCAAGCTCCTCTTGGGTCAGCTTCAACTTAGGGCGAGTGAAGTTGATGTCATCCACTGTTCGGAGAGGAACCAAGTGGATATGTACGTGGGGAACTTCCAAACCAATCACTGCCATACCGATACGGGTACAAGCCAAGGTCTTGTCCATGGCTTTGGCTACCTGCTGAGCAAACAAGTGAAGGCTCGACAATTCACTCGGCTCAAGATCAAAAATATAAGATACTTCGCGCTTGGGAACTACCAATACATGTCCTTTAACCAAGGGCATGATGTCCAAAAAGGCAATAAACTGATCGTCTTCAGCCACAATTTCAGCTGGAAGTTCTCGTGCAATGATTCTTGAAAATAAACTAGCCATAACTAAGTAAAATAAAACCGGTAACGCCTTAAATCGAGCTTGCTATCAAAAAGAGATTTCTAATATTTCAAATTGGAGCTTCCCGGCTGGCGCATTGATTTCAGCGATTTCGCCAACTGCTTTACCTGCTAATCCCTTGCCAAAAGGCGATGCTAGGGATATTTTCCCTGCCTTTAGATCCGCTTCTTCTTCAGATACGAGCGTGTAAGAAACGATCATGCCATTCTTCACATTCTTAATTTTGACGGTACTCAAGATCCCAACTTTGGAAGTGTCCATTTTGCTGTTGTCAAATACACGCGCATTACCAACCACTTCTTCCAACTTTGCGATTTTAAGTTCCAAAAGTCCTTGTGCGTCTTTTGCAGCATCGTATTCTGCATTTTCACTCAAATCCCCTTTGTCACGTGCTTCTGCGATTTGATGGGCAATATCTATTCTTCCCTTCGTCTTCAACTCGTGAAGCTCATCTTTTAATTTCTTAAGTCCCTCTTCGGTGTAATACTGTACTTTTGACATAGTTTATAAATTTTCAAAAGGCTCAAAAAAGAAAGTAACGGTCACTTGGTGGAGACCGTTACTTCCTGTTGCCTTTAAATACCTTACAAAGATAGGAAAGCATTTTCACAAAGCAAGTGCCTTACTTTCTTCGTTAATCGATGAATTTATCGAGTTGCTTTCCAAAAGTTTGACGAATCTGTTTCACCAAAACTTCATTTATTTTTTGGTATGATTCTACCGTCCAGCCTGCCACATGGGGCGTAAAAAGCACATTTGCTCGCTTGACAAGTAGTTCAAATTGAAGCTTTTGCTCGGGGCTGAAACGTTCAAACTTCTCATTCTCCAATACATCCAAAACTACTCCCTTCAAGATTCCTTGGTCCAAGGCTTGATTGAGGGTTTCCATACGGATAACCTCTCCCCTTGCCGTATTGATCAACCAGAAGGGCTTGGAAAAACTTTTCAATTCCTTTAGCGTGAAAAAATCTCGGGTTTCAGCGGTTAAGGGGACATGGATGCTTAGTACATCTACCTCCTTTTTCAGGGTTTCCCAGTTCACCTCTCGAACCCCTTTTTTAGCATAATCTTTTTTGTATTTGTCGTAGGCGAGCACATTCACGCCAAATCCCTTCAACCGTTTGGCAAATGCCTTTCCCATATTCCCATAGCCAAAGACCCCTACCGTCTTCCCCTTTAGTTCGATACCACGGTTTCCTTCTCTATCCCAAATCCCTTTCCTCACCTGCTGATCTGCCTGTGCCAAGTGATTGAAAAGCGCCAATAAACCTCCAATTGCATGCTCTGCTACCGCGTCTCGATTACCTTTGGCCGCATGAAAAAGTGCAACACCCCGCTCCTCTAAATAATCGAGGTCCAATTGATCTAAACCAGCTCCTGCCCTTCCGATGAATTGAAGTCGGGTAGCCTGCTCGAGCAGTTCACGATCTAAAGGAGTTTTGGATCGAATCAGTATTCCCTCAAAGGAACCGATTTGTTCAAAAATGGCTGCTCGAGTAATTTTAGGAGCATAGGTTACTTCAAATCCATACTTTTCCAGTAGTCCGAGGATGCTCTCATGCATTTCGTCCACAATCAGTACCTTCATTTTTAAAGATTTAATAATAACATGGCAACGCCAAAATACACCGCCAAACCAATCAAGTCATTGGTAGTGGTAATAAATGGCCCAGATGCAATGGCTGGATTGATTCCGAAGTGATGCAAAACCAAAGGGGTAACTGTACCCATAAAAGAGGACAAAAGCACCACGCAAAACAAAGCCGTCCCTACTGTAATGCCAAATACGGGTTCGAAACCATATACATAAGCAACTACAAGGAAAACAAAAATTCCAAGTACAAGGCCATTGAGTAAAGCAACCAAAAACCCCTTGAAAAATCGTTGCCAAGGGGTATCATCGAAGGCAGATTTCGAAGCAAGGGACTGGACTATAAGCGAGGAGGCTTGAATTCCTACATTACCACCTGTTGCGGCAACCAAAGGAATGAAGGAAGCCAGGGCAAGGTATTTCGAAAGTCCTACTTCAAAAAAGCCAATCAGCTTGGCTCCCATCAACCCTCCAATGACACCAATCAAAAGCCAGGGCAAACGAGCCTTGGAAATAGTGAATACCGAATCCGATTCTTCAATGTCTGCCGACACCCCGGCCATGGCTTGGATATCCTCCTCAGCTTCTTCTTGCACGACATCCAAAATATCATCGACCGTGATTCGGCCTACCAACTTGTTTTTGGCATTGACTACTGGTACCGATTCCAAGTCATACTTCCGCATCAAGGAGGCTACTTCTTCTTGGTCCATAAATACCGGCACCGAGATCACCTCCTGCTCCATGATGCTTTCAATAGTGGTATCTGAAGCAGAAAGAATGATTTTTTTGAGCGACACCCGACCTAGCAGCTGCTGCTTATTGTTGACTACATAAATGGAATAAAATTTATCTACATTTTCGGCTTGTCTGCGGATCTCATTGATGGTTTGAACTACATTCCAGTTCTTATTGGCCCGGATAAATTCCTTGGCCATGATCCCGCCTGCAGTATCCTCCTCATAGCGAAGCAATTCTAAAATTTGCTCCAACTTGATTCGATCGTCTATTTCAGCAATTACTTCCTCTCGTTCTTTTTCAGAAAACAGGCTGATAATATCTGCTCCATCATCTGAGTCCATCAGCTGGATCCAGGAGGCAATCTCTTTTATTTCAAGCTCTTGAAGGACTTTCTCAAGGGTAGTATCCGAGAGTTCAATCAAGGTATCTGCTGCCAATTGGTCTTCCACAAGACGAAGCACATAGAGCGACTCATTAGTATCTAGCTCATCCAAAATAGCAGCAATATCTGCCACATTTACTCCATCCAAAGAATCTAAAATATAGGAGGTGTCGGAAGCGGCTATCCCCGATTGGAGACGCTCCAAGTATTCTTTCGAAAGCTCAAATTTTTTAATTTGCTCCACGACCTAGTTCGATTTGTTGGGTCAAAAATACAAAATCAGCCACATCCAATTGCTCTGCACGCTTATCTAAAATCGGATTAGCCTTAAACTCTTCGGTAAGTTGGAATGATTTCAGGGAATTTCGAAGAGTTTTTCGTCGATTTCCAAATCCCCCCTTGACCACCTGCATAAAAAGCTTCTCGTTGCAATCCAAGTGTTTGACTTGATTTCGCTTGAGCCGAATCACTCCAGAATTCACCTTTGGAGGGGGATTGAATACCCCTGGAGGAACTGTAAAAAGGTATTCTATATCATACCAGGCTTGGAGTAATACGGAAAGAATCCCGTATTCCTTACTTCCTTTTGGTGAGGCAATCCTTCGCGCTACTTCTTTTTGAAGCATGCACACCACCTCAGTTACCTGATTTTTATGCTCCAAAACCTTAAAGAAAATCTGAGAGGAAATATTGTAGGGAAAATTACCCGCCACCGCGATTGGAGATTGAAATGCGCTAGACAAGTCATACTTTAAAAAATCTCCTGCTATTATTCGGTTTTGTAAGTCCGGGTACTTCTGATTCAAATAGGCAATACTCTCTCGATCAATTTCAATAAGGTGTACTTCCAAAGATCCCTTTACCAAAAAATCAGTCAACACACCCATTCCCGGTCCTATTTCAAGCACCTGCTTCACCCCCATGTGGCCTTCAACCGCCTCTGCAATTCGCTCTGCGATGCTGAGATCAATCAAAAAATGCTGACCGAGATGCTTTTTAGGTTTGACCTTCTCCATCGTAACCCTCTGGTTTTTTTTTGTAAATTGCAGACCTAAAATTAAGGGATTATTCCCAGATGGCACGGAAATTTGTTTCGCGCCTCTGGCCTACTTACCGCCATGCAAACAAAGAAACAAAAACCCATCCTAGGAATCAGTATTGGAGATATCAATGGGATTGGGCCAGAAGTGATTCTAAAATCACTTGCTGATGCACGCGTTTTCAGCAATTTTACTCCATTAATCTATGGACATGGCAAAGCCTTAACGCATTACAAAAAGTTGATGAACCTAGAAGATTTTTACTTTACCCAGGTTCGAAACCATGAGGAAATTCAACACCGGAAGGTGAACGTAATCAATTGCGTTGAGGAATGTCCTGAAGTCATTCCTGGGGTAGAAACGCAGGAGGCAGGAAAACTTGCACTCGCATCATTTGCTGCAGCAGTGGAAGACTTAAAGTCTGGAAAAATCCAGGGATTAGTCACCGCTCCCCTTTCAAAAAGCAATATCAATTCCGAGGCAGTTCCTTTTGTAGGGCACACGGAATATTTGATTGAAGCTACTGGGAGTTCCTCCGGACTGATGATGCTAGTAGGCGAAGACTTACGGGTAGGTTTAGTCACAGGACACATTCCCCTGTCGCAAGTGGCGGCTGCAGTGACCAAAGAAAAAGTAATTGAAAAAACGAAGATTTTCATCAAGAGCCTAGAGGAAGATTTTGGAATCAATAAGCCAAAAATTGCCATCTTAGGCCTCAACCCACATGCAGGAGAAGATGGATTGTTGGGTTCGGAGGAAGAAACCATCCTCAAACCTGCCATTCAAGAATTGAAAGATGCCCGCCATTATGTTTTTGGTCCTTACCCGGCTGACGGCTTTTTTGGCATGATGCACCAACAAAAATTCGATGGAGTGCTCGCACTTTACCACGATCAAGGCCTTATCCCATTTAAATCCATTGCCTTCAGTAGTGGAGTGAACTTCACTGCAGGGCTTTCAGTGGTACGTACATCCCCAGATCATGGGACTGCTTATTCCATTGCTGGTAAAAATATTGCAGACTGCTCCTCCATGAGAGCTGCACTTTTCCTTGCTTCTGATATTGTGGAACGGCATTCACCGAGTACAGAATAAGTTGAAAAAGTAAAAAAGATGGGTGGAGCCGAATTATATTTTAATTTCTGTTTCACGGATGATAAATTATTACCTAAATTTGCGGACTTAATTCGAAAGGAAGTAACGTGAAGTTTTGGAAAACCTTTGATATTGAAATCATCAAATTCAAGGAAGGGCTACATGAAGTAGACTTCCTTATTGAGGATACATTCTTTCAACAGGTAGACGGAAACGACCTTTTGGAAAAAGGAAACTTAACCGCATGGGTTAAAGTAGATAAAGGAGCAAATCTCATTGAACTTACTTTTCACATTGTCGGGAAAGTAACGCTGGTTTGTGACAGAAGTCTAGAAACATTTGAACACCCCTTGGACTTCACTGAAAAGATGATTTACAAGTTTGGGTCAGAAGTTAAAGAAATAGATGAGAGTGTCATGATGATTACAAGGGACACACCTTCCATCAATGTAGCGCAGCTTATCTACGAATTCATTCTACTGGCCCTTCCCTTGAAAAAAATTCATCCGGATTACAAAAATGAATTGGATGAAGATGACAATGATATGGAAGGTGGTTTCGTGTATGTAGACGAGGTCACAACTGAGGATTCAACAGTAGAAACAGATAAAGAGTCGACCACAGCAGTTGATCCCCGTTGGGAAAAACTAAAAAAACTGAAAAATAAAGAATAACCATAAATCAAGCATAAAATGGCACATCCTAAACGCAAAATTTCGAAAACCAGAAGAGATAAGAGAAGAACGCATTACAAGCTGGAGGCTCCTGGATTAGCAAAATGTCCAACTACTGGCGAAATGCACCTACCGCACAGAGCATTCTGGTTGGATGGCAAATTGTACTACAAAGGACAAGTAATCATCGAAAAAGAAATGAAAGCTTAATTTAGCTTCACTAGTAACTAATTCCACTCCCAAAAGGAGTGGAATTTTCATTTTTATAAAACACAAGTAACTTGATTCACAGTCGATTACCTTTACAGACTTAGAAGGCTTTGGCGGTCAGAGGGTATTGTGTTATTTTTGATTACTCTGATTTCAAATACCTTTGGCCATCCCAAGGGATTTGAAGGAATGAAAAAAGAACTGAATCCGACACGATGGATAAATTAAGAGCAATGGTCACTGGTATTCATGGTTATGTTCCTGAATACCGGCTTACCAACAAAGAATTGGAATCTCTAGTGGATACCAATGACGAGTGGATCATGTCCAGAACGGGCATCAAAGAGCGTAGGATCCTCAAAGGCGAAAATCAAGGAACCTCTGTACTTGGAATTGAAGCTGTAAAAGGTTTGCTGGAAAAAACAGGAACCGATCCAATGGAAATTGAGCTCATCATCTGTGCCACAGTTACCCCAGATATGCCTTTTCCTGCTACTGCAAATATCATTGCAGATAAAGTAGGCGCCAAAAATTCATTCTCTTTTGACATTGGTGCTGCCTGTTCAGGCTTTTTGTATGCGCTGCAACTTGGTGCGCAGTTCATTCAAGCTGGAACACATAAAAAAGTGGTCGTAGTAGGTGCGGACAAAATGTCTGCTATTGTGGATTACCAAGACCGAACCACTTGTATCCTCTTTGGGGATGGTGCAGGAGCAGTGCTACTTGAGCCTACCACAGAAAAGATGGGAATCATTGATGCCATCCTTAAAGCAGATGGTTCGGGAGAGAATTTCCTTCACATGAAAGCTGGAGGCAGTCGAAAGCCTGCAACCTTAGAAACAATCGCAAACCGAGAACATTATGCCTACCAAGAAGGGGCTACTGTGTTTAAATTTGCAGTAACCAATATGGCAGATGTAAGCGCAGAAGTCATGGAAAGAAATGGATTGAAAGGTGAGGATATTGCATGGCTAGTTCCGCATCAAGCCAACAAACGAATCATCGATGCCACCGCTAATCGAATGGGTGTTGGGCCCGAAAAGGTAATGATGAATATCGAGCGTTATGGAAATACTACCGCAGCCACCATTCCGCTATGCCTTTGGGAATATGAAAACCAATTAAAAAAAGGAGACAACCTTATTCTTGCCGCCTTTGGCGGTGGGTTTACCTGGGGTGCCATCTACCTAAAATGGGCCTTGGATCCAAAATAAATTTTATATCAAAGAATTATGGCAAGTACTGCAGATTTTAAAAATGGGCTTTGTCTCGAAATGAACAATGACATCTTTTCAATTGTCGAGTTTCAACACGTTAAGCCAGGTAAAGGCGCTGCCTTTGTCCGTACAAAATTGAAAAGCTTACGAACTGGTAAAACACTGGAAAAAACATTTAATGCAGGAGAGAAAGTAACCACTGCACGCGTTGAAAAAAGAGCCCACCAGTTTCTCTATAAAGATGATTTAGGATACAACTTTATGGATACCGATAATTTTGAGCAGATCTCATTAGAAGAGCGCTTAATTGAACGTCCAAACCTATTGAAAGATGGTCAGCTTGTAGATATACTTGTTCATGCGGAACATGAAACTCCACTTTCTGTAGAACTTCCTCCATTCGTAGAATTGATGATTACCTACACTGAACCAGGCATCAAAGGAGACACTGCCACTAATGCCCTAAAACCAGCCACAGTGGAAACAGGAGCTACCGTGATGGTTCCACTTTTTGTGGAACAAGACACCTTGATCAAGGTAGATACCCGTGATGGTTCTTACTCAGAAAGAGTGAAATAAATAGTTTAAATCTCTCGAATTCTAGTAAATTACCAGTCCTTTTTGAATTAGTACAACTCCTTACGGATCCACCTCATGGAACAAAAAAAGAACGCTATGAAACCTAAAGAAATTCAAGATTTAATTGATTATATCTCAAATACCGGCCTTGCAGAAGTAAAAATCAAGACAGAGGAGTTTGAGCTTTCCGTGAAAAAATATGCAGATGCTTCTACGGCTGCACCTGCACCTCAGGTATTTGCAGCAGCTCCTGCACCTGCGCCAGTTCCTGTAGCTTCCGCAGCAGTTGCAGCTGCCCCAAGCCCCGCTCCAACCTCCAATTTGGTAGAGATCAAGTCGCCAATGATTGGCACCTTCTATCTTACAGCAAGTCCTGATGCCGCGCCTTTCGTAACCGAAGGTGGATCGGTCAGTGCAGGAAAAACAGTCTGTATTATTGAGGCAATGAAGCTTTTCAATGAAATTGAATCCGAAATATCTGGAAAGATTGTAAAAATCCTTGTGGCTAATGCAAGCCCAGTAGAATATGACCAGCCTCTATTTCTAGTAGATCCAGCAGGTTGATTTTTGCACTAAATCAAAATAACGTGTTTAAGAAAATTTTAATTGCCAACCGTGGTGAAATCGCCCTTCGGGTAATCCGTACCTGTAAGGAGATGGGAATCAAAACTGTTGCCGTTTATTCTACAGCAGATAAGGATAGCCTTCACGTTCGATTTGCAGATGAAGCGGTTTGTATTGGGCCTGCACCAAGCCGAGAGTCCTATTTGAATATCGCGCGCATCATTTCTGCTGCAGAAATTACAAATGCAGACGCCATCCATCCCGGTTATGGTTTCCTTTCTGAAAATGAAGAGTTTTCAAGAGTTTGTGAAGAATATGGAATCAAGTTTATCGGGGCCTCCCCAGACATGATTGCCAAAATGGGCGATAAAGCCACTGCAAAAGCAACCATGAAAGCAGCAGGCGTACCTACCATTCCGGGTTCTGAAGGCCTACTCGACTCCATTGAACAAGGTTTAGTTATTGCTAAGGAAATGGGCTACCCCGTGATTCTCAAAGCTACCGCTGGAGGTGGAGGAAAAGGAATGCGTATCGTACGCGAAGACAGTGAATTCAAAAAGGCATGGGACGATGCCAAAATGGAATCTAGTGCTTCTTTTGGCAACGATGGCCTGTATTTGGAAAAGTTTGTAGAGGAACCTCGACATATTGAAATTCAAATTGTTGGAGATAAAACAGGTAAAGCATGTCACCTTTCTGAGCGCGATTGCTCTATTCAAAGAAGGCATCAGAAGCTCGTAGAAGAAACTCCCTCTCCTTTTATTACGGATGAACTCCGAGATGCAATGGGGAAAGCTGCCATTAAAGGTGCAGAAGCCATCGGTTATGAAGGAGCTGGTACTATCGAGTTTTTAGTCGATAAAAACCGCAATTTCTATTTTATGGAGATGAATACCCGAATTCAGGTAGAGCATCCCATCACCGAAGAAGTGACCGATTTTGACCTGATTAAAGAACAAATAAAAGTAGCTGCTGGTGAAACTATTTCTGGTAGAAATTACTATCCAAAGCTATTTGCCATGGAATGCCGCATCAATGCGGAAGATCCAGCTAATGGCTTTCGACCTAGTCCAGGCAAAATTCTAAATCTGCATATCCCAGGCGGGCGAGGAGTACGGGTAGACTCGCATGTGTACGCAGGCTATGTAATCCCACCAAATTACGATTCCATGATCGCCAAGCTTATTGTTAGCGGACAAACAAGGGAAGAAGTAATTGTACGTATGAAACGTGCCTTAGAAGAGTTTGTGATTGATGGTATCAAAACTACCATTCCCTTCCATATCGCCTTATTGGAAAACGAACAATTTAAGGCTGGAAATTTCACAACCAAGTTCCTAGAAAACTTTGATTTTTCGGTGATCAAAAAATAAGAAATCCAAATTCTGGAATTCTAGCATAAAAAAAGGAGAAACTAAGTTTCTCCTTTTTTTATGCTAGTGCAACTTCCAAGACTACTAACTTACGACATGCACTTTGAGCATGTTGGTCTTACCTTTTTGGCTTAGCGGCATACTTCCCGTATTCACAATTACCTCCCCTTGATGCACATGCCCATCTCGCTTCAAAATGGACTCAATATCCGCAAATACGCCATCCGTAGAGGCATGCCCTTCGTAATAATAAGCACGAACTCCCCAAACAAGTGACAATTGAGTGAGCAACTTTTTATTTCTTGTAAAAACAAAAATATTGGAAAGTGGACGGTGGGAAGCTAATCGGAATCCAGTAAATCCAGAAGAGGTAATACCTACAATAGCTTTTGCCTTCACGTTTCTAGATAGTCTAGCTGCCATCAGAATCAGGTTATTGCTCAAAAAGGTTGGATCTTCCTCTGGAATTCTATAAAGATTGTGGTACACCTCCGCATTTTCCTCCAAATAGGTAATGATGCTGGTCATCGCCTTGACCGCATTGATTGGGTACTTTCCAGAAGCAGTTTCTGCTGAAAGCATCACTGCATCCGCTCCATCCAAAACCGCGTTTGCCACATCATTGGTCTCAGCACGCGTAGGGCGTGGGTTTTGAATCATGCTTTCCATCATCTGGGTAGCAATGATCACTGGCTTGCAGGCTTGCTTACACTTTTCAACCATTTTCTTTTGCCAAAGCGGAACGATTTCCATCGGAACCTCCACGCCAAGGTCTCCCCGAGCTACCATAATTGCATCGGTTGCTTCAATGATCGCATCGATGTTTTCTAGCGCCTCAGGCTTTTCAATTTTGGCGACAATTTTACAATCCTTTCCTGCCTTTTTAATTCGCTCCCGTAAGTCTGTAATATCCTCAGCAGATCGCACAAACGACAAAGCAATCCAATCTACATCATTGGCCAATCCAAACTCTAGGTCTTCCAGGTCTTTTTCGGTCAGTGAGGGAGCAGAAACCTTGGTGTTGGGAAGATTAATTCCCTTTCTAGATTTTAAAATTCCACCGTGCAGTACAGTACAATTCACATTTTTACCATCGGTATCATTGACAATCAACTCCAAGTTGCCATCATCAATCAAAATATGCTCCCCTTCTTGAACATCCTGAGGAAGATTCTTGTAAACAGTACTTACTAGGGAAGCCGTACCTATCACAGGATCAGAGGTAATGGTGATTTTATCTCCTGGGTTAATTTCAACCCCATTGTTTTCAACCTCTCCTACCCGAATTTTCGGTCCTTGCAAATCTTGGAGTATTCCTAGATGACAGTTTAATTCTTGATTTACTTTTCGGATTGTCTCAAGAACTTCCTTATGTACCTCATGGGAGCCGTGAGAAAAATTAAGTCTAAAAACATTTGCTCCAGCAAAAGCCAAGCTTTTGATCATTTCGTATGAATTCGAAGCGGGGCCAATGGTGGCTAAAATTTTTGTCTTTTTAAAAGGTAATTGAGACATAGAGTATTAATAAGTTAATAGGTTTTCTTTTGATTTTAGCTTTGAGATATCAATCCGAACAATACTTTGGACTAAGGGGTTTTGCGAAAGCTTTTCCATAAAATTACTCAAATCCATTTGTTCCGTTTCATCTTGAACTAAAAGAAAATAGTCTAGATTTTTCAATTCAGGTACCAAATATGCCAGTTGCTGTACGGAATTAAGAGCCTTATTTTTCAGAAGCTGTATGAATCCATGTGGCAAAGAAAGAAAATACTGAGCGATTTCTAGCTTTTCGGAGTTGAGAAACTCCAATTCTAGATCATCCACTTTCACCAGATTCAATTCCAATTCCTGATTGACCAGCCAAGCCATCCGATATTCCCGTATTGGAGATACGATTCCAAGCAATTCAAAGTCAAAGTTAGGTTCAATTTGGAGCTTGGCCTTCTTCATTGGGGAAGATCAGTAATAAACACAAAAATAGAAATTAAAACGGAGCAAGAGCCATATTCGCCATTTGCAAAATTTACTTCCCTCATTTCTTTGTCAATTAGGCATTAAATATATTTCTTTGCGGAGAGTTATTAACTAAACTGATCACAAAATGTCTGAAATTGCACAAAAAGTAAAGGCCATCATTGTTG
>JACCDO010744407.1_pt1 | contig 102960 bp, 97 predicted proteins | sample 7446101 | NCBI WGS metagenome assembly JACCDO01 (sample SAMN15323440, study PRJNA562643) | freshwater metagenome | isolation source: river surface water | place: USA:Blue River Watershed | collected 2017-08-16
CCGGAGCCAACGTCCCCTCCTTGATAAGTATCAAGTGACGTTCTGGCGTTACTGTCCGAGTGACGACTAAAATCTTTTTACCTCCTATTGTATGAACATCGGCGTCAAGCTCATTGATTGGAACGTAGCCGAAATTATCCGTTAAGACCGGCGTGCCTGCGACGAAACAAATTGTGCTTTTGGCTGCGGCTTCTGCTGGCATATCGGCACTTATAGTTATATCATTTGGAATAACAAAAAAAGAGCTCAATTGACCAAGTTTTAATATTTCCTCTGCCACTTGTGCGCCTGCTATAACGTTTCGTTTAGCATAAATAATTGCCCAGTAGTCAGATGTATTAAGCGGCAAATCTACTGAAGGAATGAATTCCTCCGTATATTTTACTGTGTCGATGAATTCAATATTATACACGAGTAAATTATTAGAGCCCACATTTACGTAACCGACTACGTTGGTATTGGTTAAAACTGTTGCCTTGGCTGCGCCGTTTATGTAAAACGTCACAGACTGTGTTGTCTTTACTAAAGTTAAATGATACCAAACGTCAATAACCGGAATAATTAAATCTGCGATAAATGTGCCGAAGTTTGCTTCTACTTTAGATGTGGTCGGGTTATACCTGACACTATATAAAACAGTGCTAATATCTGACGCAACGGCGACTATTGGTCTTTTTAGTCCAGATGTGTCTGGTTGCAGATTGAACCAAAGTTCGAATGTATATATATTTGTATTTGTATTCCCTGTTGGTATATTAATCTTTGTGTTGGCAAATTTTAAAGACATATATATTCTTAATAATTAAATCCGCGTGTCTTTCTGCGCTAATTTTCTTGAAGTATTGATGTCCCATACATGGACAGGAACAGGCTTTGCCGTCATAGACTTCGCAGCAGGCTTCAGTTGTGTTGTCTGTTTCCAAGCCCAATAATTTTCAGGCAAACAATCGTTAGTGAGATAAGGTCGGTAAGGTTTAACAACACTGTCGACGCCGACACTGTATCTGCTTCCTGAAATCATGTTATTTTCAACAGGAAACCTGATAGCCGATCTTCCCGTTCCGCATGTAGAAACTGGACGCATAGAGAGCATCATTGGCGTCTGCGTAAGAACGAACCGACGTTTTAAAATAGCTTCGTTTGGTATTCTTTGATCCCAGTCAAAATAATTTTTTCTGATGCCATCGCACATTCGCTATATTTTTACAAAGAAAAGAAAAATCCGCAAAAGCTTAACATTTCGTCCTTTTTAACTCACAAGAGTTACTAACAGATAATAACTCAGTAGAGCAATAATCGGCAGAACGTTGCTGTAGCTTTCGATAAATTCAGGAAAGTTATTGTATAGATACCATGTTATGAGAATGTACATCAACAGAGACAGCTCGAAGAGCATTATAACTGCTCCTAATATTTTAATTATTAACATATGAAAGAAATGTTGGGTGTGCTCATCCTTGTTATCGTCATTTTGATATTTTCGAAAGATCTCTTGCCGAAATTAAACGCGGTTTTTGATCCGCAGTTTTATATAGCGCAACCTGTTACAATCCGCGTGGCAGGAGAGTTTAATTATAAATTGCCAGATGCTCAAAAAATCTATACAGAAGCTCCTGCTAAATATGAATATGTCGAGGCAAAAGATCCATTGAAAGATATTGAAAGGGGCATATTGGATATCGCAATTGAACAGCGGGTGCAACAAGAGCCGCGAAAGCGTGTTAGATTTGTCGCAAATGTAAAAGAATCGACGTTGATTTTAATGTCGCCAAATCAGTATCCCATACAAGACGTAAGCGATTTGTCTAAATTGTCCAGAGCGCCTATTATTAAAGTAAATAATAAGGCAGCGGAGATCGTAGTACGAGATATTTTAAATGAATATCCTGACGTTAACAGCGGAGATATGACAATTTCGACAATGTCAACAAGTTCACCTATTTCGACAATTTCGGCCGATAATCCAATTATGTATGCGTTTCTTACAACGCAGCCTTCAGCCGAAATTTCAGAATTAGTGAAAAACACGCCAATGCATCTTGTGACTATGAATAAAATAAACACGGGAAACTATTTTGTACTGGAATCAGAGAAGCCGTTTTACCGTAAAAATATACATTACGAAAAGACAAGTTTTGATATGCATACACAAGGCGTAAAATATTATCCCGGATTGTCTATCCGTGGACAGTTGCTGTATTATCCTACGATAAAATGCAAGTATGCCATTTACGCTCATGAAGATTTTCCAGCCGCAGCCATTGAACGATTGCTGACGGATATTTTAAATCAAAAGACAATGACCTTGACAGAAACTGCTTATAATCCAGATGAATCGATACCTACACACCAAGGGGCGAGAAAGATTTATCAAAGAGCGCAGATTTATACGAAAGAACCGCGCCCGCCAATATGGCAAGGATTCTAATAGGCGTTTTTCAGGGAGTTAACTTTGAATGTAAAATACTTTGCTGCTCTTATAAAACTGATACGTGATATTGTTTTAACTACAATATCACGCGCCATGTCCGCCTACATCGTTCCTGTTCCTGTGCCGGCTTTCGTTTCTTGGGTCGATCCTGAAGACGAGATTGATCTCGAGGGCCCGTTTGACGATATACCCGTCGAGATGCTGCTGAAGCTTCAACAGCAGAGCAACCCTGTTCAAGTTGAACCGGTTGAACCGGTCGAACCCGTCGAACCCGTCGAATCCGTTGACATTCAAGTTGAACCGGTTAAACCCGTCAAACCCGTTGACGTTCAAGTTGAACCCGTAGAACCCACTGTCGAAGATAACAAGTCCCAATCTGCTTCCATCAAAGCTTCTGATTCCTCGGAGCGCCGCGCTCTTGCCGCAGCCGCCATGAGAAAGATTCTTCATAAGATGCGCTGTCAACTCTCTTACTTGAATCTCGCGCATATGCCAGCTGGTGCAAAGTTGTTTGCCTCATTTAGCGCTACAGAAGAAGTGTTGATGGACTGTTTCCATGGTATACCTGACAACAACGGCATGCGTCGCCCAAGTTTGTTGTGGGGTCGGAAGACAGCGCTCGAAATCCTGAACGACATTCTCCCACACTACGGCGGGTCTACGCGTGTCAAGGCATACATGCTCGAAGATGAGAGTCGCAACTTGTACAAAGTTTACATTGTTGCCAACTCGTTTTAAACTCCCCTTGAACGAAACCTCTACCTCTGCTAATAAAATAAATAAGCGCGAAAGCGCTTTTTTACTTTGTCAATGTCATCTTTAACGCTATAACCAACAATAATAAATATGTAGCATCGCGCCAATAATGTTCTTTGGAGGCAATGAAACGATGGCCGGTTATGTCGGATGCACCACCAGCCATCGTCATGAATACAGATATAATTATCAAAGATAGATACAACGTTTTCATGTTCATGGTGCTTTAACTACTTATAAAAATAAAAATATTTAGTGCCTTTACAAAGTAATTTTAAAACAGTGCGTCGTCTGCTTAATCCATGTCGTGATCGTTGCCACCGGCCAAATTGTTGCCATCGTCGTCCCAATGCTCGTCGTCTGGATCGTCGTTGACATCGAAACCGTCTTCCTCGTCTCCTTCCGGTGCAGCAATACGATCCGTAGGCTGACCATCTTCGTCCACGTCGCCTTCTTCTTCGTCGTCCTGAGGGTCGTTTTCTGCCGTAACGCGTTCTGGGCGTGGTAAGTCAGCAACTTCAAAACCTGTCCGCTCTTTCTGGCGTGTAGCCATCGTAATTGTAACGCGCTCCATCTGTCGTGCCTCGTACAACTTATTAATAGAGTCGACATTCGGGTCGATGTTCGTCTTCGCCAACGCGTTGAAAATCTGTGTTACCATTGCGATGAAACGCCCACCCTCCTTAGTGTAATTAAATTCGTGGATGCCGTCGAGTATATCAGCGTCAAGATTTACAATTTCACCTTTACGTCCAAGCAAGAGATTCTTGACATGTAGAATGATATCAAGACGAATAGCTGCGTAAATAGTTTCGCGAAAACTCGCCAAGTTCTGTTCGTCGGGCATTTCCAACAAACCCATAATCTGTTTAAACTCCAGAAACGACATTGTATAAATCTCCGGAATTGCCGAACGGTATGTCTCCAGATGCATACTCTCGATCTGTGAACGGAACTGCCATTTAACATCGATCAAATCGCTCAATACGTAACCTTCCGTAGAGGCCAACTCTTTTTCGATAGAGTACCGGCTACTCGAAGTCATATTGGATTTTTCAGACTGTTCTGTCGTGTTCTTGAGTTCCTGGATAGCCTCCGGCGACAGATCCTTGGTCATCCACAGAATAAGATTCTTCAGCGTCCGACCGTTGTTCTGGATACGGAAAATACGCCGCCGATTAATCGTGTCATCGTCTGTCGAACGAACTTGCGCCTGCGTTTTAACGAGTTTCGGAAAATCGTCATCAAATCCAGGCACTTCGTCGACGTTCTCTGGTTCTGGCAACGAACCCTTTAACCCCAATGTGTACCTGCGGTCATGGACGAGTTTATGCCATTCGTTATTCACGACGGTAGCCACCGATCCAGGGTTGATAGCAGCGATATCATTTGTCAGATAGTTAATCCGAGCCGCGCCAACACCTGGTACACGCTTAAAGATTTCGCCGTCCAAGGCATCTCCGTAACCTGCCAAATTCTTGTACGTTAACAATACTCGCATGTTATGGAGCATGTTCTTGGACGTGTTGCCTCCGACACCAGCATCACTTAAGACCTGTCCATTTGTTAATTTATGATCGTTTGTCGGGTTACAGCACGGGTAGTAAACCTGATTGGACTGCAGGCTATTGTTGTAGCGCGGCACGGCCAGATTGAACTCGCACAGCTCTTCGTCGATAAGACTCAGGTCCGCGCTGTGAGCGTTTCCTACAGCTTTCAGGACACGTTCGTTCTCCAGATAATTCTGAATAGTATCGTCTTCTATTGCTCCATGGATCATCGGGCCTTCAAGAAGAACCTTGCTGGAACACACCGAGGCCTGGAATGTCGCGTCATTGACATCATTGGATAGGGTGCCACCGGGTAACACAACATTGCTGAGAGCCTTGTTTGTGTTTTCGTACTGCTCCCAGAGATTTTCGCCATACCGTTTGCCCTTGATCAAATTATTGGTGTAACACACAAGGTATGATTTCATGTTTTTAACCGGACCAGCGCTAATAGATCGGGTCTGAAGCGTCTGATATTGAACCATACCGCGCGTGGCTTCATACTTAGCGAATCCAGTACCCTCAGCCCCACGTTCAATGATTTCATACAGTCCTGCGTTCTGCCGCTGAAGAACCTCGTATGTCTTGTTGAAGGCATCCACGGCCCGCTCTTCTGCCGGAATACGCGACGTGAACCCAATAGCATATAAATCGCGATTAAATTCCTCGTTAAACAAGCGCTTATATGCGTCGAAATGCGGCATCACTTGCGTCTGGCTCTCTTTGTCGCCCGTGCGAAGATTTTTGATGTGTGTTTCGAGAATAACAGACATGAAGGGCTGAAAGGTGTTACAAATATTAAACAGTTCGTTGGTTAAATAAGACAGTTTTTCCATGTTAGAGTATTCCAAATTTACCGTTAAATTCAAATGAGCCAATAGCACGCCTGTACAGTAAGACAAACGGTTCATGACAAGCAGGTTAAACAAGAGCGGGAAACACTTTGTCTGGTTCATCATCAAATCCATGAGTTTGCCACGCAGACGCGGTGCCAGAACTTGCGGCGTATCAGTTGTGCTGTCCGATTCGTTCTCGCGGAAATAGCTCAAAACCCTGAAAAAAGATTTGGTTCCAGTGGGCTTACCTGTCTCTGCGCGTTTGCGCATGATGGAACGTTCCGTATCTTCGCCCTCGGCACGTTCGACAATTTGCTGATCAAACAACACAGCCAAGCGCATATCGGGCGTCCAGCCAATCGGTTTCGAGTTAAATACCGGTCCATATGGCTGCGTCATTGCCGGATTCGTCTCTTTTATGTATTCCATTGAATCGTTGATGATCTGCTCGACATTGGCCGATGACAGTACAACTCCAGCCTCTTGAAGTTTATCGCTAAGCCACTTGATACAATGACCGAGGAAATATTTCAGGGTTGCGTGCTCGGGATCAGTGTCAGGTGCGTCCTCGCCACCTGCGTACATGTCGCGCGTAGTTGTAAACTGTGTTTGAGCGAAGTCGTCGGCCTGACCTTCGGCTTCGATGGCTGCGAGACAATATTTACAGCGACCGTTGGAGCCGATAAATTCCGCCATGGAGTGTTCTTTCATATCCTCCAGAACGTGTTGGCAACACACTACCTCTTTTGTCTGAACAAGAACATACTGCTTAGTGAACGGATTAAGACGTACGAATCCGCTGTCGATGAACGTGTCCATGTGGCGAATAAAGTTAACCTGGCCAATAATATCGCTTGTATCGAATGATGTCAGCAAGTTAAGAGTAGAAGATGCCTCTGCGGTACCGGATCCCGACAGTTTGAGTTTTAAATTGTCCAGAATACCCTTGTTAGTCTGCGTTTGCCAGTGCTCCAGATCTGTCAGGATTAGCTTCATCTTGTCTGAACGGCATCCTGTTTCAGCTTCGGCCTCAGCGTTGGCTAATTTAGCAGAGAGTTGCGACCACAACTGATGACGCAATTGCTGCTTGTACGCAGAGGCAGTGTAAAACTTTCCAGTAACGTCGCTACGGAACAACAGGCCATGAACATGATCGTTTGTGATATTATTATACCTGGCAGTTTGAACTGTTAACCCAGTGGCCTCGGACGGAGTTGTTGTCGGCATTGTTTTATCCGTATCGGCAATGCTCTTCATGTAATGTTCAAGATCTACACAGAGCTGATATTTGTCGTTGTCGGCGGCGCGCATGTGCTTTGCCTGTGGATTAACCACGCGATTCATAGTTTCTCGGATTTTCTTGGCGTGACTAATACCCCAAGGGGAACCGCCGTAGCTGCTATCATCTGCCGTGCGTTTCATTGTTAGCTTTAGCTTTAACCCTTTACCGATGGCCTTCCAGTCGGTCACTGTTAAATCGTTGCGCTCATACTGGTGCTGTTTAAGAACGTCCATGTATGAAGAGATGTCACCGCATTGCGCGCGTTCAATTACGGTCTTAGGCGTAGGATAAAACTTATTAATCGCTGCCTCGAGCACCTTGTGCGATGATTCGGTACTGGAACAATTAACGGGTACAATAACCGACTGTTCTGTTGCTCCAGGTTCACGGACCATGAACCCGTTGATATTCGCTGCGCGCTCGGTGCCCTTGAGCGTGATTTCGATATTTTTAATAGCCTTGGGTACAGTCAACAGACGGACATACATACTTGGGCGATTAGCGCAACCGCGTGTTGTTTGTTGTTTGCGAAGCGATTTTCCCTGCTGATCGCGCATGCGCGTGATTGCTGCCTCTGTTAAATTGATGCTTGTTTGGTATTCGTTGCTTGGAAGTTTAACCTTGCTTAAAACCTTCTTGCCTTCGTGATCGAGAGTTTGGTATACAGCTTCTACGGCTGTGTCAGTTCGAGTTTTGCGCCACGAGCCGGGAATGGCGTCTTCCTTGTCTGTATCCATGGCGTAACTGGTGTAAAGGGGCGCTACAGGCCGATCAAGAACCATGTTGCATCCCTGTGTCTGCGCGGCTTGGGCCTGTGGAGCATGGATCTGGAAAGCATCGGTATTTACCTGCGAGTATGCGCGCTCTGTTGCCACGAATTCACCTGACACGATCGGCGTCACCCATGCTGGCAGACCCTTGATATTGAGCAATGTTTTGCCTACGGTATCGTTTTCCCGACGCAACTGAGCGATCTTGTTCATATTTATAATAAAACGACTATTGACCTCGTTCATGAATTCGTTTTCTGACTTTTCGAGCAGGGTTTTAATGCTATTGATGTTAATTTCCAATGTTTGTACTTTCGTGCCGCGGATTGTCTCCATTGTTGTAATCTCGCCAACTGCGAACAGGTCTGCCAAAAAATCGTCCATGTCTTCTTCGTGAACGTCTTCGGGTTCCGGGATTTGTATTTCGGGTTCTGGTTCATCTTCGACCACAATATGCATAGTTGAAGCCGGCATTTGTTCCGGAATCGGCATTTGTTCCGGCATTGGCACAGCCGGAGTCGCCTCAACGGCACGAGCTTCCTGAACGGCACGAGCCGCCTGAACGGCCGGAGCGATAGGAGTAGGAGGTATGTAAGTCGGAGACATAAATTCGCGCCCAGGTCCGCCATTAGGTATGTAAGTCGGAGACATAAATTCGCGCCCGGGTCCTCCGTCTTGAATAGCAGGCGGCTGTGTATACCATTGCTGCGAAGCCACAGGCAGCGGAGCAGCAACGTCGATAGCCGAGGAAATTTTAGGATGTGCGGTGCCGTTGGCGCCAAAAATCATGGTAGTGATACCTTCTAGTGTAGGCAATTTTGAATAATCAATTTTACCTGCGATTGGCAAGGGCACCGCCTCGCGATTTACGATATAACTAATATCGTCGGCTGTACCTGTAGGACGGAACGCCAAATATCCCGGTCCTGCCCCCAATTCTGGCGCCGACGGGAAAACCACGTAGTAACTACCGGCGTAAGTATAGATCGGGATGTTCTCATCTTTAATAGCGATGAGTTCAAAATCGGTATCTAATTCCATATATCATAAATCCAGAAAAAATAATTAGACCGATGACGGTCGATTAAAAATTGAAATATATTTGTAGTTAAAAATGCCGTTAACATCTATTGCGTCTGTTCAAAATGTATATTCTGTTGCATCGCCGCAAGAATTTATAGATTTGGTTACTACTTGCAACTATATAGTAGCCGGGCAATCGGAAGATGGCCGTATCTCTATTGTAAAAACAACCGCAGGCAGCATCACTGACATTCGTCCTCCTGTCAAGGGATTGATTTTTCGAACGGATACAGGCGAGATTATCGCTCCTGCTATTGGGGAACCGGGGGAACCTAGGTTCCCCCTTACCCCATCCTCATTAATCCCTTCATTGACGATCCCTTCATCGTCGATCCCTTCATCTATCACCTCCTCATTGATTCCCTCATCTATCCCCTCGTCACAACAGGAGGGGGTAAGGGGGAACCTAGGTTCCCCCGGATGGTCCATGGCAATGGACGGCGTATTAATTCGTATTTATCGTTACAAAGATAATGTTCATTGGTCGACGTCAGGCATGTTTGACCCGACAGAAGGACGCTGGAGCGGTAACCGAACATTCGGTAGTTTATTCAACGACGTGTTAAACCTAAAACAAGTTAATTATGATGCCATTAAGGAGAATTTGTGCTACTATGCTATCTTGGAGCATTCGGAGTTGTTGAGCTTTTATCGTCCAATGGATACTTACGCTATGCTTACGTTGGTCCGCGTCGTTGATATGTACGGAAATATCGAGCCGATGGAAAAATTGCGTGAGCACAATGACGCATTCACTAACATATTGGAATACAAACAATTTAAGACGGCCAATCCTTTTGAAGACGAAGAATTCGTCGCACATTTAAATATTATTAATCAGGAGTTGCCGCCGGGTCCAGTGACTTACGATACTTTTGGCGTAATGATTTATTATTTGAATGATATGGTTCGTATTTTGTCATCTCAGGCTAAGAAAGCGATACCGTTGGTGCCTAACATGCCTAATGTATGGCAGCACTGGATTCATTGTATAACGATGGGTGGGTTTGAATGCGTCGATTTATACACCAAGTTTTTCCCGTGGAGAAAAGTTGAGTTTGATGTTTACAGCGGTAAATTGCGAGCTTATTATGGTTCAGATATTCAACCTGGTAGAACATTCACCAAGAAGATTTTGCGTGATTTTATTCGTTCGGTGCCAGGCGTCGCTAAACCTGAAACCCAGCCAACGGAACAGATCCAGGAAACTCAACCAACGGAACAGATCCAAGAAACCCAGCCAACGGAACAGATCCAAGAAACCCAGCCAATGGAACAGATCCAAGAAACCCAGCCAACGGAACAGATCCAGGAAACCCAGCCAACGGAACAGATCCAAGAAACCCAGCCAACGGAACAGATCCAAGAAACCCAGCCAACGGAACAGATCCAAGAAACTCAACCAATGGAACAGATCCAAGAAACTCAACCAATGGAACAAATCCAAGAAACCCAGCCAACGGAACAGATTCAGGAAACGCGGGTACAACCCATAGATCTCAAGAGCTGTAATATTAGTTAAAATTAATCTACGCTACGGAACATAGAGTCGCGCAAGAACATCCCTACGTCGCGCAGAGTGTCCTTTTTTATACATACGTAATCTCCAAAATCTTGCGAAAAAGGAGCATGATGATGATAAAACGAATGGCTTCCAGAAGGCGCAGGAGGTAAATTCGAACCTATTAAATTATATTTACTCTTTGGAATCACGGGAGCATCAACGTCTGTAGAAGCAGCCAGTTTCGTTGGTGCTGGCTTTTTAATGTCTACCTTTTTAACAAGTTTATCGAGAAATTTTTCATCTTGCTGCTTGATTACATCTGTACTGAACGCTCCGCCTATCTGTGACTTTATGCGCATGTGTGTAGCGCCACCAACTATGATTTTGCGCCCAGTTAAAGGATTTACAATCTTTTTCGGTGATGGCTTCTTTGAAGGCATATGTGCTTATAAAATAAGTATTAAAATTAAAATTAAATTGAATTTCCAAAGAAGATTATCAGATGACAGACTCCTCCTCATTCACATATGATATGGCAAAATTAAAAATTTTAGATAGAGATCCCGTTGCTTATCGTCGCGAAAGATCGCGTGTAACAAACGAAGTAGAACAAATTCGTCCAATGTTCTCGAATGGCGGATTCAATAATCAGACATTCAATAAAGTATTTGAACATTTTAAAAAACCAGATACAGCTACTTCCTCTCCCGTAGCTATGTTATCTACGAAAATGCCTGCTTATGGTTATGCTTTGGACGGCGGACAAACGATGTTAAAGTCAGACAGAGAATATATCTCTAACGGGGCAAGTCAGTTAGCACAGGCATACAACAGTCACACTAATCCCGACGAATACACGGATAGTTTACTTCAAAAATGCAAGTCTAAACAGCGTGTGTCAAAAGAAAAAGCCTTGATGCAGTCTGAAATACAGGCCAGATTAAATAAATATCGAGGAGCTGTGACAGATGCACCGAAACGAGGTAAACCTGACTTCACAGCACCAGTTGACACTACCAATTCTATGATTCAAGAGGAAGAAGCGCCGGCAGAACCAGTTATTTTAGACGATAATATTCAATTGCCGCAAAGAGCGCAGTTTCAGGTGCAGCAGCCTCAGGTTCAGCCGCAGCCTCATTTTCAGCCGTTTCAGCAGTTTCAGCAGCCTCAGGTTCAGCAGTTTCAGCAGCCTCAGGTTCAGCAGTTTCAGCAGCCTCAGGTTCAACAGTTTCAGCAGCCTCAGGTTCAGCCGTTTCAGCAGTTTCAGCAGCCTCAGGTTCAGCCGTTTCAGCAGTTTCAGCAGCCTCAGGTTCAGCAGTTTCAGCAGCCTCCTCAGTTTCAGCAACAGTCTCAGGTTCAGCAGCAGCAATATCTTCAACAGCTGCCTGGACAACAAATGCGTCCTGTGCAACAAGCGCAACTGCCTAAACAAAGACGACCGCAACCTCCTATTTACAACCGATCTGCTCTACAAAAACCGCCTTCTGTAACATCAACGCATAATTCTGGATCAGAAATATCAGAACTTAAGAAGCTTATAAAGAAGCAAGAAGAACAAATAGCACTTCTTATGAAGGAACGTCATTATTGATCTGCGTCTGCAAGAAAATTTATATTGTATACAACATCCCCGTTCTTCCTCCCTGATCTGTTTCGGCATTTGCCGTTGGCCCTTCTATCATAATATGCCTGCAAAAACGCCTCTGTGAAATATCGTCTGCTACCATCTTCTTTTATAATGTACTTGCCACCACGATCACCTTTATAGAGTTTATATCCCATATAATTTTCTTCGTCTTCGCATTCAGCCGCAGCTCCACCAGGAGGAGTACTATTTTCTACACTAATAGTAGCTTCTGGTCGGCTCACTGTATGGTTGCTAAATTGTACCTGTGAACCATCGTTTGAATAGATAATCGACGCAGATTCTTCTTTGGATCCCGACATTATACCTATTTTTCCGTGTACCGTATAATGAGCATGAAGCATTTGTATATTAAAACTAGTGTCTTTTAACAGTTTTCGGAGATCAGAGCGTTTGAGATTGTTTGGCTTGCTGATAACGATGTGCGGAACGTCGTTATCTGTAAAATTATTTTTTAAATGCACGAATCCGACAACGGTATGGAGCTTAGGACTGTACGCTAAGCATGACAGCTTGAGGCTAACCATTTTACCAACGCCCTTCATGAGCTTGTCTTTATTGTATGTTATAAACATGTATGACTGTGGCAGACATTCTAATGTACATGCCTCTGTTCTCATTCCAAGATTAAAATAAAGGTCTACCAAGTCAAGTAAATTAATGTATGATTGTTGCGAAAGAAACACGGCGCTAAAACATCCTTCCGACTGATTTATCATATTCGGATCAAACACAATTTGTCCTTGTCCTACTTGTGTCATTAATTTGCAATGAATAACAATGCTGGATTTTCAACGCCGCCGTTTCACGTTTCAGACCCTTGGATTTATTCCATTGCAGGTTATAAAATGAGTTTTCTGACGTTGGAACGGTTTCTTGAACATTTTCCAGACATGCCAATGAGTAAAGATGAATTCGCGCGGAGATTCACTGTAATGTACGCTACACCACAGTCGTTACATGACATTTTTACATTGACGCCTGTCCGTAAAGGAAAAACGGAAAAAATCTTAATAAAGAATCCAGAAACCGACAAACGGTACAAGAACAGAGAACGTATCATAGATTATTTTTATGAAATCATCATCACCAATCGCCATAGATACCTTTCTTATTTTTATCAGGCTTATTTTGAGTTTAAAGATCCAAGAACATTAGATTGGAGGGATAAGCACGAGATTTTATCATATCCGGCATCCTTTGCTCCTCATCCTGTTATTTCGTTGCAGAAAAACGACGCATCGCGCAGAATGATACGCAGTCTATTTTACTTGGAATTATTGCACGAAACAAAGGTCACCAATACTGTAAAATCGCACGTATCGTTCTGGGAATCGCTGACAAACATGTATAATTTGCTTCAGTTAGAAGACAGATTTTTTGCTCCGTCGAGTATTGACTTATTTCTTAAAGAAAAAGGCACAGAGAACGAACGGAAGCCTGGAGCGACAGGCATCAACTATAATAATTTATTTTATTTATTTCAGGCGTATCAACCAAAAGCCTCGATTTTCAACCCGTATTCTATATGCTGGATAATGCGGAACATTGTACCAGGTAAAAAGATTTTCACGCCAGTTCTTAGTTGGGCTTCGTATATTTCAGCATTCATGCATTCTGAATACGAAGTGTACCTCGGTGTTGATGTTATGCCCACAGTTTGTAAAAAAGCCACGAGTTTAACCGACTATTATCGCGGATTTGGCGGCCAGTTTAAGAAAAAGTCCGTTGATATTATCTGTAGCCCATCTGAAATTCTAATTTCTAACAAGAGTTTTATGGATAAATATACTGGATATTTCGACACGGTACTTTTATGCCCGCCTTATTTTGACATGGAGATTTACAGCGAAGGCGATCAGAGTGTAAAGTCGTATCCTACATACGAAGAGTGGCTGGATAAATATTGGCGTCCTACAGTACATTTATGTTTTCAGGTTCTTGCACCAGGCGGTAAGTTCGCGTTGATCGCAAACGATTATAATACGCTTACAGGTGAAGTCAGAATGATCACGGAAGATTTTGACCGCATTGTAAAAGAGCGATTTAAAACAGGGGTAATATCGATGTACTATTTACAGAACAGAACATCGCCTTTAAGAGTGAATGCCAAGGACCGTACGGAGAGGTTGTTTTTATATCAAAAATCCCCGTAGGCAAATGTCAGGCATATTAGTTTGAATGATAAATTGCGAGCCGAATTTTTAAAATGAAATTATGACGTCCTGTATGCCATATAAATCATAGATGGGCACAACCCAAACCCAAACCCAAACCCAACCCGCAAACCCAACCCGCAAACCCAGTCCAAGATGAACGCCAACACCAATGCCGACAACTTCCGCGAGCAGATGATCGAGATTATGGCCGAGCACGGTCTGGCCCTGACCAATGACTCTGACCTGAGCAACATGGAGGGCCAGGAGCTCGATGATGCCAAGGACAACAACCGCGGTATGATTCAGATGTACGAAGAACTTACGCAGCTCCATGAACGCCTGATGACTGCTGCTGTGAAGCGTGCCGCTGCGGCTAACAACGCCTCTACGTCTGCCGAGTGCGCTGTCGTCCCTGCTGCCGCCGCCACCAAGCCCAAGCGCACTCGCGCGCCGAAAAAGACAGAGACTACAGAGCCTGCTGTCACAGACGACAGTGACGTTGAACCGCCTAAGACGACGAAGAAGCGCGCTTCCAAGAAGGCGGCGGCAGTTGCCGCCGCTACCGATGATCAGCAGCAGTCTGCCGATGAGGAAGCGCCCAAGGTACCGAAGAAGCGCTCCTCCAAGAAGTCTGAGAAGGTGGCCGGCTCGGATGAAGAGAACGCTGAGCAACAGGATCAGCCGCAGACTAAGCCGAAGAAACGCGCCGCAAAGAAGGCTGATTCGACCGAAGGCCCCGCTGTCAAGTCGGCATACCAACTCTTCGGCGAACATGTCAACACCAACAACTCTGATGGCTGGGAAGACATCTCTGTTGATATCACATGTGCCAAGAAGTCAAAGGTTGTGACTGATATCGAAGAGACAAACATTGATGTTTTCAACAAATTCATGGCCATGAAGGGATCCAAGACTACGATGAAGGATCTGTTGGAGAATAGCCAGAAGCTGCTCCAGGAGGCTTTCGCGCGTGTTGACAACTTCAAACTTGCCGGACTGATGTGGGCTGCTCTCGGCGGTGTTCTGCCGAAGCAGTGGGCTCCTGCCAGCAACTAAGCCGACTATGAACGAAATCTTGAACCAACCAAATCTTGAACCAACCAAATAATCGAAAACAAAAACAAAAACAAATAATCGAAAACAAAAACAAAAGAGGCCGAGTTCCTCACTTTGTGCTCACTGTTCTTTTGCGTCGCATGTTTAAGCTACTGATCCTCTACTATAGGAAGGCAATACACCCTGAAATTTTCTAAACACCGACTCAGGGCATATAAAAATACGTGCACCGGCATGTATGGCCTGCAAATGAAATGCTCTATGTTCACAATCATTAGCGAAAGTTTTTACTATAGAACTACCGATTAATCGTTCTTCTTTGGATATGCTGTCCACAGGAAACAAGTTCAAGTTTATTATATCAGAATATCGGAAGTTTATAAACTTGTCTGTTTTGTAGATGGCGAATCCGTTAAACGCCGAATACACGGGCATTAGTTCTCCATTATTCCTGAAGTAGTTTAGCTTCTCTGTAATGTCTTTGCGCATCGTCGCAACAAGCTCGCTCCAGTTATTAAAATGCAAAAAACTGTAAACAAATGGATCATATGACAAAGCCCATATGTCATAATAACCAGCCTCTTTTGTAAATGATATAGAGTCCCATTTATCTTTCAGTGAAAGGACGCGTTTAACAACGTCCGTATCTATATCTCCTACACATGCGTATTCGTTTGTGTCGATCATAGCGAAATACTCAAATGTGCCGGCGTTTTTTGCTATTTTCTCTAAAATAGCGTTACGGGCACACGCAATCCTAACAGTGCGTTGTGTTTTAATATCAGCTGGACCGCCATTGACGATTGTCATAGGTACATAAGAAAGAGATATTGCTGACATATCGGAACAATCGTTTAAATACGCAATAATATCGATATTGAAAACCTTGTTGCGCTGCAACTCCAGTATGTTTTTTAATACGTACGGCAACCCAAATTCGTTGTTGTATACGCATATGCCAAAGGCGCACCTGGGTGCGTCATTTAATTCCTTTGGAGGCAATTTGCCTATAATATTTTGATTTCTATATTCTTGCGCTTGTATCTGAGCCCAACGATTAGTCCAATATTTCAAGGTTAATTTCAACGGTTCAGAAGGTTCAGACGGGTCAGACTGGTCAGACGGGTCAGACTCACGCGAATCTTTAACAATATTGCGAAGAGCTTCTTCGGTAATAACAGAATAATCATCTACGAGCAATATTGGCAGAGATTCGTATAATAAATCAAGCAATGACCCGGAACGCATCACTATTGGTATACATCCTAACGCTAAAGCCTCCCATGTTCTATGACAGTCTAAACCGTTCCCTGGTGGAGAAATAACAAAAGCATATTCCAGTTGATTTGCCCAAGTGATTACGCGTTCAACACTGTTTGATTCATAATGTACTAAATTCGGCTTAGAGCTTAAGTTTTCTACTGCTAGTCTACGCAGATTCCCGTATCGCGATTTAGTGAATAAATGAAAACTCGCATAACATGCCATTTTGCGAGTTTTTAATTTGGGTTTTTCTATCGCCTGTAACAATGCGTCTTGTTCTACCGGAGACGCTCTAGAGCCCCAACTGTGACGGTCTTTATCTTTAACATTTGCTAAAGTATGATAATCTAAACCAATAGGCATTGCCGTTACATGATGAGACAAATTCTTTGGAAGATTGCAATTCTGAGCAAACCAATGGGCTATATTGCGACACTCTATGATTTTTTTATAATCGATATCTCCGCAAGACACGTCGCTGTCGCCTGTTACAAGAATTATACGTTTAGGTAACTCGTCAAGATGCCGAATAAATTCTGGTAACGCAGCGGTACATATGTACACTGTAGGACACGGACCAACGAACCCTGAAATTGCAGATTTTAGCACGTTCCAATCTATAACCCTGTAATCAGAAGTAGGATTTGTCGAATGAATGTTACATGATTTCAACAGTCCTCGCGAAGAGACGTATCTACAGTCTTTTTCTGAGCCTGACATTTGTTATTATTATAACATATTGATGGCTTTTAATCAAAATTCCCCTAACCAATAATCAAAATTCCCCTAACCATAATTTATTGTCATCTGAAATACCGTAAATCTCGTTAGTGGAATCCGACATAGTTGAGATGAAGCGCAGCGTTGGAGCGTCTTCAACTGTTGACCACTTTGAGTTTACCAATTCGTACAAAGCAAAATCCTCTGATAAAGCAAATAATCTATCTGATTTCCCGACAGCAATCTGTATAACTCGTGCTGGAGCTTTTACATCTGTCCAAGCATCCTGTGACGTAGATTTTTGGCTTATGTTTCCCTTAGAGTCAAGACTCCATACAAACGATGAACCTACGACTACTTGAACGGAAGAAATATTCTTCGCAACGCCTTTTGAACAAGAATATGGCGTTTTACATTCGTAAATTTTATCGTTTGTGTTTGTTCCCCATACAGTGCCGTTCTGACCAACAGAAACATGTTTAAGGCGAGCAGGAGACAACTTCCATTTTCCGGAGCGACTTGGATTGTTCATCAAAAATACCTTATTTTTGTTGTTCACGCCCCATATGATATTATTATTCGCGGAAAGTTGCCTTAACTGGCCTGGAATCTTGTACCAAAATGTGTCTTCCGATGTTCCGTCACATGGCTTCTTGCACATATAAATTTCACCTCTCTCTGTTGTTCCCCAGATCCATTTGTCGTTAACGGTTACAGTTTTAAGAGGAATATTATCGGCGTTATTATCTGCTGGAGGAAATACTTCTTTCCATTGAAAAGTCTTTGTTCCGATAGAACCAGTGTTAGAACGGACAGTGTATCCATATTTGGCTAATTCTGTATCTCTCTGACTTTTCAAGTCAGAAGAGTAATACCTACGAACCGTAAAATACGCATAAGCAAAGTACAGTATAATATCAAGGACTATAGTAAAAACTATAACGGCAATCGCTGTTAATGCGCAATGTGTTAAGCATTGCGATAAATTGCAATTGAGCAACATATCATATCTATTCGGTGATTATTTTTATCAATATAAATATAATCATGGGAAATGCTAAATCGAAACCTCCGGCGAAGCCTCTAACAGTCGTTAAACAGGCAGCAACTCCGACGCCATCGCAACCTCCTAATGTAGTCGGTACGACCGCAGCTTCAACTTCCCCTGGTGCGCCTCCGACAAGCCCTCCTGGTGCGCCTCCGACAAGCCCTCCTGGTGCGCCTCCAGCAATTCCTCCGCCCATTCCTCCGCCCACAACACCAGGTACACCGCTTCCTTCTGCTCCTCTGGTACCGACAACCGGACCAGAACTGAAAGATAACTGGCTGTGTATCGCTGATATGTCGGCACCTGTGAAAAGATTCGGTAACGACGTAGGATGCTTAACGACGGATGGAAAAACATGTATGTACGGATACTGTAATGACCAGTCAAGTAAGTTTCCGGCTAATCCACAGTCTTTGATATGCGGCAATGATCACAAATCCAAATTAGGGGTTTCTGGATATGAATCTCCCGACGGATGGTGTTCTAAGGTTAATCGCGTTCTCCCAGGCACGGGGCCAGTTGACATGCCTACGGCAACCCCTGCTCCAATTCCTCCATTTTTGGAACTGGGACCAGGGTCGTGTTTAACAAACACAAATACATGGCCGGCATACGAAGAACGCCGCGTTGCCGAACCTGAATGTCTTGATATTTGTCAAAAAGATCCGGATTGTATGGGTTATGCCGTTTCGAATGACGGAATGTGTAAATTGTATAATCTTAAAACGGCAACTACAGTGCGTACAGCAACAAGTGGTCAGACGTTGGAAAAAACCGACGCTAATCCAGGATGGAAGTGCAAGGTAAAACAACCGAAGGTTACTTTAACGATACCGTCGAGTGAATCAAAGCCGATCTCTGGTCCTCCAACGACGACATCTATGCCACAGGCCCAGGATGTAACTTCTGTTACGCCTTCAATGCCTTTACCACCGGCGACTGGGTCACTGTCTTCGATAATTTACAGTAATGTTCAGCCTCAGCCACAGTTTCAATATCGGCAACAACAGCAGTTTCAGCCTCAGCAGTTTCAGCCGCAGTTTCAGCCGCAGTTTCAGCAACAGCCACAGTTTCAACCTCAGTTTCAACCTCAGTTTCAACCTCAGTTTCAGCAACAGCCGCAGTTTCAGCAACAGCAACAGTTTCAGCCGCAGTTTCAACCTCAGCAACAAGTATCAAGACAAGATTATACAAAGCCTTACACCGTCGCCACTTGTAATCGGTATTTCAAGGGCGGGTCTTATTTGCCTGCCGAAACTAAGTCGAAGAAACGCGCGTCCAGAAAATAATTCTATCTTATTAATAATATATGAATAATAATCCATATGATATTACAAAGCATATTGACTACGCTAATCATATGAAAAATTATATTAAAAAGTCAGCTGCCAAGAAGATTGTAGACGAACTTCAGGAGCGGCTTTTAAATCGTCCCATACAGTCTCATCCTGACTATCAGGCACTGGTGAGACTTTTAAATGAAAAGCATCAAAAAGAGTTGTCGAAACTTGAACAGGAAATGCGTAAGAAGACGCCAACGTTGCCCGATGTTAAACAAAGCGCCGAATACAAGAAGATGGTTTCGTATTACGAAAAACAGATAAAGGACCTTTCAAAAGGCAACGTCGCGCCGCCTACACCCAAATGTCCCACATGTCCTCGTCAGCGCGCTTGTCCTGTTCCAATCTGTCCTGAATGTCCCAACTGCGAACAGTCGGATTATGCCGTTACAACTGTATCTCGCACTGTAGAGCCATCTGCGTTTAATAATTTTCAGTTGAGTTATGAGCACGGGTATGCCAATACAGGCAAAAAAGCAAAGTCGTTCGGATCGGCGTGGGTCTTACCGTTTAAGGGAGGTAGTTCAAGTTAAAGTTAAAATACCTATCTCGCCTTCGAATCACCGGAAGTTCAAGTTAAAATACTTTGTCAAATGCGTATCTCTCCGTCACATCAGCGTCACATCAGTATCACCTCAGCGTCACGTCACCTCAGTATCACCTCAGCGTCACGTCACCTCAGTATCACCTCAGTATCACCTCAGTATCACCTCAGCGTCACGTCGCCTCAGTATCACCTCAGTATCACCTCAGCGTCACGTCGCCTCAGTATCACCTCAGTATCACCTCAGTATCACCTCAGCGTCACGTCGCCTCAGTATCACCTCAGCGTCACGTCGCCTCAGTATCACCTCAGCGTCACCTTGTAGGAGGGGGTAAGGGGGAACCTAGGTTCCCCCAATTTTGCGCTGAATCGAAGCGTTGTATTCGCAACCGAAATAATGATAATAGTACCAATGATATGACAAAATAACCGAGTTATAAAAATCGGCGGCGTTCTTTGGCCGCTGCTTTTCTATAAACCATAACCGCGATACATCAGCTTCTGTAGGCAACATTGCCGCCGTATAGCTCACGTGATCAGCTGTTATAGTTCTTGTTGTGTTTGACATTTTGTGTATTGTAATACATAGTATCTTCATTTTTAAATAAATATTGTCAATAATAATATATGTTGACCGGATTGGTACAAGCATTACTTAAAAGCACTGGAGGCGCCCCTTCGCCTGTAGGCTATAATTGGCATCGCGAAAAAGCTATTGCAAATTTAGGAGACAACGGCATCGTTAAGCGAGCACAATGGCTAAAGGAAGTAAGAGAAATTTATAAAACCCAACCAGGCGTTACTTGGAGAGAGGCTCTCCGTATGGCTTCAGATGATCGTAAAAAAACAAATACGGAATACAAAACTGTAAGGACACGAGTAATATCCAGCTACAAAGGCCGTGACGCTAGTACTGTTAAATGTAAAGGTGTCGTATGTCCCGGTAAATACAACAAGGCTCCTTCCGAACAATATCGTCCACAAGGCCATCCAAACAAGCGTGTATTAACACAAGCCTCAGCTATAGAATTACTCAAAACGTATTATCGGCAGCGCGGAACGCTAACAGGTAAACTAATAGAGGCCGAACGTGCGATGAAATCCGACATATCTCGTAAACGAGCCAATGTAGTTAGCCCGTGTCCGGTTAAACCTGTTTCTGGCACATCCCAACATGTACGCAACATAGCAGCTAAAGACTCGACGTGCGCTGACAACTGGCTATACAGATCCAACGCCAGAAGCTACGATATGAAAGGGGTCAATCACGGCAACAAGAAAGACAGTCCTGCGTATGGAGCATCCTTGACAAAACATTAACAAATTTTTATTTTGTATCTGTATAAGATAAGATGGCTGAAGTAGGCATATATGTATTATCATCATTATTGGGAGTGGGCTACCTATTGAATCAATCTAAACAGGCTCGTCCCGACAAGACCGTAGCTACGGATCATAACGATAAAACCGTAGGCACAGACATTTACAACTCAAGAGACTATTTCAAGGTTAAACAGGAGGAGTTTAATAGAGCGACTAAAAACTGGAACGATGCCCAGAGTCCTAAAATCACCGGAGTTATCCCGATGTATTATAACACGTTACATGTTAAGGAGGATCACGAGAAGATTCCAAATACCGATTACGACAGTTCGCTCATTTACGGTGCTTTGAACTATCTCGATGGCGAAACGCAGGCTAAAATCAAGGCCAGTAGCATTCATGACTCGGCTCGTGCTCCAGAGCAAGAGTGGGGCATCGTAATGGATCACCCAGCACCGTCTTTTAATAACGGCGTAGATCCGCTCAAGCAGATCGGCGGCAGCCTTGTCCCTGGTCAGGAAGATTTTACACATAACAATATGGTACCTTTCTACAAGAGCACTATCACGCAGGACATGCGCACAGACAGTCAGGGCAAGGTTGCCAAATTAGAACTTTACACGGGTCAGTTTAAGCTCAACAAGCCTCAGAAGGAAGAGATAAGTCCTATGTTCAAGCCCATGTCCGAGAATATTTACGGCACGCAGATTTATCGTGATCTTAGCCGGTTTAATCCGAACAACACCGGCAAAAAGCACAATGAGTCACCCATTGAAAAGATTCAGGTCGGTCCTGGGCTCGGTAAGGGTTACACTAACCTGCCCAGCGGTGGCCGGCACGAGACCCTGAGAATCATGCCAAAGCAGATCGACGAACTGCGCGTAGATCCCGTAACTGAGACAGAGGCCAAAACCAGCAGCGGTGCCTCGCGTATAGCCAAGCGTACAATGATTAGCCAGATGTATCGTAACCGTCCTGAATTACTTGTTACAAACTACAACGGTGAACGCAACTTCAAGACCGTAGGCGATCGTGTTGCGCCTATGTCGCAGGCAGAAGTCGTCTTGCGTAACACCAGACGTAAGAAGTCTCGCACTGTCCAGGGTGCTGGACGCGCTGCCACTGATGCCCAGCGTATCGCCCCACAGTCCAAGGAGTCTTCGCGTATTAATTTTGAGAATACGCCATACCGTAACGTTGCGGCACAGGAGCGCATGGTTAGCGACTATGGTCGCGAAGGTTACATGGCTTATGATAATAACCGTATGACGGCATCCAAGACACAGCAGCAAGCGGGAGCGGGAGCAGCTCAAGATAATTGGGTATTCGGCGGAACGCAGACAATTATGCAGTTAATTGGTCTTGCTGGTCCCTCAGCTCCTACGGTAAAAACACAAGACGAGGCCAAAAAGACTCGCAAACAGTTTTACGAAAAGAATAAGTACACTGGTCACGCCTCTGGATTACAGAAGAAACATATTGTCGTTAATGACCAGAAGGCTCGTAAGACAATTCGCGAAACTACAGGCGACACGAACTATATCGGCGGAGCGGAAGGTCCCGTTAAAAAGCAGATTGTCTATGGTGGTCAGAAGGCCCGCAAGACAATTCGCGAGACAACCGAAGACAATAATTATATTGCTTCGGCCAACTCGTACAACCGTAAGTCAAAGTCTTACGACAGCGCTTACAATGCCAGAACTAATATAAATAAGGAGGTTGTGGCAAAGGGCCGTAAGCCAACGGACCGTGGACCGAATCTCGGGTACCAGAATATTAACATGGAAATTAAGAAGCTCGACGACGATCGGGACAATCGCTACATTTCTGTAAAGACCAGCACAGTCGGCAACTCGTTTAATCCGGAATCTATTAGCTCTGGAACGGTCACCAGCGAACGCAATCATTTACCGCAGATAGATACGCGCCTTGACGTAGGTTTACTTGATGCGTACAAGAGAAATCCTCTTACCCAGAGCCTGGCGAGTTATTAAGATTTAAATGCCTGTGCTTTAAATGCCTGTGCTTTAAATGCCTGTGCTTTAAATGTCTGTGCTTTAAATTTTTTAATTTAAAGATAAATGACAAAGATAACCGTAGGCTCTATAGTGTAACGGTTATCACGTCAGTCTTTGAAACTGAAAACCCGAGTTCGATTCTCGGTAGGGCCTTATAGTTTTGTTTAACGGACGAATTTTTTATTCCGTTAAAAACAACTTATCGTAATTCAAAGTATTTAAAATTGAAAAACAATTATCGTTATAAATTAGCATGAACGTTATTCGTCAATCACTCTGTCTGCTTAGCACGATGTCGGCCGTTAAAACAATTAAACCGATTAAAATCAAGGAGCATCATCAATATAGACTTCAAACCACGCGACCACGTCAATTTCAGGTGCATCCTCATATTCGCCGTAATATGAGTTTTATTTCCTATACCGGCGGTTTGCGTTACGGTTGTACAAAGATCGTGGATTACGCTGGCGCTACATACCTCGTCCCGTACTCTTGTTCTATTTATACGGACGAGATTGAAGGATTTATTAATCATGCCGTATGCGATATTCCGGCCGAAGATTATCATGTATCGGCTCATGTTATTGAGGCCGTAGTTAATCAGAGACTGACACGGCTTCACGGTCGTAATTTTAACCTGACGCTAATGCCTCCTGCGAAGAATATGTTGCCTCCATGTATTACAATTTCTTAAGTATACCCATCGTTAACGAAAAAAATCATTACCGTAGTCTTCGCTGATTACGCCTAAATATACGAGAGCGTTACGCGACGCCGTTTGCTCTGCGTCAGTCTTTTTACGATCTCTACCGGTTCCAATTAAAAACCCGCAGCGATCATGTACACCAATTGTATGCCAGCGCTGATTTGTCTTGCCTTCTTCTTTGATAACCTTCCACGTAGGAAACATATCATGCTTCTTCTGAAAATATGTCTGTAACTGATCCTTGTAGTTGTCGTCGAAAACAATCAGCTTAACAATGTCGATATATTTTTCGTATGTATTCATAATAAACTTTTGACAGTATAAATATCCGTTTGATCGCGAAGCCATCAGTTCCGTAGTCAGCGTACGCGACTGTTTAACAAGCGCCATGTATTCTTTCATCTCTGTTTTTGTTAAGGCGAAGTCTTTGTTTCTGTCCTCTATCTCTTTGAGTTTATCTTGAATAATCTCCATTTCGCGGCTTTTTGAAAACCAGGCAGAAGACAACGGGGCACTGCCATTATCGAGATAAATGGCAGCAATAAAAGATTCAAATAAATCTTCTAAGATACGCAAATTTTCACGCCCGGATTCTGTATCAACGTGCTGTGAAATAATAACCCATTGACCGAAACCCAGACGTTTTGCAAGTTGTCCGAGAGTTGTACCACGGACCATCTTTGTGCGTGTTTTTGTCAAAAACCCTTCGTTTTCTGTAGAGAAGCGTTCGTACAAGTATGACCCGACTACGCTGTTGAGAATAGTATCGCCTAAAAATTCATACGTCTCGTTACAAGTGTTTTGCAGCGGCACACATTTTATGTCGTGTTCATCGTTATAGTTGTTTTTAAGGTAAGATCGGTGAATAAACGCTTTCTGATAAATGTCGACGTTATTAACCTTAATATCGAGGCCATTTTCTCGCATGATGGCCTCGACGTCAGCGGCTGTAATAAGTTTGTTTTCTGGGTTTTGTCTCTTGATAAGAGGCTTGCTCATTTTATGATATATTTAAGCATATCATTTTTAAATTTAAATTGATGATTTCATTAATATTTAAATTTAAATCCCCATGGCAACATTAATAAGAAAACGAAAAACAGAATTAGACGATATAAACGATTCGCTGCAAATTCTCCCGAATATATTTCAGATGACACAAACTCTTTTAAACATCGTGACGGCTGAAGCACAACAGCGTTTGAATTACACTGAACAAATGGAGCTAATTGTTCAAAGACTAAATGCTATCGAAACCCACTTTCAATGGGTGGAGAATAGAATACGAAATATGGAGACGTGTATAGAGAGGCTAATACGAGAAATTTCGGATTTACAGATTCATGCTCTTCATGGAACGTTATTTCAACAGCAACATCAGGTGCAACAGCAACCGTACATGCATTATTAATACGCGCCCTTTTAAATTTAAACACGCAAATTTAAATCGTGATAATTTTATCAATGAACATTGGATACGTTCTGTATATACAATCGTGTTCTAAATTTTGGAATGATCCTGCGTACAATAGCGTTAAACAAGATTTAATCCGTGAATTTAGCGGTTACCAGTTTCTTGGTATATGTGCTATAATGTGGAGATTTTTAAAACCGCAGGGTAGACGGCGTTGGACAGAAGAAGCCAAACTCCCCAAACCGCGTTTCTCGGCACTTACGGCAGAAGTTGCTGCTTTGGCAAAAATAACGTTAAAGCAAGTGCAATAATCGCCGTCATTTCAAGCCATTTCAAGTCATTCATTTCCGTCATTTCAAGTCATTCATTTCCGTCATTTCAAGCCATTCACATATTCATTCCGTCATTCGGTCATTTCATTCAAGTGGCCAGGGGGTTAAGGGGGACAGCATGTCCCCCAAAATTATTTTATTTATAATAGTAGAAACATGTCAACACAACAGGACGACAACCAAAGTAACCAGTCAGGACAGCCCGAAGTTTCAACAAACGAAACCTCAGGCCCTTCATCGCCATCAAGGCCCGGAACACCTCAACAGACGGCCCCTGCGCCAACACTTGAAATATACGAGACCGATGATAACTCTGCTATCATCGAACAAATACGTCAATACGCCGAAGAAATTAAATGTTCGGATTTCCATGGCAAGGGAACAGTAGAAGATTATAAAACACTATTTCAGGCAGCAGGAAAGATAGCCGACGACGTTAAGAGAATTGAAATGGAAGTGGATATAGAAGGTTTTCAGCAGTTCGGTCAGGCAGCCGACGAACTGAGTCAGTTATTTGAATCTTTTACTGTAAAATTACAGAATTTAACAATCGTCGACGACACGGCATTTTTAAACGCCATCTCTTTATCCTTGTCCAAAATTGTCAATCTGTCAAACGTATTTGGTCGCTTTAAAAAGACTGTGTCTGCTACCGCGACAATCAAAATACCAAAGTCTATACAGGACGCCAACCGCATTATCTCTGGTGTCGTCGATGAAGTTAGTTGTGCTATGGGTTATATTTCCTACTTCGTCGATCCGTCAAGCACAGGCAAGTTGTCCGGCGCTGAATTGCCTGATTCGGATAAAAAAGATATTGAGATGGCTGTGGAACTTATTGAACATTGGAAAGATGTATGTACCGAAGGCGTTTCTACGGCTATGGATAATAACGAAGACGTTGTCCGTATTCGCCAAGCAAATACGGATTTTAAGCTCAAAACAGCTACTCTTAAAAAGCTTACTGGAACTCTGCGGTCAAAATTGATCATTTCATAATAAACATCCACCCTAACCAAACACGACCAAATGAGCGCTGTTCTTAACATTCCTGTCACTGCCGCTGCTTCGAATACTGGTGCAACGCACCGTGGGTCTCCGTCCATTGAAGAATACTCTAACTTCAATGGACGCGCCGACACAGACCCGATGTATATTAACTATTTTGGAGCCATTACGTTCGGCTTCCAAAACAACCCCATTCGGTCCACCATGGCCTACGAAGTATACAAGTCTATTTTTATCCAGGACCGAAACCGGTTCTCTGTTATTTCTAAACTCCATCAAAACAATTCGCAGGATCAGCTTCATTTCAGCGTTAGCGTTGACGTGATCAACGGCTGGTTTCATACGCTTCACTACAACGGTTGGTGGGACGGCGATCGGTTTCTTGTAATGAACATTACTGCTCTTACATACACTCGCGACAAGCAGGAGATTCTGGAGACGATTGCGGTATTTAGCGTTTAAAAATTTGCGATCAAGAAACCAATTAATTACTTTGAAAAATCAAAAAAATGAATAAAATAAACATATATAATCTTTAAAATGACGTCCGAATCACAACCAACATCAAGTGCCATTAATCCATTGAGTCTTATCAACGACGAAATTCTGTTTACAGACGACCCGACGCGTAAGACCATTCGCCCTGTACTCTATCCGGCCATGTGGTCTTCGTACAAGAAGTTGCAAGGTTCTACATGGACTGCCGAGGAAATTAATTATCAAAGCGATATCACGGACTTAACTACTGGCCGTGTTTCAGACGAAGTCATGCATATCGTGAAATACGTTCTTGGGTTTTTCTCTGGCGCCGATACAATCGTTAACGAGAACCTCGCGCTTAACTTTATAAACAAGGTAAAAATCCTCGAAGCTCAGATTTTCTATGGGTTACAGATCGCAAACGAGAATGTACACGCAGAGACTTATGCTGTACTTATAGATGTTCTCATTTCCGATAAGAAGGAAAAGGAGCGGGTCCTCAATGCTATTAGCACAATGCCGTGCGTCGGAAAGTTATACTCTTGGGTCCAGCGTTGGATCCGGTGCACTGCCGAACAGGAACAGACCGACAATGTAATGCTTCAAGATTATTTGACCCAGGGTGCTTCAGACGAAGTCGTCGAGGATCTGGCTTACATTTGGTGCGAGGCCAAACGTCTTGTAGCTTTTGCTTGCGTAGAGGGAATCATGTTTAGTTCGGCATTTGCTATTATTTTCTGGATCAAGGAAAAGGGGGTGCTTCCCGGACTGACTTTTAGCAATGAACTTATTAGTCGCGACGAGGGCATTCACCGCGATTTCGCGTGTTTACTTTATTCTAATATTCGTCACAAGCCTCCTACGGACCAGGTCACGGAAATCATTTCAGACGCCGTGGCGTTTCAGGACGAGTTTATCGAGGAGATGTTGGCTGTTCGTCAGACGGGAATGAATAAGGAAGACATGAAAGAATATGTCCGGTTCGTTGCCGATAATTTGTGTTCGGCGCTGAATGTACCGGTAATTTACAAGGCTCGCAACCCTTTCTCATTTATGGATAAAATTTCATTCAACGGCGTGACGAACTTTTTTGAAAAGCGCGTAGGGGAATATTCTCTTAGCGGCTTCGAAGAAGGAGCAGATGAACAGATTGTACTTGGCGGAGATTATTAAACCGTAAACCTTAAATCTTAAACCTTAAGCCTTACGCTTTAAGCTTTAAACCTCTTTTATTTTCCCATATTCGTGTGGTATGCGATACATTCAGAATTAACCGAATTTCTGTACATGTTTGAACAGTGAACAAACGGAACGCAATTTAAATACAATATAAAAGACACAGCACAATCCTCGATGGTATACGGATACGACTTTGTGAATGTATCATACGCAAAAACATCATATTCTATTGCCTCCATCTGAAATATCACGATGCTACAGGCTACATTTGAAAGGTAATATAAAACTCCTGCTGCTCCGATGTCTATTCTGGGTCGTTTCATGAACTTTGAGATATCAACGCCCTTTAAATTATGCTGAGGGTCGTCGAAATCTGACTGGTGTGTCAAATAATAATTATACATAAACGGGTCATTGACTGTGTCCGTTAAAAAATTTATATCATTTGAATGAAAACTACGACCTGTAGGACTCTGACCGTAGTAATCTGGTTTATTTGGCATAGATAAAAATAGCTCTAATTTGTCTTGATTGTAAAAAAGATCGTCTCCGGCACGCAAGATTCCTTCTGTAATATCAAATATTTCGTACAGGGCTTTCATAGCCAAAGCGCATTTTTTAAGCAGATGTATGTAAGAATCTTCGCATTTAACCGTAAGCATATTTCCTGTTAGTTTCCAGTGTTCTTCGCCAAGAAAAAGATCGCCCACTACATAAATTACTTTCCATTTGCGTCCGTCAGACACTTCATATTCGTCTTTCTGTAACCGGCATTTAACGAGTCTTGTATGTAGATATTTTTGACATGTCAGTACCATGATTATTCCGTTAATTTTACTTCTCTGTACGTTGCCAGTCATTTAGTTTGATATAGAAAGTCATTTCTATATCAAAACAAACAAACAAACACGCAAACACACAAACACGCAAACACACACGTGTTACTATTTATTTGTTGTCTTTTTTCTTGACGACCGGCTTGGGACACACAGTGTCTATTAATAGCGATGTACCAATCGATCCAAGGATAAGGATCGGTATCGCAACAAGAACGCCATGTACTAACCAGTTCGCATACGGAAGCCATTCTAACCACACCAAAATAGGGCCTTTAAGAGATGAACCGACGGATAATACCGTGCTGCCTATAAAATATCCCAGGAGCTTCCATGCGGACCTTTTTAAACTTTCTAAAACATCATAATCGTCGCATTTACTCTTTGTTGACATAATGCCGCCCAGTGTACCCAATAAAAGAATCAATGATACGTTGGCGATGAACGTGACAACGGCGAGCTGGAACCATCCGGGTGCTTTCCACGGCACGCCTCCCCAGCGATACGGATGGTATATGAACGGAATAGTTACGAGATGATTAAACAATGGCACTCCAATTGTGCCGAGGGTAGCAAGGAGATTACCCATATACTTATACTTACCTAAATAAAAATGAATGAAATTTAAAGATTAATCTTTAAATGTTTATTACCTTTGCTTTCCCGTATATGAACGGACCGCTTCACCTCGGTCATCTTTACACGCTACTACAGGGCTGGATTGCCGGTCAGCGTACAGGAAAACCGTATTTGCTTCCATTTGGTTTCCATTGTACCGGTATGCCTATTTTCGCCAGCGCCGAAAAGCTCGCGCGGGGAGACCAACAGGTTAAAAAGATGCTTCTTGACATGGATATTCCAGAAGACAATATAAAGGCGTTTAAGAAACCTGAATATTGGACAGAATACTTTCCTGAACGTGCACTGGAAACACTGCGATTACTTGATCTTCCTGGCCTTGATCTTAGCAGAGGATTTATTACGACGGAGCTTAATCCTTATTTCGATAGTTTCGTGCGTTGGCAATTTAAGACACTCGAGCGTAAGGGTCTTGTGTACTATGGAACGCGCCCTTGTATTTATTCTTTAAAGGATCAGCAGCCATGCGCCGCACATGATCGCCAAACGGGCGAAGACGCGGTTATTCAAACTGAAGAACCGGAATGGATCAAGAAGCTATCAACCAATGAACGTGCTGCTTATCTTGAACGCAACGGAACGGATGCGTATCCTTCTGAACGCGTAATTAGCCGCAGCGGCGACACGTGTGTTATTAGGAGCACGGAACAATGGTTTATCCGGTACTCTGACCCTGAATGGAAACAGGAAGTAATAAATTACATTAAAACGTCCCTTATCGTACACGACGAAGAAACACGACGTAACCTCGTCTCAGCGGCTGAAAATCTACACGACTGGTGTTTTTCACGGGAGTTTGGATTGGGTACAAAGATCCCTTGGGATCAGCGGTTTTTGATTGATTCGTTGTCAGATTCTACGATTTATCCCGTGTTTTATAATTTTGTTCCTCTGTTGAAACAGTTAACTGAGGTCCCCGACACGGATTTTTGGGACAGTGTTTTTGGCAGCGACCAAACGACACCCATCATCGAAAAATTCCGCAGCGCGATTTTAACCCAAGATATCCGTGTTTCGGCAAAAGACCTCGTGAATAATCATCTTGTAATGATGATTTATAACTCTATCGCAATCGACAAGCGTCTACTACCGAAAGAGTATCGGATTAATGGTTACGTCAAGGTTAACGGTGAAAAAATGTCAAAATCAATCGGAAATTTCGTCACCGTAGAACAGGCTGTGCGCACTTATCCGAAAAACGCCTTACTTATCGCGCTGTTGGAAGCCGGAGACGGAACAAACGACGCAAATGTAAGACTGTCAGATATTTCTTGTATCCAAAAATCATTGGACGCAGTCTTGGGGATTCGCGATCAACAGCAAGATCAAAATCATCAAGATGAACCGGTTAAACTTAACAGCGAATACGAGCAAATTCTGTATGAATGCTGGACGAAATCCAACGAAGCCTGGGCGCATGGACGCGCAAGAGAGGCACTTTCCTACGGCTGGCGCAAGGCCTTTAAATCTTTCACCGGTAACGCCGCTAACGCTAACACCGATTTAAACAGATTATGTGTGTCTATTATTCGTCTTACATTGCGTCCTGTTATTGGATGCGATGTATGGATGACTGAAGAGGAAGTTCATAAACGGATCCAACAGATAACAACAAACCCCGATGTCGCTAACATTAACCTTAATCTTAAACTTAAGGATTATATTCATCGACTTTTAATCGGGTGCACCGGCCGGTGCACCCGCAACCGGGTGCTTGTACATCATAAAATCCTACAATATCCAGGAGCTAAAGAACTTATTGAGGCATCATTAAGAGAAAAAGGTTTTTCGTGTTCAGTAGACCAGGACGACACACCTATTCACGAAAAAAGAGATCCTTATAAGGTAAAACCGTTATTTGTCTGAAAATTTTTTTCCATCTGTATTATATAAATGACAGGAGGACTTATGCAGCTTGTAGCTTACGGCGCCCAGGATATTTACCTGACGGGCAACCCAATGATTACCTACTTTAAGGTAGTTTACCGCCGCCACACTAACTTTGCTATGGAGTCTATTGAGCAGACGCTCAACGGCTCGGTTGGCTGGGGTAACCGCGTAACTGCCCTGATCTCGCGTAACGGTGATCTCGTCAACGGTATGCTGATGGAAATCACTCTTCCTAACTTAGCTGATGCAGGCGGCGAGTCTCGCTATCACCATGATGTTGGTCATCATATTCTTAAGCAGGTAGATGTTGAGATCGGCGGTCAGCTCATTGATCGTCATTACGGCGACTGGCTTGAGATCTGGGCTCAGCTTACAGTTCCTGCCTCAAAGGAGCTTGGCTACCGCTGGATGATAGGACAGGATCTTCGCACATCCACCGCCGGCGATGGTCCACTTCAGAGCCTCGTAGCCGCCGTCACAGGTCGTAAGATTTACGTTCCTCTCCAGTTCTGGTTCTGCCGTAACGTCGGTCTGGCTCTGCCTCTGATTGCTCTTCAGTACCACGAGGTTAAAGTAAACGTTACGTTTGCCGCCGCTGCGGAGGTAAGTTCCGGAACAGCTGGCGCCCTTACAAACGCTTCACTCTGGGTTGATTACATCTACCTCGACACGGATGAGCGCCGCCGCTTCGCCCAGGTCTCGCACGAGTACCTGATTGAGCAGCTTCAGCTCAATACTACAAATTACGCTGCCGATGCCACTGGGCTTACGGCTAATTTAACATTTAATCACCCTGTAAAGGAGCTGGTTTGGGTTTGCAAGGAATCATCAGTAAACGGAGGATTGCTCCCACAGTCTAGTCGTTATATATCCGGTAGAGAGGCTATGGGCGCTCGTGACAATTTCACTGGCGCCAGCATGCTCGGTCCTAACCCAGTAACGCGGTCCAAGCTTCAGCTTAACGGCCAGGATCGTTTTGCCGAGCGTGTTGGCGATTACTTTAGCCGCGTCCAGCCATCGCAGTGCCATACCCGTATCCCGGCATCACCCGGTGTTAACGTCTACTCGTTCGCACTGAAGCCAGAGGAGCACCAGCCATCTGGCACGTGCAACTTCTCGCGTATCGATAACGCTCGTCTCGTTGTTTCCCTGAACAACGTTCGCGGCGGCACATTTAACGTATACGCTACGAACTACAACGTTCTCCGTGTCATGTCTGGTATGGGCGGTCTTGCCTACTCGAACTAAAGAGGGTGAACCCAGAGGGGAACCCAGGTTCCCCTTTAACCCCTCCTAACGATTAATATCTCCTAAAATGTCTTTTTGGAGATTATAATCAAGCAACCAAACCATCGGCAACCAACCAACCAAACCATCAGCAACCAACCATCCATATTGGCCAGGGGGTTAAGGGGGAGCGCAGGTCCCCCTCCAGATTGTAAAAAGTTGTATCTCCATTAACATGCGCTGGCGTACATCTTGTTGTGGCTGCGCCTGCTGAACCTGTGTTTCCATCTTAGCTCGCAATTCGCTTGAAAGTTGATTAAGTTTATACTCGTATTTTAGCTCTGAATAAAAACTGTAAATTTCCGCGTGCTTTTCCTTGTCAATGAAATTTATCAAGTTTAAAGAAGTGTCTTTTACGGTTCTCCCAATCTGACCGTACTTTTCTTCTAAAAACATCGTCTTTTCTATAGTGTTGTCTGTATGCGACAAGGCCAGTACAGTTCGCATTGGATCTAATTGTACCATCGGGACAGAAAACCCTTTTGTAAACACTCCTTCTTCTGCGTAATCGCCGTTAGTCGAATCAAAATAAAAATTCGTCTTTGTATATTCCTTTGTATATGCCAGAGTTGCCGCCGTTCCGTGATTATCGCCGTATGGCCCCAATTGACGGATTATACGATCTTTGCAATAATACATAAACATTTTACTACATCCTGCCAATGCTTTTCCGCTACTTATCAGTTGGTCTACGGCATGGCTTACGCGGCATGGAGGATAAAAATCATCGTCGTCAATATTGACGAGATACACGCCCTTTGCTGCGTTGTTTATAAGATCGCGCTTTTTACCGAGCTGAACTTTCTTTTTCAGATGATAGTAACGAACTTTGATTCCGTTGAGCGAATCAGGAAATTCCGACGCAGAACTTTCAGCGGAGTCGTCGATAATTACCCACTCTAACTTATCGTGAGGGTAGTCCTGATACGAAATCATACGCTTTAAATTTTGGAAAAATCGCGATCTGTTATACGTACAGGTTATCATACTTACAAACGGCAAGGACGATGACATTTAAATTACTAACATAAATCCCTTTAGTTAAAGTTCGATCCATTAAACATCGGTGTCGCCCTGAAAAAGCTCCTCTTGTAAAGCCTTTAATTCTGACTCCGTTGGCTGACGGTTGTTTATTCTAAAAAATGCCTGTTTAAATTTTGTAATCTTGGGATCTTCTGGCTCGACTGCTATCTGAGATTCAGTGTCAGGTGCAGCTTCTGCTACAGGAGGCTGAAACCTCTTTATCATCTCTAAACGCTGCTCGTTTGTCATGTTGTAAACATTCGTAGGTAAAATCATATCACAGATTTCCGGTTTCACCAATTCTGGCATATTGCCTATCTTTTTATTGAACTCTGTGACAACATTGGGAATAATCGGCGGGTAAATTTCAATTAGGCGATCGTATTCCTCTTTGTAATGTTTTAACATATTCGACGGTCCCATACGATCCAATGGATGCTTCGCGAGCTCTGTTTTTATATTGCGGTAAAATTTACCCCACGACAGTGATCCCGCACGGTAACTCTCGTTGAGTTCTGATACTTTTAAATACTGGCTAATTGTCGTTACAATAGCAGCAACAATGTTGAGCCCACCGATCGTCATTACAAAAATATCGCGATGAGAGAGATCTATTTTGTCTTGCGCGAAGTTAGCTGTACCAGTCAATGTAGAAATAATAATAACCGGAATTACAAAAAATGTATTTTTCCGGCGATAAATTTCATGGCAGCGGGCATGCATCAGTTCATAACACTGACCTTTATCAGCCCACTCTTTGAGTATATCTTCTTCTTCTTTTTTCCAATACTCGCGGCTTTCCATATAACACAATTAATATTTAAAATTGCACCCGCCGAATCGATCATTAAGATGTTTAAACTTAAGCATTAATACAGCTTAATGATCGATAACATGGCCTTCTGAATCAGAATCCGACTCAGCGCGCACCTCTCGTGTCTCCGTTACGTCCGTCATGCTTGGGCTAACGCTAATTGTAAAAGCAGAACATCTCGCCACCAAAGCTCCTGTAACCTCTGGCGGAAGATAATAATTGCATACTTTCATGTACGGAATTTGTTCTATGATATTTGTAGCAAAAAGATTGTAATAAGTCATACGGGTTTCTGTATCTGTCACATATTTCTGATATTCCAGCATAATATGCGTGTAAACAGTTCGCATGTCTGAACTTAAAGTCAAGCAGTGGAAGTTACCCTTGTTAATATTTTCAGTGAAACGGTTATTAAACTGGTCAAATTCCAACAGAATCTGACGCAAATTATTTAAATTCTGATTAATATCACTGATGATTTTGCTGACATTGTCTTTTTTGTTGGAAATCTGCGGGTGCTTGACTTCGACATTTGGAATCTCCCTGTAGACACTCTGTACGGAAATCATAAACATAACTATGTTTTCTGACAATGTCAGCAATTGTGATTTTATATCGCTGGATATTATTGTTTTAATATTTTTGAGATATTCCATCTCGTTCTCCAGTATAGTTTTCTGGAGGTTCAGAAACTGTGTGGCGTCTTCGAGTTTAAGGTTTACTTTTTTGAGCAGCATTGATATTTTATCGCCGATTTCGGTAGTTTTTACCGTTATCTGCTCAATAAGATGGTCCAGTAACTGTGCGCATCGCGATAAAGTATCTGCGTGATTTTCAAAGTTATTTTCTTTAATATCCATCCTTATCAATGTGTATAAAAAAATATAAGAATGAATAAGGAAATGCAAATATTTTCATTATTAATGCCGTTATTCATTCTGACTGTTTTACTTTTTGTAACAACGTCAGCGCATAATCAGCAAACCGGCGGATGGACCGATCCTTACGCATGGATTCGTCCGTGGAAGATCATAGATTTCTTCCGTACGTTTCCGTTAACGCGTTAAAGGGGGGGGACGTGCCGTCCCCCTTAACCCCCTGGCCAACAACCCTAACCGCCTGACCAACAACCTTAACCACCTGACCAACAACCTTAACCGCCTTAACCGCCTGGCCAACCCCATGGCGAATCCATTATGTTACATAACAGAAGTGGCCAGGGGGTTAGGGGGGACGGCACGTCCCCCCAAATTGATAACCAAATCTTCGTAAATAATTAATGAACGAGGATCTTGTAGAGCATTTGAGAGAGATTATAACATTCCGTGATACTCTCTGTGCAATATCGCATGTCGGAGAAGTAGAAATTATGAAAATATGGGCTCGATGGATCATTACTCATCGTAGTTTATTCTCGCAAACTTCGGTATATCTTCCGAACGATCTTGAATACGATCCTCAGCTCATGGTCGAACTCATAGAAAAAGGCGTTTCTACACTTCATACAAATTTCTTACATGACTGGATGGTCCAAGAGGCCCAAAGAATCAATAGTCGATACCCGTGGAAGTATGCCGATACAGAGTACGGTGGCATACATGGTAAAATACCCGTTGCCGTCATTGAAGAAAATAATCAAATAAAGTTAACCTGTGGCAGTTTGGCAACATCGTTACCTACGCAGATTTTTAATAAAATGTTTAACAAGGTCACCGCCAATCCCGCTACAACTCTGCTTCCATTGAACTATATATGGTTAACAGGATTGTTGTACGCATTGCTTGACGGCAAAGGTCTACAATGGGCCGTACCGAGTTCCGTTATGACAATTCTTCGTAATAAATTGGGGTGTAATACGGAACTTTTCGCATCGCCTATTAACCAATATTTGGACAGGTTTTACAGTTTGTTTCCGTATGATGTGGCATTTGGCTCGCTCGGAAATTTCTTCACGGCACCAGACAGTGAATTTGTGTCCGGTTGTTTTCAAGTAAATCCCCCTTTCATTGATTGTCTTTTTACAAAGACGACAGAACGCATACTCGAATTGCTAAAAATAGCAGACGAGGCCGATCGTGAGCTGACATTTGTGTATATTATGCCGCAATGGGAACGCTTTACAACATACGATATGACAATCGAGTCACCTTACTGTGTTAAACAGATTAGTCTGAAAGCAAATGGATATTTTTATTATCAGTATATCACAGGCTCTTACATTCGCGCCAGATTCGGGACGTGTATTATATTTCTCAGTACAAACCCGTTGTGCTGTGACGCTAAAACCGAAACGGATATAATCGGCGCATTTACAAGATATTTAACAGTAGCAGGCAGCAGCAAGAAGAGCGTTACCTGCCGTGCCTGATATATAATATCATATTCTTATAAACCCAATGTATGAAGAATAAAACGATAAAATTCGATACTAATACCAGTCCGATTATAACCATTGCTTCTGATGGGGGTGCAGGTGCACCCGTTCCCTCATCCAACGGCAACGGAAAAATCGTCGGTTTACCGTAACGAATACTCTCTTTGTTAAAATATTGTTTAAACTGTTCGTCGAATGGCTCACGTGAATGCGGTATAGCATTCATTTTGTGTATATTGTCGTAAAATACATCAAAATCATATTTTACTCTTCCGATGGTAATCGTTCTTGAACCTTCTGTAAATGGTTCAAGAGTGATTGGGTCCACACATGTCATTTTTGATTTAATATAAAAAATCATTTTTCTTGGTTTTATATATATGCTTGAAAGTCATCTTAAAGCCGGTTTACGTATGATACCTTTAGCTGATCGTCGTCGTTATTTTTGTTTATTGGGCGAGGGTAAGTTTTCTTCAAAGAAGTTCGAGGACATTATTGTAAATGTTGCGTACTCTTTGGGTTATATGAACGTTAAGAGCACGCAGTCACTGCTCCCTGCCGGAACGGGTATTAAGCAGATTGCTGGTACGCCTTACCTGTCAAGATCGCCCTCGCCTTACAGTCCGCGATTAAGAAGCGAGCAACCTGAACAACAAATTGAACAGCGTACACAGTATGAACAGAAGCCAGAGAGACGGGCCGCGGCATGCGAGACTGTCTCGCAACAGTCTCAAAAGTCATTGTTGAAGAAGGCCGCTCCTTATATATTGACGTCGGTCGGTGTTATTGGTCTCGCCGCTTCGTTTATTGCTACACAGATGGCTCAGCAGGAAACGTGGAAAACATACAGCGAAGATGTGGAGCGGTGTAGCAGCAGCTGGGTTCACATAATTGGTTCAGCCCTGTCTGTAAATACCGGTCGCGCAGGCTGCCTTACAAGAGCAGAAGCTACAAGAGTTGCTTCGGAAGCAGCTATTTCTACTGTTAGTAACGTAGGGTATGCTATTTTTACAGGATTAGTTGGTTACGGTTTAAATATTAGACAGGGCGGCAGGCTTTTAGAGAATGTCCCTGGCATTCCTGGAACGCTGCTTAAGCTCGCCAATACATCGGTACAGCAGAATTTAGTACAACAGACAGGCAAGGGGAAGTAAACAAACAAGTTCGGCTTCTTACTTTGAACGCGATTTCGCCTTGGTCTTCTTAGATTTAGCTGCCTTGGTGTCTGTCTCGCCACCACTCATCATGCTGGATATCGCTGTCTGAAAGTCTGCGATATTCAATCCTGGCATCTGGAAACACTTGGCATTTTCTTCTTCGGTCCGCTCGCTCATTGGCTTTTCAAGGATGTCTGGAACATCGGCATACTTCTCCTTATCTTCGTCCGACAATGTTTCCCAGTGAGCCTTTAACGGCGCAGTAAAGCTATTATCGCTAATAATATCACTTAACCCAGGAGCAACCGTGGACAATTTCTCCTTCATACGCTGAGCATCCTTGAACAGGCGCTCCTTGTCAACCTCGCCGGAAGAAATCTTCTGTTCTAACTTGTCGCCGACCTTTACAATCAAATCTTGGATCTTCTTTCCGTCGTTGGCGAACAGCGACATGATAGATTCCATTGGTCCGTCCAACTCGTCGTTGCCCATGTCCAACTCTCCTACAATGTCCTTGGCGAGCTGGAAAACGAAATTATCTTCGCCGAATAACGAAGAGATACCGTCCATGTCACCGCCGTTTAATAATCCGGCAAAATCTGCTCCTCCTCCAAATCCACCTAACCCGCCCAAACCACCCAATCCACCTAACAATCCGGCAAAATCTCCGAGACCACCGCCTCCACTTCCATCCTTGGCCGCGGCTTCCTCTTCTGTCTTTTTCATTTCTTCTACACGCTTCTTAACCTCATCGCCGAGCTTTAGATTCTCGATCATATTCATCAATAGGCGCTTCTGCTTCTCCATATTCTTGTTAAACGCACCAATCTGGTCCAGCGCCATACTTGCGCTAATGTAAATTGTTTGAAGATGGTTAAAAATACTCTTCTTGGTCCCCGATAACAGACTCTCGTCAAACTCAGCGTTAAGGAGAACTTCCCACAACTTACGAAAATCCAGTTCCGGTAATAAGAAGAGTGCACCCTTCTGATAGTCATCTGTAAACATACCTTCGTCATACTGAGAAATGTACTTAACGTGATCGTCCATCAGTGTCTTAAGACGCGTGATGTATGTTACACGAGGCGTCTCCTTGTAATAAGCGATTGCCGGCTTAAGAATCGTGGCGCATTCTGGAAGAACGCCCTTAAGAGCCTTAAAAAACTTACACAAATTGTTATGAAATAATATGACTTGTTTACATTTGTCATGCATGGTATCCAAGGAGGCACTCATTTACATTTTTAGTTAAGTATCTTTTAACTCGCGTTTTTGTACGCCTGAAAAATTTAAATCCGAAATCCGATCCCGAATCTCGCCGATTTAAGAAATTTTTTGTTATTAAGTATATAAATGCTTCTTAAGGATTTCAGCAAAGTACTCGTCATGGTCATTCTGGCTGTTATAGCTTACAACGTCCTGTCCGGCAAGGATCTTATTAAGAATACTGGCACTGTTGTCGCCCAGATGGTCCCATCAAGTGTTGCCGGGGCCATCGCCACCGAGAAGCCCACGGCTGCTCCTACTGCCCCTCCGTCAAACAAGGACGATATCTACAAGAACAACCCCAATGTTCTCCCGTACCCACAGATCAGCAACAACTTTACCGCGCAGGGCAACTTTCAGCCTGCTGCCGCCAACTTCTCCAACCTCAGCTGCTACCCCAAGGATGAGCTGACGGCCGCCGAGCTTCTGCCTAAGGAGGGTGCGTTTTCGGACTCGAACCCTACGCCCCAGGGCACGCTCAGCAACCGCAATCTGTTTGAGGCTGGCCACCATGCCGGTCTTAACACTCAGTTAAGCTCACTCCGTAACGCTAACCGTCAGCTGCGCTCGGATCCTCTGATCCCGCGTGTTGCCGTTGGCCCATGGAGCCAGAGCACGTACGAGGCCGACACCAACCGTCGCGAGTTCGAGATTGGTGGCATTTAATTTTAAACTTTTAACCTGTAAAAATAAAATTTTAAACTTTTAACCTGTAAAAATAATATCGTATTGTATTATTTTTAAACGTTACGCTGCTAATTAAGCCCTGAGCCTTTAAGCCTTTAATAATTTAAGCCTTTAATTTTAGCTTTATTATACGATCGACGAGAAACAGCACGGCGATACCGAAGATAAAATTACCAATTGTTGCTGTACTGAGTTTGCTAATATCGACGCTTGGTAATGTCATAGCGCCTCCGTTCTGAGTCTGTGTTTTAGACATAAGTTCACGGACCTTCTGACGGCAATGGGGACAAGCCATTATCATAGCGATTAATCGATCGCAATCATGTGCGCCTGTCTGCGGTGCCTGTTGCACCCGGTGAATCTGTTGCGCTTGCGGCGCCTGGTGCATCCGGTGCACATTCTGCTGTTCCTGAAGCATAGGCGTCGATTGATTAACTTGGAATCCGAATAAAGGATTATGAAGACTTTCGGTACCAGATGAAGACCGAATATCATGTTCCTGCTGTTCCCTTCTGAACTGATTAAACTGATGAAAAGGAGAATTAAATGCCTCGTTAAGAACTGCTGGCATATTATATCGATTCTTAGATTAAAATTCTCGCAGAACAATATATGATGTTACGTGATATCATCGCTGTTATGCTTATTTTATATATAACGTTTATCCGTCCTCGTGTCCCTGATATTATAGTATCGTTGTTCGATAGTAGAATTTTCCGCATAATCGTGTTAGCATTAATTGTTTACATCTCGCGTCAAAATATGCGTTTTGGCGTGTTGACAGCGATAGGTTTTGTTGTTGTTATCTCCGTTATAAAGGAACAGTTAATGTACGAGGGTTTCATCGAGGGCATGGAGGATATAAAAAAAGAGCCTGCGACCTCGGAGAAAACAACACCTGTTAAATTAAAAACAGTTAAGCCAGCGGTAAAACCGAAGCCAACACAGACGGTAAAGCCCAAGCCAACGCAGACGGTAAAACCTAAGCCCCAAGTCAAGCCAACGCAGACGGTAAAACCTAAGCCCCAAGTCAAGCCAACGCAGACGGTAAAGCCCAAGCCAACGCAGACGGTAAAACCTAAGCAAGTAAAGACGGTAAAGCCAACACAGACGGTAAAGCCCAAGCCGAAGGTAGAACCAACGCAGACTATCTAAGGCCCTTGTTCACAAGAAACACAGTCTCGAGACCTTCATCATTTGATTTAGTTTTTGTTCCAATCAATGACATTGACTTTGGAATTAAAACACGACTGTCGTAATATGTGCGCATAACATCACTGCGACATCTTACTGGACATCCCATCTTAACCCACGCGTCCTTCGTCTGTCCGATCTCAATGTCTCCCAAATCTCCTGTAATAATATAATCCTTCATATCTTTCACGACTTTTGACAACGTATCCAACTGAGTATTGCGTACAGATACATTCTCGTGATCTAATTCTGCCGTCAGGATATTGAATGTAATTTTGCTATGTAAATGTACTACTCCTGTTCCGATGATTCTTCCTTTGCATTTTGCCGGGTAGTCAAAGTAATACGGCGTCTCATCATCTGAGATCGATGTAGTATTTTTGTTGCATAAAATTATCGTACCCGTCTCATCGTCCTCTTCTACAAAGACCTGAAAAACTACATAGCGGTCTTCTAAGGCATCTTGGATGTATTCGAAATGTTCCACTGACGAGTTCACAAGACAAATTATATCCGGAAGATCATCGGCTACTATCGATTGTGCCGAAATTTTAGATTTTCCTTTAATGTCATAGCTGACTACTCGTAGCATGCTTTTTGTTTTTGATTCCATTATGTACATTCATTATCTTTAATCTTTTAATTATCTTTAAAGAGGCCAGGCTGTCTCTGACAGTTCCTTATCGAACATTTCCTGTGCCTTTTCAGGATGCATGACAAGATAAGACAGAAAATAAGGATCTTTTGTCGCCATGCGCTGAATTAACAGGAAAAATTCTCCAGGCTCCAACGGCCTCTTCCATTTAACTAAAATAACAACAGCGACATCTGTATTTTTAAAAACCTGCGAAAGATCATCGTTATCTTGGATAATTTTCCCGTTGTGAACGAGCTGAACATTAGGGCTAAAATCGTACATGGCTGAAATTTCGGACCTTAACAGAGCACCTGTCTTAGATTCCGTATACAAAGTTAAATCGGTGTTGTGGTCTATACGCTTGAGTGTTAGTAACATTTTATTAATCATTGTTAGGTTTTAGGTTCAAACTTTAAACGTGTTCAAATTCAGGCGCGAACCCGATGTTCAAATTCAGGCATGAACTTATATAAGTCGTCGATACGCAGAAACTTAATATCCATGTCCAGTGCCAGCGACGGATGGCTTTTATAGCCGTATATCCCGGCAATATTATCAAGACATTCGTTAGTGTACTCTAATAAAGGAAAAATCTCGTATAAAATCTTACAATGAGTGTAAATGCGCTCGTACAGTTCCACGTGTTCTTGTTTGGTTATAATCGGCATCCCGTTTTGTTCCTGTAAGAATTTCTGATGAAATCTTCCAATAATATCCGAGATCGTCGCGGTAGTCATTTCCAAAACATTCATAGCTTCACGTGCGTGCTGCATACGTTTGTCTGCTCGCTGAAGACGCGACTTGAATTCTTGTTCTGTAAGTTCTCCGTTTAGAAAATTAATACCGTATTCTTCGTTGTACAACAAGGGATCTATACGGTAACGTGGCATGACTGCGTGTCGAATATGAGTATGTATGCGTATGATCTCTCCCATAAAATCAATATGTTTATCAAGACACTGCGAGTATAAATTCGATAGCTTAGTGCCCGCCATTATCGCGCCGGTTGTTACTGTAAGTATGTCGCGTCTGATAGTCCAGGCATTCATGTCTGCGTAAGCTCCTTCACACGGATTATCGCCTGGCTGACGCGCAACAAAACCATTATTTATCCGTCGCTGATATTCAAAAAAATGCGGATTGTGGATTGTAGTTTCTATCTTACCTGTTGTCCAGCTAAACGCACAGTCGTTACACGAGGTGCACCACATCTGGTCGCATCCGCTAATTTTATACAGACGTACGCCGCACTTCGGACAGGGTTTGGTTTCTTTTTCGATGAGTTTTGCGGTTGCGAGTTTTTCAGGATCACATGTGTGTTCAGCTGTACGCGTTTCGCCCTTAATTTCGTGACATTCGGGACACGTCCACTTATCGCACAGACCGCACTTCCATTGAGTCGACAAAAACCCACGGCAGTCTTCGCCGGGACATTTTTGTATAAATGTACGGCGTTCAGGTTCGTTGCGCGATGAATTTGAATAACGATACAGGGTTCGATTATAATCTTCTACTAACTGATTTCGCTGCTGTTGCAAGAGTTCAATGGACTCGTCGATATTTTTGATTTCGTTGCGCATACTGGCTAAATGTTTACGTTCTTCTGCTTTGGTTTGACGAAGAGGCAACAAGGCTCGCTCGCGTTGATACAGAATATCTTCGCGATGTTGCTTCAAATCCGTATTTACAAATTTCTTTGTGAAAAACTGGAGCATGAATTCCCGTGTCCATTCTTTATGACAATTCGGGCAATCGGGAACGAGGTTTGTGGAATTTATAATATATGTACCAAGGCAGGTACGACAGGCGTTATAATTACATTTCAAACATTCTACTTTAGCGCGCGTAGTTTTGTTGTAAGTACTGCAACAGATTGAGCATTCGTCGATGGGGATGGATTCACTGGAGGCGGACATTTTAATGTGCTATATTGCGATGGATCATTTTTGGGGATGGGGTGCGCGCCGTGCCGCTCCTTAACCCCATGTCATCAGTAATGTTGTTTTTCGATGAAATTGCGAAATTTCAAAGTAAGGCATTTCCCTGTAGGCAAAATTCAGAAATTTAAGTTTGAATGGAAAACACACGTCCGCTGATTTAAAACTGATATGGATACACCTTAAACATTTTGAAAACATTAGAACAACACAAACCACATACGAACTTATCCGCGCATCACGATGTCCTGCTTCACGCTTTCAGCCAACGCCGCCCCTTACATGCCCATGTTTCTTCGGCATAACTCCCCTATTCATGTGCTGACCGGCCATATGAACCGTCTCCATATTGCTTTCGAGGAACTGTGTCGTCAAGAGTTCATCGAGCAGGCTAAGTTTCATCATCTGACACAGATTGTTGCCGAGTACAAGCCGCCATTCGACGATTACCACGCCCCTTATTACCTCCCTTCGATCATTGACGAGGATGACGGCTACGATGTTTTCCATGGCCCGTCGCTCGATCAAATCATTCAGCCTTGGAACCAGTCGCGTACTCGCCTGTACAACATCAGTCTTGAAAAGCGCCGACTCTCTGACATCGAGTACAATATTGAGCTTGCGATGATGGTGGCTCGGTGCGGCAACACGTGGTAAACCAGGCAAAACGGTAAACCAGGCAAACCATTGAAAAACAAACAAAACACAAAACACAAAAGCAGACAAACAAAAAACAAACAAAAAAATAACAAACAACAATAACAAACAAACAAGAACGCACAAACAAAAAAGAACGCCCTGAAAAAAAGAGAAAGACTCCCTCTTTCTCACTTTGGTTTTTTCGGAATATCAAGGAACTACTTCGATAAATCGGAGACTGATATTATAGTTTTTGTGATAGCGACGAGACAGACGCTTAGCAACAGCAATTTCATAATAGTTTATAAGTTCAGAAAAAGTCGAAGCGTTTGTACGACCGATTTGTTCAGCGACGATATATTCTACAGCCAACGGAGCGTCATATGTACATGTATAACTAATGTTATAGCGCGTGTCATTTTCGCCATGTATGGTCAATACTCGTGTAAAAAGCTCTCCAGAAACAAGCAGGTGTTTTGGTTCCCCAGAAACAAGCAGGTGTTTTGGCTCCCCAGAAACAAGGCGAAGAACAGAAGAACTCAACCGACGGATAACCGACATTTTTAATATGTAAAAGTTAAGTCATTTTTTTAGAGACTGTGTTATTACAGCAAATTAAATCTATAGTAAATATATATCAATGGACGTGCTTAAAATATTGGCAATTTCTGCGTTATCGGCAATGATAATCTATCTCATATACATCAATCTGTTTAAGGACGCAGTCATTAAGAGCGCTGGCGCCATCGCAGATGTTTTGCCTTCTCCTTTAGTTTCGCCAGTCAAAGCATCAACTGAACAGGGGCCTTCGCCTGTTCCAATGGCACCGACACCTGAGTTACCATCAAACGTTGTAACAAATAAGCTTCCAGAGGTATTGTCAACCTCGGCAGCTGATCATCCTGGAACATCCGTGTTCAATCCTCATGCTACGGGTGTTCTCCCACAGAATCAAGATATTTTCGAGAAGCAGGCCGACTTCGGATCCGATGTAACTAATATTCGCCAGTTTTACCAGAATAACCCGGAGGTTTTCGGTAAGATCCTCGGTCAGAATCAAGTCACCAACGTAGCGGACTGGGAGCGTCAGAGCAAAGAGCTTTACCAATCTGCCCAGCAGCCTCACACTGGTCCAATTCAGGCCGCTAACTTTGAAGACAAATTTTCTCCTCTTTAAATTTAAGTCAATGACGCAATAGCATTAACATTTAATAACTGATAATCTGTTAGTGTTAAAAGATTGACAACGTACGCCACCATGAAATAATAATAATAGGTGTTCTTGATCAATGCCCAGAAACTAAAATACGATTTTTTAACGAGAGTGTTCTGCTTACACGAGTACGAATCAGTACGGCTCATGTTTAATATGTTCGTTGCGTAAATTATAGTGAGGACAAGCAGAAAAATAATTAAATTAATTGGCGTAACGGGAAGCAAGCTGATTACCAAAGCGCTAAAGAATGGCGGAAGTTTTCTAAGCAAAGTATCGGGTATATTCATCGTTCTGAATTTAGATATCGAATGACTTAACATTGGGTCCATTTGTATATGATACCATAGATTTTTTTGGAGGGGAACCTGCGCTCCCCCCTTAACCCCCTGGCTTATTGATGGTCTAAATCGTGAAAAAAATAAATGAGCCAAGGGGTTAGCCAGGGGGTTATGGGGGAGCGCAGGTCCCCCACCGGGTTATCCTTGCCGCGTGTGCCGGAATGCCCAACTGACTGCCCAAATCATTTACTAATGAACGAATATACGTACCGGATGACACCGTTGCCTCGTAATCAATCCGGTAAACTTCAATGTCGCGGTCTAAATTACGCCATTCTTTGATAATTTTTTCGCAATCAAAACCATCCGATCCGTTGCATTCCTGAACATCTTTAATATCTGAAATCGCTGCTCTTCTGTAAGTACCGACGGATAGATTAATGGGTTTGCATATTTCTTTTATTGTGTAAATCTCGCGTTCTTTTGACGGCAAAACCGCAGGTAAACTACCGTGTTTGGCATGCCACCATAATGGTTTGCCTTTAATTCTCATAGCAGAATACGGCGGGAACGCCTGTGTGAATTTTCCTCGTTTACTCAACATATGTCGATGAAATTTCATTGCCGTGTCATAACTTATATGGCTGATATCAGCAATCTTCCCCATTGCGTCGTAAGATGTTGTGCTAATACCTAAAATCGCTTGAAATCGGTAAGTCTTGTCGCGCGCATTGTATTCGTCTTGATGTTTAATCGCCTCTCCAAACAAACATGTCATAACTCCTTGTGCCATGGGATCTAACCTACCAGTGAAACATGCCGGGTTTATGTTTTCTAAATGATGCTCTTTACGAGCGCGATCCACTGCCTGTAACGGAGTTTCGCCAATCCGTTTCCACACACTGACAATAGCCATTCGTGTCACAATCACTCCAATTCAATTTTGTAAGTACAGAAAACAGAAACATAAGATACAGCAAAATCAACAATACAGAAAGTTCTGTCATGAATTTATGCATGTGTTCGAGCTTCGTAGAAGCATCAGTCTCAATAGTATCGTCTGAGCCAGCCGACTCCGTCGAACCCCCAGAGTTCGAGGAAACAGAAGATTCAGCAGAAGTATTCAAATCTTCGTCATCTTGAAGCTCTTCGTCGTCTGAATCCTTTGCTTCGAAATTACAAACGGTCTTGCGGAACGTAAGTCGATCATGAAATGTAGGAAGCCGTACATAAGAAAGCCAATCCGGCTTGGCAAAATGCTCTGCTACTTGTTTTTGATGTTCATCGGGAACTACGTAATAAAAATAACAGTCGCTCGAGAAGTCGGACCCTGATAGATTTTCGATAGCATGAATGTATTTCTGCGCTGCCATGATTTCCTGCTTGTTGGTTGATTTGATGATCTCATCTTCAATTTTCAATAGGAATTAAATATTTAATTTACTATAATGGCCATGGCCGATTCACAGACCTTTGAGCGTAAGGTACTTGAGACAGAAAAGCAGAATCTTACATATTATACAGAAAAGGCGAATAAAGCGGCAACGCAACAGAAGACCGAGAATCTTTTTATAAATTTAAGTATCAAGGAAATTCTCGTTAATCTGTCAAAGACTTTTGTAGGAATACTGAATGACTTGATGACTCCAGGGAATTTAACAGGCGGCAGAATCATTGAAATTTTGTTTAAAGAAGACCGTATGATTTACGTCGGGCTCTTGATTTTATTTATAGCATTTAGCATTTATTTGATAGACATCACGTCTTAATCTCGAACCCCAAAAATTAACTTAAAAACATCCACTCTTAACGATTAAAATGTTTACAGACGAAGATCACGACGACGTAGAACTCATGCTTAATTGCACGGGTCCAGAGATTCTTGAACTCATTGCTTCTGATCCGAAGCGTTACCTGAATATTGTGTCAACTTACAATAAGACACGGGACGGTCGCGAGATTTATCTCTCCGATTTGTTTAATATTATCATTACACGCAATGATAATGAATATCGTATTAAGTTTAAGACACATGACAACGGAAACTGGTACGAGGTCGGATACTCAGGCGGCAGTTACGATGAGGATGATGTTCATGAGGCATTTTCAAAGAAGGTTCAGTATGCTATCAATCGGCCAGTTGATTCGCATCGTGCGGCGATCATGGATACGCTTCAGCCTTCAGGATCGGTTCAGCGTCAGCAAGCACCTGCTGAACCACAAGAGTCTTTTTTTGAAACTTCGTCTGCCTCCGCGTCTGTGACGTCTGGCTTTATGAAGCCTCAGGGAGACCAGACAAAGTTAACTAAGATTGACCGGTTTATGAATCGGACATCTTGTGTACCGTCAGTAGCGCCTGTCTCACCAGTAGCAACTGTAGCACCGGTTGCGCCGGCCGTACCCGTGGTTGTTGCTTCTACTTCATCCGCGCCGGTAGTACCGGTAGCACCAGTAGCTTCTGCTTCATCCGGGCCTTTGGCACCAGTAGCGCAGCGTCCTTCCGTATTATCCGAGCTTGATATTTTGCGCACGTTATGTCCCGATGAACGACTCGCAGAATACGAACGTTTGGTTTCAGTTATTCGCTCAGATGATGGATTTTACCAGTCGCTTGTCGAACTCCTTCCACGGCTTTCAGGAGGCCAGCGTCTTCTCTTGACAAACTTTTTATTGAATTAAATTACACTGGTCCACTCTGTTATCTAAATTTAAATTGAATTGTTAATTTAAATTTAGATAACAAACAACAAACATGAGTCTGTTTAGCTTACTGAAGAAAAACGCAGCAGACGGCCCGGCTATTCTTCCACATCCGACATGCTTATATCTTGACTGGCCTAACGCCGAAGCACAATGGTTAACTATTGATCAGCTTCGCAGCCAAGGTCAAGATCAGGCACAACAATGGAAAACAACCCTTCAATGGAAGGAACTTGGTTGCGATATTCTGATTTCAACCAATTGCCCTTCTTCGGCACCCATGACAACATTTAAATTTAACGAAGGATACGAAGACTATAAAAGCGTCCCGTATCTTAAATCTCATCTACAGAAATGTATTCGGCGATCCAATAGTTTTAAAGCTATCAAAACAGCCATGCATCTTTACCTGCTCGACAGTTCAGAGTTGCTAAAGCGTCTAAGCATAATCGCGGTAGAAGACGCTATACCTGTCAACGGATTCAGTACATTGGTTTGGATGTACGCCGCGTGTAGCGCAGGGTACCAGCTTTCCGATGAGCACCTGTGTTGGATTTTAGGTTACGTACACGATTTGTGTCAATGCAAATATTACGAGCAATTTGCGCAGCCGCCCTCGGCTCAACGCGACCTTAAGACTCTGCGATTGCGTACATTGTCACCTGCTGGCAGAAACTTATGTTATTCATTGATGTTTCGTCAATTGCCTCAACTTCAAGCGGTTAAAGGAGACAAAACAATGCTTCAAACGGCTGCCACGACATGGGCAACACGTTTTCGGGTTAACTCTGAATTCATAGACATACTCGAGCGTAAACTTATTTTCGTCAGCCCGCCGTTCGACGGATTAAATCGCAACGAATGGATTACCGCTGCTATAGATTATCACTGTTATCCTGGCGTTGTACTTAATCTTATTGAAAAGCACGACGAATTTAATCAGGAAGAAATCCGAGAAGCCATATGGCATTGTAGTTCAAGTTTAACAAACAAGGCTAATATAGCAGAAGATCTTAAACAGCGCGACAAGGACTCTGTTCGCCATAATCAAGTATGGAAGGTTATTAAGCGAGATTTCTTGTCTCTTGCACGGTTCATGATCGTCAAAAACGCTTAAATCTAAATTTAAAGCAAAGTTTAATTTTTATAGGGATACTTATATATGTTTCTGAAGTTCTTTGTAATCTTCGCAGCTATTGTAACCATGATGTATTTATTAACTTCTCCAGAGAACCATGCCGGTGTGTTACTTCTCGCTACAGTAATTGCTGTCGTTTTTGTGATCTTAAATGTGCGCTCCGGGCAACAAGAACTGGAGTATCGTAGCCTCAAGACCTTTAAAGGTCGTACCTGTTGTACCTCTGGGGGTTCACCTGCACCCGCACCCCAAGCCACACGTCGCTCTAATAAGTTCACGGATACATTAGTGGCATCTACTCTTCCACAGGTAGACGCTTTAGGGCGCAGTATAGACGATAAAATGGCTATTAATCAGACACGCAATCCGTTATATGTCCCTGGCGGCGTCAACGCTATTTTCGAATCTCAGTTATTAAATTAATTTAAATGGCTTCGAAAGACAGTAGTCTTCGAAACGATTTAAGAAGACGCGGATGTTAAAGTTAAAATCTAAAACCCAATGACAGTTCTGAAAATCATAATAGATACACGAGAGACAGGTTCCGTTGCCCGAGAGCTTGACATTTTAGGCACCCCTTATACAATTGAACCCATGCCTGTAGGAGATTTTTCAATTGTCGATGAAAACGGTACGCAATTGGCCGTATGGGAGCGTAAGACATGCGCAGATTTAGCCGCATCTATAAACGACGGTCGCTACGCCGAACAAAAAGGAAGGCTCTTGGCCTTGAATTGTCCATGGAAAGGATACTTAATCGAAGGTTATTATCCAGAGAAAGGGATTACGTTTCCCAAAGCCGGAGGCAAAGTTTCTGTTGTTCCACGGTTCACGATTGACAGTGTAAAGCTTGGCTTAACATTGCGCGACGGACTCTCTGTCTTTGAATTGTCCGACAGTAAGCACACGGCTATATTTTTGATTAAAATGCTCGATAAGCTCAAACAACCAGAATATACAAACGGCTCATCGGCAAATTATCAAGAGTCGCTAATTAAAAGCATTAGTACCGTACGCAAAGAAAACATGACTCCAGAGGTCTGCTATTTGGCTCAATTGTGTCAAATACCCGGAATTTCACATGGGATAGCACAGGCTATCCAATCTAAATATCCAAATATGAAATCTTTGTTAAATTCGAACCATAATGATTTGGCGCAAATTAAATGCTCTGAGTCTCGGCGTCTTGGCAAGGTTCTCTCTCAACGTTTAGTGGATTTTTTAGGTATTGACGACGACCAAGAACAGATTGCACCTAAACCCAAACCTAAACCTATTATTGCTCGCCGTGCTGGTGCGCCCTCAGAAACAGACGACGATTAAATTTCCGTAAAAAGACCACTTACTTGGCGATAACGTATGCCACCTTGGAACCGTTTGGTGCATCCTCGCCAATTATTAAACCGGCGTAACAATCTGCGGTGTTGCCAATACGTTGGTTTTGAGAATTTGAATGGAAGTCGTTGTTCCAGAACGTCCATTTAGTACCATACTGATTTTCGCCGTGATAATCGTCGTTGCCGTTTAAGTTTACAGTGTCCATTGGTCTTCTGTTAATGAACGACATGGCCACAGTGTCGTTATCTCCTTGATAGAAATCGCCTGTCATTACAAAATAGTTAAGATCCTGTGTACCGTCACCGAGTTCCGTACCTGTGCGCGTAAGCTGAAGGCTACCAGCATCGGCTTCACCACTGTACATTGCCGTCACATTAACAATACTTGGCTCCTGGAACACTGTGTCATTGTTGGTGTAAGTTTGCCCAGCGTTGGTAAGAAACTGATCAGTGGTGTACAACGCGTCATAAACACTGTAATTTCCTGTATTCCATTCATTGTCTTCTGTTGTTAACGCAAATGTCTTCCAATATGTCGGATCTGTTGACGTGAGCGAGTTTGTTACGAGACCGACCTTGGACGCGGCCTTAAAATACTTAAACGGTTGGTAGATTCCATCGCCTTCTGGTACATCGTCTCTGTACGACATGTCGTAAAACCCGGAGGATCCCTGTCCAAAAGAAGCAAATACATCGCCCGTTGAATCCGTTGATACAAGAACTAACCACGGGTCGTTAAGTTCAGAAGCAGAACCGAAACCATGTACGACGTAACCGCCGTAGGATACATTGTTAACAGGATCGTAGATGGTATATAACCCGTTCTGGCCCGCTACATAGTTCTGGATCTGGTGACCGTTGTTGAACTGACCGCCTGGGCGGTAATACGGCGGTGGGGCTACATAAGGATGGAAGCTCGCGTCTACACCAAGGCGTGTAATGTAACGAGATTTACTATCGTGGTAAAATTCCAAATACTTGCCATCGCCTGATGGCAAGATTCTCCAAGTATTGGCGCGCAGACCAGCCGTCTCGAAGAACGCCGTCGATGTCATATTACCGTCAGCGCCAGTATAACTAATGTCAGCTATTTCGAACGATCCTGGCAAATTCTGATAATTGGTCCCTGCGTAGTCAGTAAACACAATGTATACTCTTATAGAGTCGCCGGCCAATGATACATTCGGGTTAAGACGGAAATACAAACGCTTATTGGGTGAAACGTCGTTAATTATATCAGTCATAGGTCTGCTATCGGTTCCGTTCATGTTTATTATAGGCAAACTGGTATTAACAACATAATCCGTACCTTCCGACAGAGGATTGTTAGAGTTATTTGGGTCCGTGAGCATAATGGTGAAATTTGGCGGAGAATCGGTCTGAATGTTTGTGGCGTCAAATCCCTTTGATTTGACCTCAACCTCGATAAAATACGGCGTGTATTTTGAAATCGGTATATGATCGGCGAAATCGTTATTATCGATATAATATGTTCCGTCATCCGCAACCCAAGAATTTGGTACGCGATCACTCTGATTGTTAGCATAAATGGGGTAAGCTAACGACGGTAAAGAGGCATCGGTACTCTCGTTTCCTGATAAATCAATCGCGCGACCGAAGTTGACACGGATCTCATGTGTCTGACTTTCCGAGTAATTGTAAGTAATCGCATTAACAAGTGTTACATCAGCACTGAAGTTCAGCGATACGTCGCCCCAAATCTTATTATCTTCCGCAATCGTGAATGTAGTATTGCCAGAAGACTCGCCTGCCAATATAGTCACCGACGTATCGATGTTTACAAGATTTCCAGCATCACTCAGAGTAAAGTTAATCGTGCTATCTGAGCTGGCATTGCTGTTAAGATATACGTACAAACTGTTCGACGTGGCCTTTGAAATATTGACGTTAAAATTCTGATCAGTTATGCCCTGCTGGTAGTTAATGTAGTAAAGCAACGGGACATCGAACGATAAGTTTACCGTGGCCGCACTGAGGTCGAGTACAGGCTCACCCTGTCCAGGGGCATCGTCTAATGTCAGAGTTAACCCGTAAGTATTACCTACTGTCAGATTGCTGTTGGGGATCGTGAAAACAACATTAAACGGAACGGCCATATCACTGTGTGCTAATGACGGAGTTGTAGTCAACTGGCCAGATACAGTGAACGCCGGCGACACTTCTATCCCTGGAAGCACATCGCCGTCATACGATACGCTTATCGACGAAGTGAGTGTCAGTGAGTTGAACCCTGACAGTGTTTTCGGCAAAACATGGGTCATCATGTAAAAACTTACTTCGACTGTGTACTCATTATTTATAATATCGTAACTGGCCTGGTAGCTTGGCTCCAGAGTTAACGTTCTATGAGGTCCCGTAAACGATGTAGACGATGAAACCAGCAGACTGTACTGATCGTCGATGTTATGAACATTGAACGACACATCGTCGCCGCTGCTGTGGTTAGCAGTAACAGATTTAACCGTCCACTGTTCGCCTGTTTTCAGCGGCTGTGTCTCCAAGGTGTTCGAGCTTGTATTGAGTGCCGGCCACGACAAAACATAGTTATTAAGATCGGTATCAGGGCCTACGGCCATAAAGCTGATGTCTACAGCGAAGTTCAATGAAGTATCGTACAGGAACCGAAGCACGTCTGAATTGGAGTCAGCATAAACGAAACGGATATTGGCTGTACCATTGACTTCGGATTCTGATACGGTAATGTATCCGTTGGATTCTGCTACGTCATTGTAGTTGTACCAGTTTACACCGCCGTTTGGCGTGACTTGGGTAGTCAATGCGAAGTTCGCTGTCGTGACATTGCTGACAATCTTGTATGTCAATGGAACAGGCTCTACTGTCCAGAGATCCGACCCACCCTGCGCAAATGTAGCAACAACATCACGGCTGTTCAAGGCAAGATTGGTAAAATTGTCCTTGAAACGAAGACGCATCCCCTGCTTGTACTGGGCGTTAGAGTACGACTTTGTCTTAACACCTGACATGTCAGTGTCGTAAATCGCGCCAACGATGTATGATTCGAAATTCTCGGTATGGTTCAAGCTGACATCAAACGTGTTCTCGCCAGAGAGACCGAACGCTACATAGAAGTAAAGATCGTGGTAGTTGGACTCCGAAGCACCCCACGTCCCAAGACCATAACGGCTGTAAGGCTTAGCGAGACCATTGATACTATGCGTAAAATACAACTCTGTCGGGTTAGTAGTGTCGTACATGTCGTAGTTGTAGTAATCAGGATCATTGGTCCATGACTCGGCGACGTAGCCCTGTGACGAGATCAGAGGCTGGATGTTGGTCGCGTCGCCGAGATTCGGCCAGAAGAACTTGTTGTATGCTACGACAGGTGCGTCAGGGAATGTCTCGTTGCCGAGATCAATTACCGCGTTGGCGCCTGTAGCTCTTATGATACCAACATGCTTTGTTGTCCCGTTATCTGCGTCGAATGTGTTTGTCGTACTCGTGAAATCGATGCGTGATCCAACGGTAGAAGAAAAGTACGCGATCGAACCCGGTGAATGGAAATATACATTCTCGACATCGACATCATAATTCCCAATTCCTGAAGTAATATCCAGAGCATAATAGCTGCGGCTTTCACTAATGTCCATGCTTCCGTCAAGATGAAGAACCTTAAGATTTGATTCTGTAATACGTCCGATAGCAGACTGAGGGTAACCCAGAATTGTCTTGTGTGAAGCAGTAGAAGTGCGGACGACAAGTGACATAAAACGACCAGTTAAATACTGATCTGAAGTGCTACCGGTCGTTTCTACTGTGAATGCCTTGTCAACTGGCGTGCTGGCATCGGCGCCGAAAATAGTTACATCGTTGGCAGGAGTATTGTCGAGTAACACCTTACCCAAATAATATGACAGTGGCTCAGAAGCGCTCGTGATGAAGTAAGAGTGACGGAAGGATGTTAAATATACCTTAGCGGTATTGATATTGAGATTACTAACGTAGTCGCTATTGAACGGGTAAATACACTTCTTGCCGTGGGGAAGATAAAATCTGTTGTTTGAGCTGAAGGTAATAGTACGTCCGCCAAAATCACGATCGCCTGATAAACTGCTAAGATTGATGAGTTCAGTTCCCGCTACGCTGCTGGGTATGTTACCGTTAAAGTTCGCTGTAGTTAACCCCTGGAACGTATTGTTATTAAGGGTTAGGTCGCTTGAACCCCATACGTAAATAGTCTGCGTAAACGTAGTGGTGTTGATAAGTGCTCCCTCGCCCTCTGTTAAAAAGTTCAGCTCCAAGTCAGGGACATTCGTGAACTGGTAGCTACCGTCCAAGCAGATTGTACCCTTGCGGCCAGTCGTGTCGTCAGAACCAGAATTGTCAGTGCTAATATAGCCTTTGTATGTCGTCAAACCAGTAGCGTTGAAATTCCATGTACCGTAAGACAAATGATACTTGTTGTAATTTACGGTTAAACCCGTCGTTGAACCAGATGTGTTTACAAGTTTGTCAGTATCAGCCGAGATGTAAAAGTCGTTCTCGAGATAGAGATTGTCAGTGTTCAATGTGATCGAACCCTGTGAGCCAGAAGCTACAGCGATACAAGACCCGCCGGCCACTGTAAAACTGCTGCCGTTAACAAATACGTCTTCTACTGAACCAAGAGACAAGTCGAGACCCTTGCCGAAGACGCTGTTAACTAACTTCAGATGAAGTGTCGATGTACCGTTGGCCGACAGGTCAAACAACGAGTTTGTGCTCTGACCAAGATAAAAGTTCGGACGGTATGTGTTGTCGGCGTAAAAGTTGTACGAGTATGTCGATTCGCTACCGTTGTACAGTGGAATGGCTTTAGGAGACGCGCCTGTGCCGACAACTTCCTCATGATCCAAAAGGAGATTGTACGAATGGTCTGACGTGGTATTGGGGTAGTAGCTAAACAAGTTAGAACCAGTCCATGTACCCTTGATTGCCGTAGGGTTAAGAACATTGTTACCGCCTGCTGCGACGAGGATTAAACCGCTAATATCGACATTTTTTGCTGCCGAGATGACAGCACCACTGGCATCAAGAACGTCTACAGTGTTGAACGCGTAAGTACGACCGTCGGGCTGTACATCCGAGCCAATGACATAACCAGACCATACGATATTGGAATCAGCTGTAAGACGCGTGTACGAGATGTTACCTCCGTCAGTGTAAACAGTTACAATAGAGTTGTTTGAAGCATCGGCCTGAAAGTTCAAGTTAAACGTAACAGGGTCGACGCTCAGGGTGCCAAATATGTAGCTGCCGTTATCGATGTCTATTGTGGAATTCTTGACATACGCAACGGCACTGTAAAGCGAGTCAAAGTTGCTGTAATCCGCAGGCAGGTGATGGATAAGCAGCGTTGAATCACCGTTGATATTATTGAGACTGGCTCCTAACCCGTCAATAGCAATGATTCTGTTATCGGCTATCTGGAGAGTCTGATCTACACGGGGAAGCATTTTCGAATGCGTGAAAAATACGCTGCCTGAATTCGTTAATGTCATGAGAGCGGGATCGTACGGTGTACCCTGTGGAGCGTGATACTCGTTCAAAACACAACCCGAAAAAGTGAGCGCCTTTCCGTTGGGTACATTGACCGAAAACGTACGATCAAACACCGTGTCGACAATAGAAAGAGTTTCATTGATGTGCAAATTAAGAGGCGCGTTTACAGTTTGCCCGTTATTTATCGATATGCTGATAGGATAAATGGGGTTTGCGAAACCAACTTGCATTCTACACTGCTTGCACATATTTTCGTGGTTCAGCTGGTATGAAAAGTTATTGGTGATTGTGACGCCGTCTTCGTCTAATTTATTGACGTTGTAATACGCCAAGTATATATCAGTGTTTGTAAAGTTCACAGCAGCACTTGATGAAACACTTATAGGCTCACATGTGTCAATAGCATATAAATTACATGAGGCGAAATTAACCTTACCGCCACTGCCGCTGACTTTAATGTTATTGTCGTCGTATAAGCCGTTGGCCTTGATACCAGAGTATGAAGTAAGGTTGTTAAAATTCAATATCTGTGTAGAGCTTGATAAATTTATTGTCGTCTGTCTGTTAAAGATAGAGTTGTTAATGTTAACTGTGGTGTTTCTTACCGTGAGCCTTATAAGCAGACTGTTGTCAACGGCATTATTAGCGCCATTGCCTACAATTGCATAGGTTCCGGACGCAGTGATTGTAACTGTAGACAAGACTCCGTCATTCGGATCATACGTAACTGAGTATCCAGAACCGCTATTAGTATAGGCAGTATTTATAGTCGTAGCCATTTATAACTATCTGGAGAAAATAAATATTTAAACGGTACAAAGGATTTGATTCTTAAAATTTAATAATGTTATTAATATAAAATGTCCTCGCCTTCTACACAAGTCAAACAGCCTACCGTCCGTGTTGTTTCGTCCGCCGAATTAAAAGCCAAAGCAGAAGTTTCTAAGGCCATTAAAGCTGCGAAATCTTGCTCTGTTGCTCCTGTCTCGCAAAGCCCTGTTAAGTGTCTTACTCTTGAGCAGGTTAATGCCGCTTTAGCACAAGCCAAGGAGAATGCCGTAAAGACCCGCGCTAAGAAACAGGCTAACAAATCTCAGTAAGCGCTGCGATAGCGTGCTGTTTGGTATTTTTCTAATAAATCTGCGACTTTTAAAGCATCTGCGTCCAAGTCAACACTTGTTTCAATGTCAGTAGCCGCGTCATCTTGCTTAACGTTAATTTCTTCTTTATTCGTAGCATTGGTGTTATTTTCTGTTAAATCCGTCTGTTGCGTCTGTTGCTGAGTCTGCGCTGTAGATCTCGCGGTTCTGCTTCTTGTAACTTGCGCCGTTCTTGTAACTTGCGCCGCGTCCTTGTTATTGACATTGACATTATTAACCTGATACCAAATAGACAACGGAATAGACTTACCGCCTGTAGATAAGTCTGTTAAGTTATCGCGAATTTCAGTCAAAAATTTGACACCGTTTTCTCTCTCTTTATCATCGTTGGCAAGCTCGCTTTCTATTTTAAGAATAATACGATTGTATCCCTTGCTCATGCTTTCGTGAGCCGATGCTGTTTCCGCAGGGTTTTTACTATTTAGCCATAAATTAAGTCCGCTGACGGAGCTCGTTAGTAGGACAACTGTTATTCCGAGTCCAATGCTCGGTGTTGCAAGCAAAAGATTCGCTCCCTCAAGAACCGCTGCTAATGCCCCGAACATAATTACGGCAACTGTTATGTTATTAAACTGTCTATGATAATATTCTTGTGCCTTGCTGTGACACGTGCTGTAAATTTTAGAAATATGACTCCATTCGTTTAATTTTTTAATCTTCTGTTCGGTCCAATTATTTGTCGGTAAAACAGAAGAAGTTAAGGGCGAAACAGACGGATGGTCATCTGTCATTTATTTGTAGCATTATCAATCATCAATTTGCCGAAAGGAAAAATATATTCAAAGATTAGTAATGTCGTTCTTCTCTCAAGTAGCCCTCACGATGATTTTATTAATCATGTTGGATATGTTATGGTTTCAGGTATCAGTTCCTACTATTTACGACCCAATGTTCACGCGTATTAATTCCGGTTCAGGTTACATCTCTGTGCCGAGTGCTATAATTACGTGGTTATTAATTGCCGTGCTTCTTAACCGTTTCGCCAAGAGTTACACGGATGCGCTTACGCTCGGTTTACTGACGTACGGTATTTACAATTTTACAAATTATGCCACGATTAAAAAATGGACATTAAGCACAGTTATCGCTGACACATTATGGGGCGGAGTCGTCTGTATGACCGCTTTTTTACTTTTGCCTAAGATCTCCCAGAGTTCTATTTAAAAATATCGCGATATATACATCATCGCGAGATGATCCATATTAAAAAAGGACAAGGATCGATATCAGGCTTCATTAAAACTGATATCGACGCGGCATCCCTCGAGCCGAAATTCCGCGATGCCGTGATCTATAGTTTAAATTCCGGAAAACGCATTAGATCATTAATTGCGGGCATGCAGCAAAATCAAAATCAAAATGACAGGGCGCTTTCCGTTGAGTATATTTATACCGGCTTAATGATATTAGACGACGCGAAGATAAACAGACAAACGAGAAGAGGCACGCCGTCATTATTTGTTAAATACGGGGCTGTAACAGCGTCCATAATCGCAAATTGGTTAATTGTGCGTGGACTGAAATATGTAGATCCTGTCTTACGCCAAACTGTAAGTGATATTATCGAAGAAGAACTTAAATTTTCTCATGATTCTACACTTCCTCCGAGAGAGATAAATAAACATTACGGACGCATGTTCTCTATTGCGTTTATTGTAGCTACAGGAAGTACAGAAGAGGATGTTATTCTCGCAGGCGAGAATTACGGATATTGTTATGGGCTCGCTTCCTGGCAACAATCTTGCACCACAGAAAAAACCATGCCCGAAAACCAACACAAACAGTTTTCTGCGATCATGAAGGAGACATTAACAGAATTCACGCGGCTAAAGTTATGGACGCCTATAGTTAAAGAGATAACCTCGTACATTTTGGCCAAATTTGAAAAGATAAAAATATGCTAACCTGTCAAATCATTCAAATAAAAATAACTGTTTAACTATAAATAAAATGACGATTATTAATAATATCGAGATTGATAATATTGTCTACGCGGTAAACCCCGTTAAGTCTGCTCTGGTAAATAATGACCCTATTGAAGATCGTCTTCATGTTATTATTGTGGTGTCAAATCCGGGCAACTTTGCCACAAGATATATATTGGCGCGTGAATTTATCAAACGTATGGAGCAGGAAGAATCCAAAGTAGATTTATATATCGTTGAGCTGGCATACCAGGGCCAACAATATCACGTTACTGAGAAGGGTAACGCGAAGCATTTGCAATTAAAAGGTGTTCATCCATTGTGGCATAAGGAAAACATGATTAACATTGCAGTTCGACGGCTGTTGCCACCGACCTGGAAGGCTATGGCATGGATTGATGCTGATATCGAATTTGAAAACCCGACATGGGCTACAGATACGCTGAAATTATTAAATGGTCAGTACGATGTTGTACAGCTGTTTAGTCATGCCTGTGATATGGACAGCGAAGGGTTCAGTATGACAGTATTTAACAGCCTCGGTTACTGTGCTGTTAAGCACGGCCTTAAAGGTATTCGTCACTCGGGTCCGAATTATCCGCATCCTGGATTTGCGTGGGCTATGACACGCAAGGCATACGAGAAGGTCGGGGGTTTATACGAGGTTGCGATTTTAGGCAGCGGTGATCACATTATGGCAAAATGTATTTTGAACGATGGATTGAAATCTATTGTACCGGAATCGCATCCTGACTACATCGCTTCTGTACTCGCATATCAAGCCCAGGCTAAAACTTTAAGACTTGGGTATGTTCCCGGTGTTATTCGCCACCATTTTCACGGAAGTAAAAAGAATCGCAAATATACGGAACGTTGGCAGATATTAGTGAAATGGGATTATTCGCCGAAGAATCATATAACTGTCAACGAAGACGGTCTCTTAATTCCGTCGAAAGATTGCCCGGAGGGTCTCCTTGAAGATATTTTGGCATATGGTCGCGAGCGTAACGAAGATGAAGGCCGGGAGAGGGGACCTGCGCTCCCGCTTAAACCCTCTTAAACCCCATTAACCCCCTGGCTTGTTTGTTTGTTCGAGAGAAACAAAGTAATTAACTGACGTCCTTACCACCACAAAGTAATTAACTGACGGCCTTTACCGCCAATTAACTAATTAAGCACCCGATAAAAAGGAGGGGTTTACGGGGAACCCAGGTTCCCCGCTTCCATTGCCGCGCTGATTGTATTTAGATCCGAGATGACCTCGGCAATTGCGGCATGAATAAGCAGCTCCGATGTAGATTTTCCTACCGTGACAATAGAAGCCGGAAGGCTGTCGCGAACTTCCTGATCAAACTCGGGTGATTCAGGAGTCTTAACGAAGAGAATAATCTGTGAAATTAGGCGATGTGGTACCTTGTAATATACCGCTGTATTTTCCCACAGAGAAAGCCGTTCGCCAATAACCTTATCAAGCAACTCCAATACCTTGACGCTTACCGCATGATGTAACCCGTCATCCAACAACACCTGATACTTACCACCTTCGCGCTCCGCCAAATTTGCGTCTACGTTCAACGGAATAGTTACCTGTGTAGACCAACCCTCGTTACCATTTTCCTTGTGAATAATATCAGACCCAGTGCGTGTCAACTCCTGGCTCAGCAGATTCAGACTAAGAATAAACGAATTAATCGCCTCTTTCATGGCCCGCAGGGGCGTCCATTTACCGTTATACTGAAACATCAAATCCAAACCATATGGCTTACCGAACTTATTTTGATAATTCATCTTTCCGTATACACCCTCGTCTTCCGTCGGAGCCATCAAAAACATATCCTTCGCACCCGGCTGACCCTCGATCTTGCGACGCAATGTGAAATCGTCGTTTACAATAGGATGTGTGTCCTTAAAAACTGGATTCATTACCCAACGGTAAGAAGAACGACATGGGTTGCCAGCCGGGTCCTCCTTGCCGTTGACAAGACGTGGCTTGAGAATTGTATTTACGTGTTTGCCGTGCTCGATCAACGCCATTTTACCGTTGTAGACAAACACCTCGTCGATACGTTGAGTCAACTCGTAAGATTCCTCTTGATTGTATGTCCACGGATCACGTTCCGATTCACGAGTAAATACAAACGGCTCAAGGTCGCGAGCATATACAATCACTGGAGCCGCACCGCCGTTCGTCAACGGCTTGCTAATACGCGCAATAGGATCAGCCTCTTCTGAACGCGGAGCACAGAGAGCGAAGTATACCTTGCGAAGGTTGTTGCACAGCAGGACATTCGCGCCACCATTTTCGCCCTTCTTCAGCACTTCTGAATTAATGGCCTGGCGTGACATATGAAGCGAAAGCATGGGGATAGGGAACTTCGTGTTGCAGGAAAGCGTAGTAAATTTCTGGTGCTTCGGGTTAATCCGAGGAATCTTCAAATTAAGCGTCAGAAACTCGTAGTCCTCCGCATCCAGATACATGTCAAACATATAGCTTTTAAGGAAGTTTAGCATCGTGCGCTGGATACCGTTAACGATAGAAGGATGAAATGCATAGTTCGTGGTCTGCAGACGAGTAAATTTATCAGAAGTAGTAATGCGAATGGATGACGATGACTCCATGAATTGCTTTATATATAAGATTAAAGATCAATTTTTGTTGAGTTCGCTTTTTTATTTTAGGCACGCTCAATATAATGAGCGGCATACAGAACAAGAATCTTCTGTTTTATAGTTTGCATCCCAATGACGCGCTTAGCAAGCAATGTTTAGAGTATTTGGACAAGTTCCCTGCTTTAAACAAGCAATTCATTCGCATTTGTATCCATGATCCAAGAGACTACACTCGTCCTCCGGTTAGCATTCGTTTGCCGAAAGTTGTAGAACAATGTAGACAACGCGGACTTATTCCGTTACTTGCCATTGCGGGTTTAACTGAGCCTGTATTTGCACAGGCGGCCATTAGTTGGATGAAGGAGAGTTCGTTAAACAAATCGGATTTACTGGGAAGTAATATCCACGGAACTGGAATAGCAGATAGTTGCTGTACTATAGAACAGGCGTCACAGAACGGCAACTCGCTTTTTGACACGGATTATAATATTGGTTTTAGTAACGGTCGCGGTGAATTTAACAAGGGATACGCAAGCATAGAAGAAGCGTGCGATAATCGTATTGTAACATACGACGACGGCAATGATCGCAAAAATGCCTCAAGTGAGATCGCAAAGAGAATGGAGCAGTTGAAATTCGCGCGCGAACAGGATGCCCCACAGAGACCTCCTACAATGTCACAGATGCCGCAAGCAGGGCGTTCGCAGTCAGGAGCAATGCCACAAATGCCCCAAATGCCAATGATGCCTCAAATGCCTCATTTCAATCAACACCAAAACCAACATCAACAACATCAACAACATCAACAACAAATGCCGCAGATGCCTCAAATGCCAGGAATGGGTCGCAACAATAACTGGTAAATTGTAAAATATTAATTCAAGCTCAAAAAAATACCTGTCCGTCTAAAATATTGCGAATAAGATTAATATTTTTGTCTCCTTCGCTTTTAGTTATAAATCTATCTGGATCACTACATATTTCTCTTATAAGCGCCATATCCTTTCCTATATCGCCTGTTAATTTTACTGAACCCGGCAGGAACTCGTCAATGTTTCGACATCCAAGATATACAGGCGTTACGCCATAGCATACAGGATCAATGATCTTTTCGCTAAAATAGTAATCCGACTGGAAATTTTCTATACAGATATGAAATTTGTAGTCAGTAAGCATGATGTCTGGGTTACTAAAAGTTCCCTTGAGGCGTGGATCTGATCCCAAACCTGGGCATCCGCGACCATAAATATCTATGGGAAGATCAGTCTTTAGAATCTCTTCAACGAGTTTATAACGGTAAATATGACCAGGTGCAAATTTTTTCTGACTAACCATCATTGACATTATACGTGGTTTTAAACTTAAATTTGCGCAAACGGGAGCGTGCGGAATATAACCTTGACCGGAAACAAAAGTTGACGGAAGACCATTGGAGTCTCCTATAAAGTACATGCCAATATTGTTTTGGATATATTGCAAATTAAGATTTGGAAGAAATTGTCTTGGTTCATGCGCAAGTCCCACGACGTTCCATTTAGACATTGATGATGGTAGCGTGGGCGTAACGTGATTAATTACTAAAGCATGAGTGAAGTCTTGGTCACCGTCTTCTACAAAGTAAATCTGCTTGTCTGGACCGTATTCTGGAAATGTGTCTGCGCGATTAACTCGTTCAAATAGCTTTTTCGCCTGCGACGGAGTGACATAATCGGCGAAAATTTTAATGCGGTACATTTAGTAGTTAAGTTGTTAATTCTTTAAGTTTTTAACACCTCGGCATCAAGCCCCTAACACAAACCCCATAAAACCCCTAACACAAACCCCTAAAACCGCTAACGCAAAACTCCCTAACGCAAAACCGATAACATTGAGGCAGGGGGTTAAAGGATTGGGATCGGATCAAAATCTGTTAGCATGTCAATAATTCGACCATACTCTGTAAAAGCTATGTTTTGCGGACAATAACCCATCGCAGCACAGAGGTCTTCTGGCGTCATCTTGTAAAACATATCATCCTTCAATGTTGCCCTGACATCATCTGTAATATTCATGCAAGAGGATGAAGGCACGTCGCATATAACTAAGCTTGCTGGAGACCGACGAATCTGAACGGTGATTCCCATACAAACGGAACAGTCTGGCATAGGAGCAATACGTGAAATTGGCGCAGCGGTGGAACCCGCGATAAAAAGAAGAAGCATTGAAGACAGCAACATCATCTTGTTGTGATTGATTTGAATTTGAAATTTGAAAATAATATCATTTTTTAACGTTACCTCTTAAAAATATTTACCAGGTAACTATAAATGAGTCAGCTTACGGACATTGGTAAGTTTCGCAAGACGCTTGAAGATATGATTTCACAGGTCAAGACATGGCTTACGCGCGATCAGCTCATCGCCATTGAGAAGTTTGAATACAAGCTTAATGCCGGTATGAAGATCGATCCACGTGGGTCTATTAATCTGTTTGTCACATCCGTTAACGAATATGCTTACCATATTATGTCTGACAACGACAAGTTCTTCCTTGAGGAAGATTTTACGATTGATTCCGAGTTTATTGAATTGCGTTCTCAGATGCTTAGTTGGTGGCCTGAACTTAAAGACGATCAGAAGGATTTTATCCGCAAGCGTATTAAGCTTTTAATTATGCTTGGTGCCATCTGTACAAAGAACGAAGAGCTGCGTGGTATTATTAATCAGTTTCGTGACCCTGACAATCCGTTGACTTTTTAATCAAGTAGTTCGTTGACGTTTGAATTTGTTTCTTCTATTCCTGTTATCCCTTCGTTACCCTCAATCCCTTCGATGTTACCGTCTTCTGACGCGGTACATCCTGTTAAAAACTGTCGCAAATCAGCAACATTTGTAAAAATTTTACAACCTTGCGGCAACTGCTCATGTACGCGAATCAGAACTTGATTCACTGTAATCGATAGCATCAACTTATCATCTACCGTCGCTATTTTTGAAATATCTAACAGTAGCGAACCAGTAAATTCCGACGACAAGCATCCCTCGTTGAAATCGACTGAAGCCTTATTGCTATCAAAAAACCTGGTCCAAGGTCCAACTGTAAGATTCAGCCACTCGGAGCATGCTATCTTGATATGATCCATAGAGTTTACCTGAGCCTCTTCTTCTACCATGTTTTCAAGTGCGTTTAATTTAGACATTCCTGTTTCAGACAACTGAAAGCGTAGTTTACCGACGTCTGATACTCCGTACGGAAAAACAACCAGACCTGTCTGAACTATCAATGGTTTGTTATTGTAATAAAAACGCCTGCCTGACTGCGATGCTTTCAATACAATACCAGCGGTATTAATTTCGTTGATTTTTGGAATGTCTGTCATATTTATTGAACTGTAGACAATATCAATTTTGGGGGGGACGTGCCGTCCCCCTTAACCCCCCTGGCTTGCTGAGACTTAGTTTGGATGTGTTGAGGATGTGTTGAAGATGCGTTGAGGATGCATTGAGGATGTGTTGAAGATGTGTCGAAAATTATTGAGATGTGTCGAGAATTATTTTCGAATTATTTCGTCAATGTTCCTCTTAGGACATCGCGAGAATAAAGAAACGCGCCCGTTATTCTTTTTTCTTCGCATGTCTGTGGATATTCCGCCATTTTCAAAATATGATTAGCATTTTCTATAAATCCGTTTACGAGCAAACATAGGAATGCTGTACGATAATGAATTAGTATCGTCCGTTGGTCGTCGGTTAATGGACGGTCAAAAATACCAGCCCAGTACACCCAGCAAATATCGGATCCGAATTTACGGCGGATTTTATCAGGATAAGCCTTCAGCTCTGGAACCTGATATGTGCTTGATCGTAATATTTCAGCGTATATTTCAAAATCTTCACCTGGTGTATTCTCAGCGTCGATAAGATTAAGATTAATATTTAAAGATGCCGGCAATACGTTCAGCACGGCCCACGTCTGTTCTTGATGCGGATTAGTTAATATAAATTTTAAAACTTCATAATCGTTGCCGAATTTATCTAACCAAAATAAAATCATATCGGGATCAGGCGTCATTAAACATCTGTGTTAATTATCGTTTAAATCGACGTAATCGTTAAACTCTTTCATAATCTTTACAACCGATGATAATGTAGCTTCGGTATTTATACCGGGCACCAACGGAGTTTTTTGACTTAAATAGACAACTATGGGCAGTGTTTCAAAATAAAAATTTATCATAAATTCATTGAAGAATAACTCTCGAACGGTATCATTTCCGTTACTGTCTGCTATTTCGTACATTTCTGTTATTGTCTGCGATGGTACAAGGAGACAACCACAATCATCTAACGCAGCACGTAAACGACAACTAATATTCACAGCTTCATTCACGGCGTTCAAATTTAAATTTAATGCTGAACACACATGTCGTTCAAATATTTTCATAAGACGCATATCTAATGCCGCTTTTGATTTTTCGAGTAAATCCGAATCGTCTGTATCGTCTGCGCTGATATATCTCATGCTAAGTATCGGAATGATTAACAAGAATTTATCACGATCTTCTTTGGTTAATTTTGACAAGCCATGATCAATGAAAGGATATAATATATTCTTTGTAACCTCTGACAAAGAGTTCATTGCATTCATTCTTTCAAAGAATAATATATTCATCGCCGCAAGAAGCTTTTCGTTTTTCAAGCCATCGAGAAATTTAATTGCTTGGCTAACTGTAGGGATAGCTACACGGAAGCCTAATTTAACCAACAACTGATGATCTGACTTTGTAAACGACGAGCCAGAATTTGCAAGAGTGCTTGTAAATTGTGATACTTCTGGACAATGTATCTCAGATGCCTTTTGTAAAACTTTATTGCTGATCCGTCTTAGCGTCCCGTCCTGTAATAATACCTTACTGTAACTTCCCTCCATTTATGATATAGGATAACAAAAATATTGTTTTTAATATACAATGCTCCTCGAAAACGCGTTTAAATGCAGTTATCAAGACTGTCTCTTTTATGCCATGGTCACATTAGTAATTACCTTATTACTAATGATCGCAATTCATGTGTTTATTTATTATAAAATGGTCGACGCGGCACGCCGCAAGTACGGTAACGACGGTTTGCCTCCTGCCGTTGATATTGACTTAAATTCTTAAATTCTTAAATTCTTAAATTCTCGAAACCCATAACTCTTCGCATGGTTTTTGCTTTACAATAAGACATGTTTTTTCGTATCTTGCGTCGTTTAATAATGGACGCAGCATCGCGACTTTTAAACTATCCATGTGTTCATGATATGGAACCGCGATATTTCGGTTAAATCCTGGAAGCAGAAGAAATTCAAACATGTAATGATTTATCGAGAAGTCTGCCGATTCCTGTGTAACCGGAGCGTCCCATTCTATTAACTGTGCCACACAGCTCAAAAATTTAGCAATCGTCTCGTTGAGTTCTGTTGTTAAATTTAAATTCGACCCAGCGGACCCAGCGCGAATATTAAAAGCATAAATAAGATAGTCTTTCATAGACGTAAGGCAGTAAAGAACGGGATCCTCATCGCTCAATACAACATCCTTGATATTTATCTGTTTAGCCTTGACAAGCTGACGTAACCGCTTGATATCGGCGCAACGGAGGCGCCGTTTAATATTGAGTTTCTGGTCGCCACCGGCTAATTTACAACCGTGATCGATGAGATATTTAAAATATATTTCATCGCAACCGAACAATAGCGGTTCCAGGTGCTGATAATCTGCGTCTGGTAACAAGTTGATATCAGCACCGGACTTTAACAGAAACTTGACAAGAGATTGATATTTCGGGCGACGACAGCATAAATGTAGCAACGGGACCCATTCGTTGGCACGCGTACCCTTGACGTAACTATTGACCGAGAGTTTCGCATTCTGTATAAATTCTATAATATGCGATGACTCGGTCTCTTCGGATAGCAACTTGCTGCGAAGTTCTTCTAAATGATAATACTCTGGAAGAGCAGCGTAATACGCGGCACGTGACATTAATCTTTAATCTTCATGCCTTTTTGCGTTTAATAGAAATTGTCGAATCTGTTTATCGACGGTAAAACACCTGGTTTTATAGATCTTGAAGCAAATATCGCGAATAATGTCCGATGATGATACATCGGTTGAGCTGACATATTGCACCCCGCGTTCTTTACATTCTTTTATATCATCGTTATTTTCACCTCCGACGAAAAGAACGGTCTGTTTATCTGGGTTATCTTTTGAAAGAATATCCGACAGGCGAGCACTCATTGACTGAGTTTGTTTTCGATCAACGACGATGACCGTGTGATCTGGATTAGAAGCTGTTTTGTGGCAGTCCCAAATATTTACAATAATCGGCTTGCCGTTATAATCGTAACGATTTATCCATACGTTTGGCATAGGAGATACTGTACCCCATGAAGCTACAAGTTTAGATTTCACCGGATCTCCTATCAGGGATATAACTATATACGGTGAAAGACTCTGTACCAAATTGTTAAGTCCTTCCATTAAATGGATGGAAGGACATATTTTTAATACGACTACAGGATAACCGCAAACGCAAACAGCTAACGACAAACGCAATCAGCTAACGACAAACGCAATCAGCTAACGACAAACGCAATCAGCTAACAACAGGAGGGGCCATGGGGAACCTGGGTTCCCCACTAGCAAAACAATAACCGTATAAGGAAAGAAATAGCAAGAATGTCTATCAATCCTTTCACTGGCTGCACAGACGGGATCAAACGTACAAGAAAGCTATTCCACAGATATTTACCGATGAACAGCTGAAGAATAACCACTGTAACAATAGCTAAAAACATCGGAAATGGATTAGGTCCATCGCCAAAAGCCTCGGTGGGTGAAATTTTACGGTAAAGTGTCTCGAAAACCTTGAGCATCTTTATAACAATAACGAGAAAAATTTAAACGATGTACCCATAGGCCTAAAAATGAAAATATTATTGGGATTAACTATAATGTCGCTGATTCACATGATCGATCCTACCAAGACTGCAGAGCCAGAGATTCATCTTGTGCGCTCTGCTATCACCGAACGAAAGTATCGACCATTACTTAATAATGGCATGAAGATCGAGGACCTTAACGCCGCTACCGACCAAGATACATACACCGAGACCTTGCCCGACGGAAAGACAATTTCCTGGGTCCTCCCGCATAAAAAATCGTTTCCTGGCTTTATCAACAAACATTTCGGCGAGAATGCCGTCTACGTCTCCAACAAACACATGTTCTTGAAAAATATCGCCGAATCTACGGACGAGTCGCCGCCATTTTCATACCAGATTCTCATCCGGGACTACCTTCGGTTTGGAACTCCGTATCGTTCCTTACTACTTGAACACGGTCTTGGCTCAGGAAAGTCACGTTCAGCTATCATGGTAGCAGAAACGTTCCGTGAGCAAGGCCTCCCAGTCTTAATTTTAACACCGGCGTTCTTGCGTTTAAATTTTATGGACGAGATTCAGAAGTGGGGCGGCGATGACATTAAAATAACGTCAAGTACTACGCCGGCCGAAGCCAAGCGTCGTCAGAACATTATTGACGACGCATATAATTTCGTTCATTATAATGCTACGGGCCATAGTGTAGGTTCTCGCAGCCCTAAGACGGGCGAGGATATCGGCGGAAAGGGCGGTGTGTTTGAACAACTTGCCAGACTTGGAATCGGCTTTCCGCCCGATTCTAAATATTCAAAACTCTTTCCTTATTTAAATAAAAAATACGGTCCCTTGAAGCCGCCGACAAACATGCTCATTATCATTGAGGAAATCCATAATTTAAACCGAACCTTCATTGCCGGAACGTCCAAGTCCAACCTGAAATTTTACATGTATCCTCTGCTACTTATGGCCTCTGATTGTAAAATCATCGGTCTGTCAGGTACACCGATCATCAGCTCGCCGTTCGAAATGGCGACACTGTATAACGTTTTGCGTGGACCCATTAAGACAAGCGATCCTGCTCGCCCACTCGAATATACACTTCCACAATCCGAGACGAAATACAACGAGCTTTTTGTGAATTACGAAGGCCTGTCCCTTACGAACACTGAGGTTTTAATGAGTCGTATTATCGGTCTTAGCTCCTTGTTTAAGGGTGTATCTGATGACGCCGACCGTGTTATCTTTCCTGCTGGTAAAGACACGCCAATCATCGAAGAACTGGAGATGAGCGCATACCAGACACAGGTTCACGACGAGGCTCTGGCCAAGGAGATGGAACGATCCGCCGCCCGTCGCCGTCGCGCAGTCAACCTAAATGGTTCTACTGGCGAAGTGATCGACAAATCGCAGGCTGAACTGGAGCCTCGTGCTGCTTATCATACCAATAGTCGTCAGGCTATTAATTTCGCATTCCCTCGCGATATTCCTCGCCCGCGCCCGCGCGACAAGACATCCTTCGCAATCCCTGCTCTGAATAACTATGTTTTGGAATTTTCTGAACCACCAAACAAGATTTACATTAAAATGCGCGACTCCGGCGTAGATACATCGGACATTGACTCCAAGTTTAAAGAGGCTGTTAGTACAGAAGACACGAAACGCCAACATCGTATAATTTCTGATATTTTCAAGAAGGCGTACCCGGCAATCACGCCTACAGACAAGGAATGGAGTTTACTTAGCGATAACGATCAGCAGCTGCTGAGTAAATACATGGGAACTTATCAGATGCGACTCCAGACTGCGATTCAGGAACTGGCCGATAAACCAGAAGAATATCTGGTTCTTAAACGCCTGGAAAAATTCTCTGTTAAAATGGCCAAGATCTACCGTAACATTGTCGGTGATATCGAGCACGGTGCACCCCATCTTGTTAAGGACGATGACGCGATGGCCTTCAGGGCGCATGAATCTGCTATCCCTGTATGCGAAGAGTACGAAGAGCCAATCACCGATGAAACCATCGTAGAAGCTTCATCGAATTCGGATGACGACGAAGATACGGACCCAGATGTCGCTACCTCTCCTATCCCCAAGGTCCGTAACGTCTACGATCCCGAAGACGAACTTCCGAAGCATATGGACGTATTTAAAACGGATGTTGAGCTTGAGCGTATGGGTATGCGTGTAACAGGCGGCCCGGCGCTTGTTTACTCGTTCTTTAATACGGTAGAAGGTGCAGGCGTTTTCAGCAAGGTACTCGAAGCCCATGGATTCGAGCCATTTACTGATAAAACATGGGACGGCGTTACGAAATTCGAAAACATCGATCGCGCTCCACGCTACGCTTTTATCAAGGGTGGAATGAATCCACGATTGAAGGCCAAGGTCATGCGCGTTTTTAACAGCCGGGCTAACCGTCATGGACAGCTTATCCGTGTAGTGTTTGTAACACAGGCAGCAGCAGAGGGTATTTCGCTGTACCATCTTCGTCAGATTCATATTATGGAGCCGCACTGGGATAATGTTATGATCGAGCAGGTTATTGGCCGCGGGTTCCGTCTCAGGTCTCACCGCTACTTGGCCGATAAGCGCGAACGCGAGATTCAAGTTTACCACTACTTCGCCAAGCGCGCAGCCGATGTAACACCAATGCCCGCTGGACAGCCTACGATTGATTACATAATCAAGGGTATAGCAGACCGCAAGTCGAAACTTGTATCTCAACTGAAACTTGTCCGCGGAGCAGCAGCAGTCGACTGTAAGATCAATAGCGATTATAATAACTTGGGAGTTCAATGCTTCGACTTCCGTGGGAACGCCAAGGGAAATGCATTTACAACTGAATTAGACGCCGATGTAGCGGCAAGCCAGCATGTTAAAAAGACAACACACGAAGCCATTACGTACAGTCATTTTAACTTCGAGGACGATCGCCATGGATCTGCTACTTACATAGTATACCCGAGCGAACGCGTAAATATTAAGATAACAGTGCGTCAGGGCGCGTCGAAGACTCTTGAAGCTGGCGTGTTTTATTCTGTGCCATCGGGCTGGAATGTCGGCGATCCAGTCGATCCGCATGATTTCAAGAAGAAAGGCTATCTCATCGGTAGCCTTGAAAAGAAGAAGTTAATGTTCTTGGACGACGTCAGCCGGCTCAACAGCACTATTGAGGAGATTTAAGATTAATATTTAAGATTAAGATTTACCCGCTTTAAAATTACTTTGAGCATTAACACCCCCTTTGACACCCCTAACACCCCCTAACACCCCCACGAATGAAAGATATTGTTTTCTGAAATGTGGATCTTTAAACCTAACGCCTTAAATGCCTTTGATATTTGAGGGGTTATGCTTTCTTTGAACGTTCTGTAGTGTTCCGGTTTTACATTCCAATGACATGGCCAAGGATGAGACGGGCACGAACACCCGACATAATGAATGTCTTCAAGTGCCGTCTTAATCTTAACGGGTAAGATTACAGACTGATCAATGCTATAAATGTTAAATCTGTGTCCACTGCTGCCTGATTGACACATATTCCATACACGTGAAAGCCAACGTTGAACAGTAACACTGGCTGGCTCAACTGTCTCGTTGCTAAACTTCTCGTAAAGGGAAGATATGTAAGTTGTTTTAAATTCAGTGAGTTCTTCTCTCATTTGCTGTATCCAAGTTTCAAACCCGTTTACAGTATTGTAATAATCTTCGTCGTAATTTTCCATGTTAAAGTTAAAGTTAAAACTAAAGCGTCAACGGTTTTATTAGTTGATTGAACTTAATCAATTTAGGCCACCGTAAGCGGCCGCACAACTGACTGTAAATAATTAATTGTTCTTGCGTTGACGGCATCGATAAGAGCGTTGTACTCCTCCAATGACTTGCCCTTGGTTTCCCTATAGATTTTAGCAAGTAAGTTATCGGGATGCAGAGTCTCTACAATCATATTGTTTACAAACATGATTCCGTACTGATCCTGAAGAACATTGTAAAGCGTGCTGCCGTTGTAAACAACCCGAGAAACGCCAGGTAAAACAAGCGTACCTGCCTCAACTAATTTACCGAGATGAAGAACCTTGTGTTTCGATGTCATGACAGTGTCTTCAGATGGCACGTTTTGTCCTAAAGCTCCCTTCGCGATCCGTATGAGGAACCGCTCAGGCGTTACATTCCGTGTAATCCCTACAACTGGCTTTTTGTTAATAGTGTTTACTCCTTCAATGATATGTTCTATCGCCACGTAACCCTGATCCGTCAAAACCTTTGTTCCGGCAACAAGACATACGGTGCTAACGGGAGGAGTGTAAACCGGCGTCTGGCTAACTGTAGTCGTGTTATTAAAAATTGCTGTGCCCGCTATCGTGCCAAACGCTACGCTTCCATTGATAATAAATGAGTAGTTGGAAATATTCGCAGGAAGCTCTGTGCTTGGCGTAAAAGCCCCAGAATATTTAGCAACACCGGGCAACCATTCGAAATTATACATATAACCGCCGAAGGTTGTTCTTAAATCATTGTTGTTTATAGACTCTGCTCCGAGACCAATATACAAATCAAACGGATTTGATACGTTGTCAAAAATAAAATTATCACTTCGTGATACAGGTGAGCCAAAAGCAACACCGTTTTTATATACCTGAATGCTTCCACTCGTACGGACTACAGCGAAGTGAACCCATGTATTTTTATAAGCAGACGCTGATAACGTGCCCAATGATACAGGGCTGCCCGAAAACCATAAATATACATCGCCGCCTTCTATATCAAAACCAATAGAAGATCCATTTGTGTTTACCCCTTCCCAAATTCTTGGAAACTGATTATTATCTGTCTGATACTGCCACCATTCAATAGTGAAATCTCCTGTTAAATTCAACGCCGATGCCGAAGGAACTCTAACGTATGAATTTAAAGAACCGGCGAACACGATACTTGAAGGCAGCGGCGACGCCGTTACCGTAGTTATATTGGTACTGCCTAGTCCAGTCGTTGACGCGTTAATAGTAAAGTCGCCAACAAGATCCGCGACTGGTGTGAAGGGTCCAGTGTACTTAGCCGTTCCGCGCGTCATTGCAAATTCGTATATATAACCTCCAAATGTGTTGGCAGTGTCCCATGTTGCGTCTTTTCCTGCTCCAACATATACAGCATCGGGTATATTATAACTATTTGTATCAGTGTACGAAGATCCGAGCTGTAAACCATTCATATAAACGGACATAGATCCACTGGCGCGCACTAAGGCAAAATGCACCCATTTATTTTTATAGGCTGTTGCGTTCAACGTGGCGATAAAATTATAACCGGTTACCGTCGAAGAAACCCCTACGTCGCCGCCGTTATCAATGATAAATTCTAACGGCACGATAGCAGCACCGTTCCAAAAACCCCATGGTCTTGGAGATTGATTGTTATCTGTTTGATATTGCCACCATTCGATTGTAAAATCACTTGTGCCAAAATAATATTCTCCTGTGAAATTAGGCGACGAATATACAAACGAACCACCAACCCCTTGAAAAGATAAACTGTCTGTCATAAGTATATTATTACATCGAAAAACATTATCTAAATTATTAATAAGATGATTGACGAATTCCTTAAAACTCGCACAGGTGTCATATTATTGTCTGTGATATGGGGGCTTGGACTCGCAACTCTCTTTAAACGGAGCTGTGACGAACCCGGTTGCAAGGTCATAGAATATCGTGGTCCGCCATTGTCGGATACAAAGTTTATATGGCAGCAAGGACAAGGGAAAGATTCGTGTTACCGTATTCAACCGTATCCTTCTTCTTGTCGGTAAATTGCACCTCATTAGGTTTACATTTTTTCCCATGTCTCAAAGAAACATCCATAACATGGTCCCCAGCCGCCCGCTTCTCTATAAATACAAACAAATCCCTGGCGCGTTAGCTCACTGTTAATATACTGTTTGTGTTCCGCGTGATGATAATCATTCTCCATTATAATGCGTTCGAAGTTTGAAAAGAAATCAGGTTCGTCTTGACAAATATAATAAAGCGCCCCTTCACAGTCTGCTACCAGTACGTTAAATTTATAATTAAAACTCGTCAAAAGGCCATCCCATGGTATAGTATTTACTTCTTTCCAACCCTCCGGTATAGTATCCTGTTGTAAAATCACCGTGTCCCAACCCTTCTGTATTAATCTTTTCTTTGATAAGCCCGCATTTACGATATTAAAGTACATTTTATTGTCGTCGCGTGCCTTGTACAAAGTTTTAGCGATCTCTGGATCTGTCTCCAGTGTAACTAAACGATTGCTGTCGTTTAGTATGCGTGCTATAACGCATGTGTTACGACCAATATTAGCACCCAGTTCAAGTACCGTATCAGTCGGTTTTATAAATCGTACCGCCATAAGCTGCTCTGGCAGTTCGGAGTCATCGTAATTGAATATCAATGATTTATGTATAGCATTTAACCGCGTTTGAACTTCTTCGCTGGACAGCGGCTGTGTTAGTTCTGCAACATGACAGTAACACCCGTGAGTATCGTAAATTATATAATGACGATTATCGTATAAAATAATTATATGTTTCAGTGTACCTGGAGCAGGATCTACACCGGTTATATTTGTTCTGAGTGCGTCTCCTGGAGGTACGTCAATGATAGGCCCGTTGCTAAATGTTTGCGTAGCGTCGACGTAATTATTAAAACCGTACAAAATCTTCATATATATTCAATAATACATATGAAGTTCCTAAATTAACAGGTGCACCGGTGCACCCTAAAGAAAGCTTGGTTCACCTCCAACATCAATAGGCAATCCAGGATGCCGCACTGCGTAGCCCTTCCAACCAGCCTTCGTGCCCATTCCATAAGGCTTGTTCAGCTTGCGTTCAACATACGTCTTCAAGTTCCTGCGCGGCGGCGCTTTCTCGTTGAATTCTGAACTATACCACGATTTAAACGCTTCGTATACATCGTTGATCTGCATACTGTTCTCAGGATCGGGTACAATATATTCGTCCATAAACGCCGCATACGCATCGCTCTCTTTGCGGTAGTCTTTTGTTGCCTCTGTGACACTCCGTGGCGCCACAAGACCTTCTACGCGATAAATCTTGTACCACATCGTCATCAGCACGAAAAAGTATGGCGCCCACAACGGAAAACTATGCTGAAGATCAGTATTACGAGTAAATTCATACTTACCCTTCGGTTTACCTTCGACGAACTTTGCCAAGAAGTCTACAACTACAAGACGACGCCAAGAACCGTCGTCGTCCGACGTCATCTTCGGCTTCTCGTTACAGAGCAACACAAGACTAAACTGGGGCTTAAATGTCGCACCAGAGGAATAAAGTTCACGGACAAACATCTTGTCGTTACCGGATAATTCCTTCATTAGACCAGTGTTAATCTTCGCACCCTCCTCCGGCTCCTGAAGATAACCAAACCGACACTTGCGACCCATTGCCAGTTCCGGTGTCGCCTGACCGACCTGTCCACGCGGCCGCGTTAAGACCTGGATCGGGACGTTAAAACAATACGCTCCATAAGCCATTTCCAGAAGCGTGATCAGCTTGGACTTACCGTTGCCGCCGGTACCTGTCCAGATGTGGAACTTTTCGTCAGTATTGTAGCCTTGAAGGTACGACGACAAGCTAATCCACATGTACCGCCGAGTATCTGCTACAGGAAAAACTTGACGCATGAAATCAAAAATCTCCTGGATTTCTGGGATAGACGATGTTTCATTTGAAAGATCAATGTCGTTCTCGTCAAAATCCGGGTAGTCGTTACCTGTGCTAACGGAAACGCGATCCTCTGGACGTCCGTCGCGGAAACAACCCTCTTTCAAATCGTACACGCCGTTCTCAAGACCAACCAAAAACGTATTTGCGTCCAGCGTCTCTTCGAATTTCGGATCGTGAAACAAGATAATACATTCCTTCATAACTTTTTCTTTAAAGGTGATATCGCGCAGTTTATACGTGATATCGGACAAGGCGCGAGCCCGCTGATGATGCGTTTCTTTATTTTCCTCCGTCTGCTGTGCTCCTACCTGATAATATTTCGCTACAAGAAGCATATACTCTTCCAGAACCTCCTTACCGAGCCTGCGCTTAAGGCTCATTCCATCCATTGTAACACGCCAAGTATGGTTCACAAATTCCGCCCATTTGTTTCCGCGTGAATCCAGACATACAAACTGATGTTTATACATTTTATGAATTACCATGGCCATGTCTTGGCTTACGCCAGAAACACTGCTAAACATCAGCGGCTCGAGTAATGAACTACGCAACTCCTTGTATTTCGCAGGACTATCCAGACGCGCCCAACGATGAAGAGATCCGATATTCAAGCCCGTGGCAGTCTGACTAAAACCAGCCCAGCGACTCTCGTCGTTTGCGTTGTAACTCTCTGACTGCTTGCTAAATTCTACCCAGGCATCGTATAAGCCGTTGCTGATATTATGTAAACAGAGCCCGACCTCGATCCATGTACTGAAACTATCTGCGCGCCACGGAGCCAAGAGCTTAACCAACGACTTGGCCTCTTCGATAACGCATTTCATCTCGTCGTCAGTTGCGTAGCCCTTGATTTGCTTTTTAAGAACCGCGGTCGAATTAAATGTTTTTCCGCCGCCCGTCGCCCCTGCTTTACGTCCTCCAGTTCGTTCGATAAATTCTTCAAGATAATCGGCGTGCTCCGATCGGATCTCTAACGGCGCGCTCTGCATCTGATGAATAGACAGTTTGTTAATAAGCGTCTCAAGATCGGCTTCTGACTTTTTATTGACAGGCTTCTCCTCGAACGGCACACTGTCCAAATCCGTGCCGGCCGTAACAATATCTCCGCTGTCCTGACGATAAATCTTGTACAAACTGTACGGACGCAAGCCCGGCTTACAACAACCATACATAAGCCAACAGTTGCGTTTAATTACCGACAAGTCTACAATCTCGTCGTGTGCGTTTTTAACAGGTAGAATACCGATTTCCGGGTTGTCCAGAAATGCGCCAATCTTTTTCAGAATTTCTGTGCGGATAATTAGCTGAATATCGGTTGAAATACATACATCGGGATAGAGGATATGAATCCCGTCTTTCATATTGCCCTTGCTGGGATACGGACTCGACCGCTGAAATACATATGCGTCCAGAGGATAACCTTCGGGAAGATCTACAAACGTTGTAATAGCACGATTATAGAGCTTCAATAGCTCTTTGATATGCTTATCAGTGTGCTGGCGGGTGCTACAATCGATAGGATATTTCAAATCGATATCAATCTTGATAGATGAGACAGGTGTGGGCCGCTCAGTCAAATGAACTGCCTTCTGACTGGAGACAGATTGCGCGATTAAACGGTGAAGTTCTGACCGTGCTTCCATTGGGATGTTATAGGAAGCACGCGGCTGTAGATTCGTATGCGTGTAAATGGCGTTACCATCTTCGTCTTTCTGCCCAGTGGTGTCGTATTTAGACAAAAAACGAGTTAGTTCGACCGACATGTTTTTATATATAATAGTTGCTTCCATTTTTTTATTTGTCTGATTTAACAACAAATTAAATCAGAAAAACCATATCAACGGGCCTGTACCGTGGCACAACATTATTCGGATTCCGATGCAAGATTCTGGACGTTCATCCGCTGCATAGCCATGTTCGCGTCCTGTTCCATTTGCTGCTTCGCCGTTAAAAGTACATGTTTCCTTGCCATATTTTCTTTACATAGTTGAACAACGCGATAAAGTTCGCTCGTCTGGCGTTCCGTTAAAAGCGTTCTATCGAAATGCGTACCCCCGCCTCCGCGGTCTGTTGTGAAAAACGACGCCGGCTTAAATCCGCGCAACAGAAGATAAATTTGCTCGTGTGCCTCCTCGTCCAACATTTCAATATCGTGAATCATGTCATTGATTGTAAGATTATCAATCGTCTCGTTAGGAATCCAGGACGCCGCAGCGACCGGCGACCCGCTAACGGAAGCAACCTTATTGCTTTTTTTAATTGTTGTATTGGTACATCTGACATCGTCATCATAAATAACATCCATTTAGTAGTTACGTTTATTCATTGACAAGTATTTAAATTAAAATGATATCAATAACTTGTTAAAATGGTCGATGAAACTTATTGCTACATATGCAATGAAACAGGATGGCAAACCATGAACGAGACCTATGTATTCGAGCACCCTGAGCGTTTATCTGAATTATTAACGGCTCCATTTCCAGATCTGAAAAGCATCATTGATATTTGTAAAGTATACCAGAATTTCGATAAAGAAGTCACAGAAACACTGAGAAAATATCACCGTGAAAACTGCTTTAAGTGTCCGTCGTGCGCTCAGCGTGTGCCCAAGGAGCGAAGATTGCGTCTGTCACACAAATCTCCCAACGGCAATAAAGAAACATATTGCGACTTTACTGAAGCTATCCGCTATTTTGGCAATCTTAATCAAACACAGTTTCGCGTTCTCGAGAAACTTAAAATCTGCACGGCGGAAATCCAAGAAATCGAGAGCATGGTCGGCATGGAAAATATCAAGAAAGAGTTCGCACGCGTCATGAAATATTTAGCAACATATCAGCAGGGATGTAAAGAACCCTTGATGCATATGGGAATATACGGACCGCCTGGTCACGGCAAAACACAAATCGCCAGACTTATCGGCAAGGCTTTTGCTAAATCAGGGTTATTGACAAAACCAGACGTGTTTGTACTGGCTACGCGTGCCGATTTAATTGGCGCATACTGTGGTCATACGGCTAAGAATACTACAAAAATGTTTGATCTGGCGCGAGGAGGCGTTATTTTCATCGACGAAATTTATTCATTAGGCAACCCAGAAAAGCGCGACACATTTACAAAGGAGTGCATAGATACAATAAATCAGCTTTTATCGGAGCGTACAGATACATTGTGTATCATTGCCGGATACGAGGACGAGGCAGACGAAAGTTTCTTTTCTTACAATCCTGGATTGGTGCGGCGTTTCCCGTTTAATTTTGTCATCAAGCCATATACGGAAACAGAACTCGTTAAAATTTTCACTAAACTTGCCAAAGACGATGGTTGGAATGTTAGCGCAGGTGCCTTGGAGACTACGGACTTAACGCCTTCTGACATTTTCAATAACGCTGGCGGCGATATGGAAAATCTATTGGTTAAATCGATCATGGCGCATTATGAAAATAATTTCTTATCGTCATCTACGCAAGCAGACGGAAAGTGGCTAACGCGCGATGATGTACTGAAGGGCATAGAGGCTTATAAACTTAATAAGAAGACGGGGAAATCCGAGAAGAAGGATCCTCCTCCCCCAGGTATGTACATGTAAGTAGCAATCTGTTAATCTTTTCTGCGAGAGATTCCAGTGTCCCGTCGTTCTCAATAACGTAATCAGGGTTAGCGAGACCTTGTTCGGAGATGTGGGGGTTTGAATTTGAATTTGAGTTTGAGTTTGAGTTTGAGTTTGAATCATTGGCGTTTAAACCCGTAAAACCCGTGCGTCTAATCACGTTGACAAAAATAAAATCCCTTCCTTCAAAATTATCCGATGCCTCCTCCTCCAATGCTTCGCGCATCTCATTGAATTCGACCCCTTCTAACGCGTCGTCTCCGTTTGAAATTAAATTGCGCAGCATATCTAACTCGTCCTGAAACCTAACGTCGGGAATCAAAACAACGTCCGTAGATCCTTCTTCGTATAAGTCTTCAATGTCTTTTCTTACGTTCCACGTCCATATTGTACTACCGCACTTTTCGGTAAATTCCGGCAGATGTCGTGATATACTTTCGCGGCACACTTCGGTCCCGAACTTTTGTAAAATTTCTCGCGGGGTTGTACCCAGATGAGCACGCACGGTTACTTTACCTATTGTACTGTTTACGTCTCTGTCCGTTAGTCTGAATATGATTTTACATACTTCCTTGAGACGATCGGCAAACGAAATTACTTTGACGGTTAAACCTTTTTCGACAAACCAGTCTTCCGCCATTTTTGCGCAAGTGCTTTTACCATGTTCGGCGGGACCACCAAATCCAATAATGAGCATTATTAAAATTAAATGTAAATTATTTCCAAAATATAAAACCTCGACCTCATCAAGCCTGACTTATGTAATATCTGTTAAGCTCTGCGTTTTTAACGCCGTTGGCCAAACTCATACCGTTTAACCATGGCGTAGGTTCCACGAACATACTGTTGAACAATTCGGAGATTTTAACAGGATGATCCTGATCTTCTTGAAATGTACGAGGAATATAACGGTATTCTACGGTCGGTGGCGGCGACTTCTTAATTTGATTAATGTAACCAACGACAACCGAAATAATTCCTATGAACGTAAGCATCATTATAATGGACTTCATTACCTACTTAACATATGTAGGGAAATTTTTCGGGGGACCTGCGCTCCCCCTTAACCCCCTGGCCCATCTAACCCCCTGGCCCATCTAACCCCCTGGCAACATTAATCCAATTGCCTTTATCAAAGGGCCAGGGGTTAGATGGGCCAGGGGGAGCGCAGGTCCCCCTCTATAAATTGATAAATTTTTATATAACAAGCATTAAGCGGTCAAATGTTACATGCTCATCGCGGCGTTAATGAGCAGAAAATTATCATCCATGAATCTTCGGCAACAGAAGCCATATCGCTAAAGTTAACTCCAGAAGAAGGCTACGAAATATCAAATCGATGGTCGGGCTCTACAACGCCGACGGTAGCTTGGTGTAGCAACGAAGACAAAAGCACTCTTAAACTCACTGCTATAACAGGACTCCGTAGATATTTCAACTATACTGAACCAAGTTACTCACAGCATATTAAAAAATGGCTGAACGTGCATCCAAATCAATATCAAGCAGCTAAAGAGGTCGTGGAATATTTTTTATGCGGCATTAACAATGTGATTTTGACAGCCGAGATGCAGTCGGGCAAATCCGGCACGGCTCGTTACGTAGTACATTCACTACTTCATCATAGCGGGCCGTCGGATGAATGGGACGCAAGAATGGTACCGGAAAGAATGTATTTTATATGCGGTATGAATGACAATGATTTGCGCAGACAAGCGATTAAAGAATTCGCCGGTCTCATACCCGAAAGCAATATATTGTTCAGTAAACAACTTCAACGAGGCTTTCCGTCATCCGGTGCTCTTGCTCCATCGCTCGTTATTGTCGACGAATCGCATTATGCCTCAAACGTTAACAGTTTAGTAGATAAATTTATGAAGTCTGTTGATTCTTCGTCGTTGATATTATCTGTATCAGCAACAGCTATGGCCGAACTTGCCACAAGTCAATCTATGGGAAAAGCCATGGTCTACCTCAAACCCGGCGACAATTATTATAGTATTCGCGACATCTTCCGTCGAGGTCTCGTTCATCAAGCGGTGAACATTACTACGAACCAAAGAGAATTTATAGATTTAGTAACGGAAGAATACGATCACCAAATGGACCACAGTGAACTAAAATATAATATCGTTCGCATACCCAGTCAATGGTATTATCAGGATCTGGAAGATGATATACGGTCACTTGGACTGAACATTGATTTTATTAATCATCATACGTCATCGGCATTAACGTCGCCGTCGTCCATCTCTTCGTCTGTATCAGAAGAAGATGATGTTTGGGCCTCAGCTCCCCCCTTAAGTCCAAACACTCCAAACCCACAAAAAGCAGATGATTTTAATGATTATATCAGCACGGCGCCTCAGCGATTCACGATCATTTGGATTTATGGCAGCTTGCGTGCCGGTAAACAGTTGAACACAACGCATATCGGATTTGTTCACGATACAGCAGAAAGCGCGCCGGATACTATAGCGCAATCTCTTTTAGGGCGTATTCTGGGCTATAACAAGCGAAACAACCACGTAAAATGTTTCACCGATGTAAAGTCTGCTAAACTAATGTGTACCTGGATGTCTAATGTGTACGATATAACAAAGATACCTTCGGGGTCTCGCGGTATTGTTAACGGATACACAGATAACATTAAAAAATGGCAACTTCATCCACCGTTGGCGGTTATGTTAGACATGAACACGCGATCTTATTTTCGCGCCCTAAAACAAAAGCATAGTAATCGATATCCTTACAAACAGGAATTCATTGATGCCGTGATTCAGGCAGCAGACGGAATCAGCAAATCGGAGATAGAACATATTTTCGAAACACACGAACCTGGTCGGTGCGGAGGCTTGATGATTTTAATCGAGACAAATGCGCATCGTACATTTAACGATTATTGGGATTATAACTATCGCAGCTGGTTAAATCAAACGCCTGTTCGCGGCTTCGACGTAGTAGCGCCTGGAAAATATTATTATCTTTATGCGAATTTAAATATTAACTCTCCAGAGTACGGGGTTGTACTGATAACACGGAAAGAATATTTAAATTCCAAACCGGAAGCAGGGTATGTCCGCGTTAAGCAATCTTCGCGTTTCACTGCTGCTCAATGCTATTAAATTATCTTCGTACATATATATTTGGCATGTATATGTACAAAGATATGTGCAACGATGTACGCCGTATGGTTACGGTATATGTTTTATCTATTCCTATTGAGCGTGCTTTAAGCGGACGCACGGAATCCCCGGTTGACTTTACCGTAGATTTACTTAACGATTTGTTTTCTTTGGTGGTCTACTACGAAATAGCGAAACGTGCACCAGGAACAATGTGCCATCCTGATCGCAAAGCGTTTCTCAAGAACGGGACCTTGTTATTGGTCAACGACTATTTGACAAACGGGAATATAAATGTGTACAAGTTTTGTAGTGCTTTAACCGTCGCTACATTGTTTAATTATGTATCCAAGCCCGTATTGCATTCTCTCAAGATGAATAAGGGTGTCGACCTCTCGCATTTTGAAGATAGTTTAGAAACAATCGTTATCCTTTCATTGGCTAACAATAGCATCTACGATACATTGGCTAAAGCCATTGCTTTGTTTATATTTAACATCGGTTTTAAATGGTAGGTACCGGATGTCCGAGTGCTGCCCTCCGCGCCCGTGTGGCAGCCGCGGCACGTTTAGCCGACGCTGACCGTCTATCATGTTCTTCCTTGCTGATTACTCGTTTATATGGCTGCTTCGCCTCGCGTGTCTGCTTTGCTTTTCTTACGTCTTGTCTTTTTTGTTCTTCTGTCCGCGGAGGCGGAACAGCACCACAATAACTTGCGCGACGTGTACAGACTACATACCGGCAAGGCGGAAGACATCTAACTTGTGATTTACCAACGCATGCCGATTTGACTCTTGCTCCACCTGTCATTTCTACTTTTTTACTCGATGGCATTACTTACTTTGTAATTAATAAAAATTAAACATCGGTATTAAGCCGAAGATTGGTTACCGTCTCAATGCCACCTTCTTGTATCGCCGTTATATATTCTGTGGCTTCGTACTTTTGAGCATGAGAAAAGCACCCAATTCGATCCATGATAAAGCGGTTATTTCCAAGATGACAGACATTTACACGGTAAATATTATTTTTAGCCAAAAAACTTGACAGAACGACAGCTGCCTGAAACCGATTATATGAAATCGGCTTCTTGAAAACTTCTGAAGAGAACCCCGTTAACTGATTAACTGTCAGATAAATACTGCCCGTGAATTCTAATAAATCCACAGACACGGTGTTTGTTGTAGTCGTCGGATAATTTCGTTTAAACGAGACTGATTCTGGTGCGCCTGGTGCACCAATAGATGCGGCGTCACCTGACACCAAAGCTTCAAGCTCGCTGTCGAGGTCCCGTTGCTTATTTTCCTTAAAGACAAGACCAGTCAACCCAAACACTGCGCTAACATCATTTGTCTGAAATTTCGCCCGCATCTCTTTTAATATTTCGCCAGTCGTATTGAGATATTCCGCGGCTAAATGAGGCATATACGTAACGGCTTCGTCGATAAGAACGATATGTACAGAAGGATTTTTGCCGTATTTTTGAAGAACGGCATACAAACTGGAAAGCATGCCATAATTAGGCGTTTTAATAACCGATACTTGATCGCGTTTCTTAAGCGAAGGTGTTAAATTTAAACCATAGTCGGCAATCACAATGTCCGTTGGAGTTACAGATCCGTCGAGAATAGATTTTACGGTACTTACAAGAAAGTTTGGATTTGTATAGCATACGCCAAAAACAAGATTAATTTTAGTTTGTGTAACGGTACGAGACATTAAACAACTTACGGGTTAAATCTTTAAATATTTAAATCTTTGACACTTCTGTATCCGATATCTATGACAGCTTTTATTTGAGCCGGCGTTAAGCTAAAAGACAGGCTTCCAATTCCCGTTTCAATATAAATCATCTTATACCCTTGGTCTTCTTGTGCTTTAAATCGCAAAGTGTTTAGTTCCGTCATCATGCCTCCCAAGAGCGTTGCGCTAAACATAAATAAATCTGATACGGCGGCAGAATCTGAACCGGCGTTAGTTTCTATTTGTTCCATGTCCTTCTCTTTATCTTTCCGGTTATCTTTCCGGTTATCCTTCTTGTTATTGCGAACGTTTAAACAGAGTGTTTTTTCTGCCTGAAACATGTGTGCGGGAACAGGATCATAACATGCTCCGTCGACATATGTACCGCTTTCGGTTCTGACAGCAGCGAACAAAAAAGGTATTGAAACAGATCTTCTTATGGCTTCCGTTATTAACATATTAGGCGCCGTTTCTACGGAATAGTATTCGCATTTACAAGATTCTACATGCGTGGCATTTATCCATAATTTTCGTCCTGTTAGTCTCCAGTGATCTTTGAATGTCATGTGTTTATAGCCGGTTTTATATCTTATTAAGCGATCCACAAGCCGCATGAGTCGCCGGCCTGTTTCTATACCGTAACTGTCCGATAATGAAATAAAACTATGGTCGGCATAATCTTCGTATTTGACATTCGCCGAGACAATTTTCAACTCGGCGGCAGTGAACCCTAAACTCACCAACGTGGCTATGATCGAACCCATGGAGCAACCGGACAACCCTTTAATTCCTTTAACGCTACCTCTGTCTTCTTCTAATGCTTGCCAACTACCAATGAGACTTAAACCTCCAAGCGCTCCTGATGAAAACACGATGTATTGCAACTGCGTCGCCGCATGCGTCATCCTTGATCTCATCCGTCCGTTATCTTCAAACTGCTAAACCAAAATATGTTAACGATAAGTAATAGTATTATTAGACACAATAGTACTGTTACTATGATAAAGTAAGGCGCAAAGTATTCCAGTACGTATCTCAGTATAGGTTCAAATGGATTCTCGTCTGTGTCTTTTAAATCTTTGATCAACCCTTTTATAAGATTGTTAATCATAGTTAATCTATTAATCTTTGCAATAAAATAATTGCTCTGATTTTCACGGTTTTACTTCACTTCGTATGCCCCGTCCAAAGTAAACATCGTTATTGCCAAGAGGGCAAGAAGCACGCCAATAAATTTATATTCCGATAAACTTTCACGAAAGTACAAAAGACCGCTGAGTGTAACAAGAATATCGCTCAAAAGATCCCACGATAAGTTCAGCACCGTCATTGACGTGAAGCTTAAGCCCTTCAGGAATATCCACGGCTGAAGCATATACAGACCCGTAACGATCCACATGACGAATTTAGGATACATGCCCGTTGAGACATTTTTTATGGCAGCCATATTAAACAAATCAAATGAGGCCAAGCCGAGACCAAAGAGTATACTAATGAGATTTTTAGATATACTTAACATGTCTGTTGCTATAACATAATCTTAGAAATATTTTCACTTCACCCATGCTTCCGGTCATGGTGTGCTTGGTAAAGACTCATGTTAAAATCAATACCTTCGATGTTGCTTGGAAACTGTTTACAATCTGTCGCTGCGCTGTCCAAGTTCCAAATGCTGAGCGTAGAAAAGTTATACTGTTTAGGGCTTGTAGAAATACCGCTAATAAGCCGCGCATCGCGTTCGTTGACACACATTGTCTCTGTGACAAGATGTAGCGCCAATGTCAGCCAACAGTTATCAATTCGATCACCAGGAACCTTAAATTTAAAGGAACCGCCTTCAAGATTCACCGGCTCCTCCCAGCGCGGAGGAATACCGTGGCGCATCAGGAACCACATGTCCTCATTAACGAGAGATTTCAATCCATTGAAAATATCCCAAAATTCTTCTACTGTACTAATTACGGCATGTTGACGGTAACTACTGACGCCCCATAGGTTGCACTTTGAAGCAGGCGCATGAGTCCACAGCACCCATTTGTCTTTCAATGGGTGACTACCATCCTTTGCGACAAATTGCGGAAACTCTTCGTTAAATTTTTGTACGGTTTGCTCATAACTCGTGCTCGCGTTGTCGGAAGAAGAGGTGCAGCTCATTTTTACCTTTGATAACAATATCAATTTTCATTTAATTGAATTTAAAGATAAAGTACTAACTCTTTTCATAAAGATGACTACTGCTCCTGCACCAGCACCCCCAACTGTAATTAAGGCCTCGGAGGCCTTCCGCGAGTCTGTCGCTGCTAATTTCGAGCTCGAGGCCGACTTTCTCGCCACCATCACTGAGCTTTTTATTAAGGCGGCAACCCCTCTCGCTGAGGCCACTGCGACTACTTCGTCGAAGAAGGCATCGCGTGCGGAGCAGCAGTCTGAGGCCAAGCCGCGTGTTCCTCGCAAGAAGTCGGCTTACAACGTTTACGTACGTGAGCAGATGAAGACGTCTGACATCCAGGGCGTCGATCATAAGCAGAAGATGGGCGCTATCGCTGCTCGCTGGAACTCGCTTACAGAGGAGCAGAAGAAGGTATATGCCGATATGGCATCCAACGAGAACGCAACTGCCACTGCTTAATTAATTTAATTTAATTTATAGTCAAATAAATTAAATTAACATTATTATAAGATCAAATCATGACCGATACAACATATTCATCTACCGTAAATACATTTGTGAGCGCCGTGCTCGACGTTTCTCTTACTGGAGCGTTTGACGACGCCAGTGGATACCCTTCTGTTCGCGTATGGGTAAACACGCCTGGAAATTGTAATCTTAAAATTTTTTACTCGGATAATCTATCCGGAGCAAATTATATCTATGACAGCTATCCCGTATACGCTAATAAGGTCAGCTCTATTAGCGCTTTAAAGAAAAAACGCTACGTCAAGGTTCAGCTGCTGAACGTCATTCCTACAGTATCGCAAACAAACGTTTTAATGAGAACTAAATTTGTCTCTGGATCGGTTCATCCGTTTCTAAACTATTCAACGGATGATGTAACTGCCAATCTTAGCGTAGTATTAGAAGATTTTAATGTATCATCTGGTTTGGATCATTCTGGTTCCAGTTTACAACTGTACGGAAGAACAGATCCAATTAACGCTACGGCAGCAGCTGACAAATTGGCACATCGACCTATACGGACAGACGCATGTGGTAATATTTCTGTCTCTTCGTTAGATCCCAGCGGTGTCCCAGTTAAACCTGGTAACAATGTTGTTTTTACGGTATCTGGAGGCATAGCCGGATGCGCCATAAAATCAGCCGCAACCGACGGACTCGTGGTTAAACCCGGAGCCGGCGCTGTATTCCCAGTAACAGGCGGATGTACAATATCATCTGCCGCAACCGACGGACTCGTAATTAAATCAGGTACAGATGCCGTATTTCCTGTTTTAGCAGAAACAGGAGGGTGCGCCATTTCGCCGGCAACAGCTGACGGACTCGCTGTTAAACCTGGTACAGATGCTTTATTCTCTATTTCGGCTGGAACAGGAGGGTGTGCCATTTCGCCGGCAACAGCTGACGGACTCGCTGTTAAACCTGGCGCAGGTGCCTTATTCTCTGTTTCGGCCGGAACAGGAGGGTGCGCCATTTCGCCAGCCACAGCAGACGGACTCGCTGTTAAACCTGGTGCCGGTGCCTTATTCTCTGTCTCGGCCGGAACAGGAGGGTGTGCCATTTCGCCAGCCACAGCAGACGGACTTGTTGTTAAACCCGGCGCCGGTGCCGTATTTCCTGTTTCGGCCGAAGCAGGCGGGTGCGCCATTTCTTCGGCAACGGCGGACGGTCTCGATATTAAACCCGCTACAGACGCTATATTTAATATTGTTTCTACAAACGGACTCTCTGTTATACCTACAACAGGATTAATTACTCAAGTCGGAGTTTTAAAGAACACTGGAGTCCGCATCGGGACGTCTGCTGTTCAAACAATATTTTCATTGAGTTTGAGCGCAAATCGGCTGAATCCTGATGCTCGATATTTTGTATCTGCGTCAGGCAACAATGTAAATTTTGACCCTGATACTCCTGCTATAATAGACGCATTATTTGTCTATGAAGTCAAAGGAACTACACGGGACATATCCTTTCAGTATGGCGTTAACATTGGTACAGATTTATATTTATTTGTTTCTATGGTATATCTTCCTGTCATGTTCATTGATCCTCCTCCTACTTTTAGCGATGCCGACAGTATATCATTTACGGTGACGTATGTTCCGGCATAAGTTCGAATAAAAAATTAAAAGTATTATTAAGATCCATTATGAGTATAATCTCGCCATATTCATCCACCGTAAATACATTTTTAGCAGTAACTCTCGACGTGTCTCTTCATGGTCTTTACGAAGACACAAGTGGCTATGTCACTGTTCGTGTATGGACGAGTACGCCTGGAAATTGCAATCTCCTCATTTATTACGCAGACGATGCAACGGGATTAAATAATATTTACAACAGTTACCCAGTATACGGAAATCAAATTAGTACGATTAGTTCATTGACCAAGAAGCGTTACGTTAAGATTGCGTTGATTAACGCCACAACTCCTGTTGTTTCTCAAACAAATATTTCCATAAGAACAAAGCTTGCGACAAGAACAAGCAACCCGGCGTTAAATTATACAACGGACGATATAACGGCAAATATATCTATTCCTATAGGTGACATAAAATTAGAACAGACGACGGACCATTCCGGTTCAAGTATCCAAATATACGGAAGAACTGACCCTGTTGATTCAACGGCAGTAGCAGACAAGTTAGCTCATAGACCTATAAGAACGGATAACTGTGGTAATATTACTATAACGTCGATAGATCCTTCTGGTGTTGCCATTAAACCCGGCAATCAGGCCGTTTTTACTATTTCTGGAGGAGCAGATGGTCTAACGGTACAATCATTAGACGCAGCTGGTGTGGCAATTAAACCCGGAGCAGGAGCTGTTTTTAATATTTCTACTGGAACAACCAGTCTCTCCGTTCAGTCGTCTGACACAACTGGTGTCACAGTTAAGCCTGGCGTAGGAGCAGTTTTCAATATCTCTGGCGGAGCCGCTGGTCTAACAGTCAAGTCATTGGATGCAACTGGCGTCTCTATTAAACCTGGAACTGGCGCCGTCTTCAATATCTCTGGCGGTGCAACCGGTCTTGCCGTTCAGTCATTGGACGCAACGGGTGTCTCCGTTAAACCCGGTACTGGTGCCGTCTTCAACATTTCTGGCGGTGCAACCGGTCTTGCCGTTCAGTCATTGGACGCAACGGGTGTCTCCGTTAAACCCGGTACGGGTGCTGTTTTCAACATTTCTGGCGGTGCAACCGGTCTTGCTGTTCAGTCTTTGGACGCGACAGGTATCTCCGTTAAACCAGGTACTGGTGCAGTCTTTAACATCTCTGGTGGGGCAACAGGATTGCCTGTTAAGGCTTTTGACGCCACGGGCATCGCTATTAAGCCCGCTAACAATAATGTTAGTTTTAATGTTATGTCATCAGATCCTAATGGGATACGTATTCGTCCAGGGACTGGTGTATCTATCCGAAGTTCATATTTGTATTACATGCCTATTATTGGAACTTATAATTATATAGCCATTGGCGACATTACACCGATCGTTGTTAACACGATATATTCTTTGAGTCTAAGCATGTTTAATCCAGCGAATCCTCCTGTGAGGATTTTTGTTAAATTGTTTGCTGTTTCAACTCCATTGGCGAAACCCAGTGATATAACACCTGAAATGCAAGGCATAACCCCGTTTCAGGTTTATGAACTTGGTACAGGAGTGCGCGATATGAGTTTTCCTTACGGCGTTAACGTTGGAGGAAAATACGTATATTTAATGGTTTCTACAGTATACTATCCCGTTGTCGGTACACAGAATGCTTCATCTGACATTATCGCGCAAGACAATAGCGTATTTTTCACAATTACTTACAAATAAACTCAATCAGAGGCAATCCGAGAACACACTCAATCCGAATCTGAATCCGTTTCAGTGTCTTCGTCTTCGTCGTCATCGTAGCATCGCGGCGTTAAATCTATACCAGACAAGAACTCTGCGAGTATTATGTCAATATTTTTGTGCATGTGAATATCCTCGGACGGACATAAATTTAACCGGTTGAACATTTCTGCTACTTCGCTGTTCAAAGACGACGCCAAAATATATAAATGGCTGGATTCAAGAGCATCCCTGTGGCTTGTCGCGAATCTAATTATATGATTTGTGTTTAAATCTCCGCGATAAATGTAATGCGTTTCACCTGATAACGACAATTTAACAATCGATGGTTTAATCTGCGACAACAAGAACAGAATTTCTTCCTTTAAAGGAAGAGGGGTGCCTCTGAATGATTCGCTAATAGTTTCTGTTAAACCGGAAAGTGTAACTTCGCCATCTCTGCGCAATTTATCTCGAATAATGCCTACAAGTGTCTCATATCTTTCTGATGCAATGTAACGACCAAATAGTAATTTACGATTAATCTCTTTCATCTTTTCTGTTTTTAAAATATCGTAATCTGGGGTTAAATTCGATAATACCTGATCCAACACAATGTTCAGTTTACAATCGCTCGATATAAACGCACGGCATTCTGGACAGCGTCCTGTTAAGGAAGAGTAACAGGTTATACATGTAGTATGACCGCACTGCGTTGTCACTGGCGCAACCAAAATGTCTAAACATACAGAACAATTCGGAAATGACGCATTATTCATTTACGATTTCTTCTTTTATTTCTTTAAGTTTGCACCGCGTGCGCCGCCTGCTCCACGTCCGCCACGTGCTCCACTTCCGCCTCCTGTGCTCTTCTTCGACAGGCACTTTTTCTGTGTACTGCACAAGGTATCTATGATTTCCGGTACGTTATAAACCGGTTGTTTAAGTTTATCGAGTAAACGCACAACGGACCCCTTTTCATCTACATACAAAATTGTAGGAAACGATTCAATCTCAGCCGATTGTCCGAATTTACGATTTTTATCTGCCTCGATCGTATAAACACACAACCCGAGTTTTGCCTTTTTAAAACTCGCCGCAAGAGCTTTAAAAGCATCTACCTTGTTCTGACAGTGAGGACACCATACAGCATATGCTTTTAACACACCGGCACCCTTAAACCCCGATGTAATTTTATTCCCTGTGAAGTTTGAGTCGGTAAGTACTACGACTCCATCTTTTTTCGCATCGTACAACGATACCGCCATATAAAAAGTAAAGTATTTAAATTATTTATATAATATAAATGACGACGGAACATAATGACGAATTCATACCTTACCCTGATATAGACGACGCGAATTTCTACGATACGCTTTTCGCTAAGAAAGAGTTTAACAAAACAGCATACGGATCTGATTTTAGACATAAAACCACTGAAGAACTGTGTTCGCGCGGAGAGTTTAAGATGCAGAATCATCAGGAATTCATCCGTAACTTCATATCGCCTGAAACGCCGTACAACGGCGCCTTGTTGTTCCACGGAACTGGTGTAGGTAAAACGTGTGCTGCTATCGGAACCACGGAAGGCTTACGCGATTATGTCAAGGGTAGTGGCAAAATATATATTCTTTCTTCTGAAAACATTAGACCGAATTTTTACAAAGAATTATATGACCCAAGTCGCGAGGCCGTTGAAAGAGAATTTCACGGCATGCCAGGAAGTTATCAGTGTGCAAGCGATAGATATTATCCTCTTGGCGTCGATGTTAACGACACGGCGCGTGAAGCAGCCGTAAATTCGTTGATCAAACAACATTATTCTTTTTTCGGTTTCGGTGCGTTTGCCAACTTTGTAGATATCGGATTAGGCGCTAAACTGCCGTCGCATATCACGGAACCTAAAATCGTCAACGATGACGGATCGCTGATTGATATTGGTGATTATTTCGCAAACAGTGTTATTGTTATCGACGAGGCACACGGTATTGCCGGCGAAACAAAACGCATGACAAAAGACGAGACGGAAGGTTTTGAATTAGACGAAGGTCAGGAACAACAAGAACAGCAACAAGAAGAAGGAGCTCTATTTGATGATCAGTCCGGTGAGACGGCGTTTGGCTCTAAACGCACATTTAAGAAGGCTATTACGAACCGGTCCTTGTTCCAGGTTCTGCTCACAACTGTCATTCCTGCTTGTCTGGCCAAGGGCAATAAACTTAAGCTTATTCTCTTGTCTGCCACACCCATGAAGGATAATATTCAAGAATTGGCCGATCTGCTTCAGTTATTGAATGTCAATGACGGCAGAATGGATCCAAGTGATAATTCTTGGCGTTCTAAATATTTCCCTAAAATGACTTCTGACGAGACGGCAGGAGGTGTGAGAATTACGGATGAAATGGTTGAAGGTATTAAACGTCTTGCTCGCGGCTACGTGTCGTATGTAAAGAGCAACAATCCTATTACATTTCCTAAACCTTTAAACCCGCCAGAGGAGTTTCTGTATGAGCCGGCACGTGATCCCGACAATGGTCAAATTCGCCCTATGTTCCCATATCGTAGCGACACGGAAACGGAAGATATTTCAAGCGGTTATGATATCAAACTTGATAACGGAGAGGCGTTTAAATTTGACTTGGTGAAATGTCCTATGAGTATTTATCATTTCAAGTGTTACATGGCTCAGTTGCGTGGACGGTTTGCCGGTACAGGCAAACCAACCGATTCTTCGGATACGCATACGCGCATGGCGTCTAATTTCGTATTCCCTCATCCTGATATGGGTAAATTCATATCCGGTGCACCAACAATATCGAATCCTCAAACATTATATGGAAACAAGGGTTTTGACGCCTGTTTTCGTAAACAGACAACGGAAACTCAAGACGGTAAGAAATATACGTTTTATCATTACACGCCGTTGGCTGTTAATGCCGGCGGAAACTTTTTAAAACAAGGCGAAAACGGTTTGGAGATTTTTTCTAAAAAGTTTGACACGTTTATGGATTTTGTTAACAATGGACCTAAGGGCGTAGTTTATGCTTACTCTGAGTTCGTAAAGGCCGGTGCTTTAATTGGAGCATTGGTCTTGGAGGCTAACGGATACGTTCGGTACACACCCGGTCTTAAAGCTCATTTGGATAAGACCACGGGATTACCTGTAGCGAACATCGAGAAGATTTATCCACAGTCGCATCTACTGCATTTGGATGGCGCACAGGCAAGAGAAGCTGCGAAGCATTATCGGTGCGCGATATGTGGAAAGGTTTACCAAGAATGTCGTGCTGCCTCAACTTCAGCATCCTCAGCCTCCAAGGAGGGGGTTAAGGGGGAACGTAGTTCCCCCCATGAATTCAAAATAGCCACATATGTTCTGGTTACTGCCGCTATTGGCAGTATCGCAGATATTGGCGAGGCTACACAGAACAATCAAGACGGATCCAAGATTCGCGTTGTCATGGGCACTAAGACGACAGGCCAAGGTGTCGATTTCAAGTGGGTTCGCCAGGTTCATATTTTGGACCCGTGGCACAACAATACACGTATCTATCAGGCCATTGGTCGTGGTCTGCGTCATTGTTCGCATGCCGACCTTCCGCCTGCCGATAGAACAGTGACAATTTACCGTTATTCTTCGGCACCGGCAGATATTGATTTAACTGGTCATAAATTAGACGAAAATGTCGTCGTCGAAGGCACTGATTTACATTTAACATACCGCGACTTTTACACGGAAACTGTAGACGAACACATGTACCAGCGGGTAGTTCTAAAAGATTTGGTTATTAAGCAAATAGAGCGCGTTCTTAAAGTCGTAGCCGTAGATTGCGAGTTGAACCGTATGCGTAACTATTTCCCGAGCGATGTTGATTACTCGCGTGAATGCGATTACACCCTGTGTAAGTATAAATGCGACGGATTCGTTAAGCCAATAGAATACATTCGCAGAATACGTCGCGATACAACTGACGAACAGGCAACCTGGTACGTTATCGACGACGAAGACGAAGTCGTTCGCAAGGACAATTTAACGGCGGTCCCACAACTCATGAATCTTGTACCGGTAAAACAACAAGGTAAAATCAAGACAAATCAAGACCTGTGGGACGCCATCAAAAAGAGTCATAAAATCTTGACACCAAAGAAGGGTCAAGAAGAGATGTTAGTCGATGTTCCTTTGATTGAAGTCGACAACAGCACATATGATATATATTTCTCCGCCCCACAAGTTGATCGTGCCATGAAACTTATTACAAGAATATATCATAAATCTGTTGCTCATACTTTGGAAAAGCTCGTTCATCTTGTAAAACAATTAGATCCGGCACTGGAAGATCAGTTTATCTATGTTGCTATAGACCGGTTAGTAGGCAATCCGCCTTCAGTTAAACCAATCGGTTTTGTTGACCGCTACGGCCGAGTAGGTTACTTAATATACCATAACGGCTACTATATCTATCAGCCTGCCGAGATTAAGGATAAAACTACGCCGTTGTTTTACCGTATGCGACCTCTGGATATTAAGCGTAGGTTCTATAATATGGATAATCTTGCCCCTAAGCCCAAGGCTGTCACGTATGTCGTCTCTTCGCTGAACACTGAACGCTTGGACAAGATGGTTGAAAAATTTACAGATCGTCCAATTACTTCCGTGTTGGATCTTGTAGAAATGTATCGTACATTTAACGGACTGCTTCTCTCGGAGCATAAATATATTTTAGAGCAAACAATTCAGGTTTGCTGGTCTACGACACAGGAACCTATTAATACGGCTCTCGCTTATATATTGGAATATTATCTGCGTACCGGTCTCTTAATGTTCCGTGGCTGGACAGTAGACGGTCCTGATTTAGTGACTATTATAGCCGACAAGGATCCAGAGTACGCGCCGATGCATTTTATCTCCGCTGACAGAAATGTACGGATATACGAGAAACTTGCCGGTGGCTGGGGATGGAAGGCTCGCGACGTGTCTGATATCCGCTCTTCTATCCCGGGCAATGACGAAGATTTATACTATCCTACAGCACCGACGTTTAACGGTACACCTGCCTTGGCCAGACAAGTTTTCCCGAACTTGAATTTGAACGATACCGACGGTATTTATGGATTTCGTTCAGCAAACGTCACGCGTGACAACAAACCGATTATTAGTACAGGCGGACTGGCTGATATTTTGGTTAAAGTCGTTGAACGTATCAACGGCAATTACCCTGATTCGAAGGCAATGGGCCTGAATAGTTTTAAGATCATCGACGAAACAACAAAACAGGAAACAATAACGAAGGCTGCTACAAGATCAGGTCGTACTAAGTTGCGCGGCTTGGCTTGCTCGAGCGCTCAAGAGACGACTACAGGTCCACAGATCGAAAAGATGCAGCAGACAGTGACGGAAAATTACCGCAGTTTCACAGAGAGCAAAACCTTGGACCAGTTTTGGGCCGCGTCCGTGGCGATCATGGGAAAGACAACCGATCGTAAAACCTTGTGCCGTAAACTGGAGTCCTTAATGATTATTGCCGATTACTATCAGATTGGCGGAATGAAATGGAACCTGAATACGCTTGAAACAGAGTTTTATCGTCCGTCTTCTGGTGTCAGCAAAGCTGCGGCTTCGGCAGCAGAAGCATCAGGGCAGGCGGCTTAATAGTAAAACTAACACTGGCATTAACGCCGACATTAGCAGTAATATTAATTCTTTAACTTTGTCGCCCGCTGTTTCTTTTTAATAATAGGAGCCTTTCGACCAGTATGAATGCTGGTTTCGTATGGTTTAATAGATAAAGTTACTGGCTCTCCCCAAGGAATGAATCTGGTTTCTATGTTGAAATATTTTTTAACGGCTGAAATATACTGTTTTAATACTGTGTCTTCCGCTTCCCTAAACACGATGTTATCGAAAGTTTTAGTTAATTCTTCCATGGATTTAGAAAAACTTTTAAACAGCTTATATCTAAGCATAGACTGTTCGGCATTCGGTACCCACTGTACAAATGTACCGTCTTGCGTGAAAACAAGAGAATATTGTGTATGTTTACGAGTAATCAATACGAAAATATCGGCCAAGGAAGGAACAGAGAAGAAACCATCGGCGGTTTTGGGATGATTGTGCCACCAGACTTCATAGTCAGGTATATCTGTAGATTTTACAAAAGTTTCTTCGCCTGCCACCATGCTCATTGCCTCAAAAGAACCGTCTACTTTAAAATCCATGATTCCACCGTATTCGCGTTTCAGATTAGGTAATATATAAAGAACGCCAAACATAGTTTCCGGAATATTTACGTCAATGACGCCGTCTTTTGACGAAGGGGATTTAGTCATTGCCGACTTCTTGATATGTGCTATTAATTCTTTACGCGCTTTATCGGCGGCCTGTTTGAGCTCTTTATCGGCGGCCTGTTGGCGCACCTGAGTAGAACCCGAGTGTCTCTTGATGATCTCGATTATATCCTGACGCTTCGCAGACGACTTTACATCTATGCTATTGTCGCGAGCATATTTAATCAGTTCCGGCAAGTTCATGCCGCCTGATCTTGCGTCTTTTCCCTGTAAAGCATTTTTTAAACGTACTTCGTCGTACATTGTTTATAATCATCGATAGGAAAAAAATGAATCGAATTATTATATAAAATGAGCAATTTTATCGAAGTCGAGTTCCCCGTAATCATCAACCTTGCGCCAAACCAGTTTCACAAGGGCATTTACCATGAACTGGAAGAGGCGGTGAAGCGTAAGTATTCTGGCATCGCGCACGCTAAGATCGGTTACGTTAAGCGCGATTCTGTTCGTGTTGTTTCAAAGCAGATTGGTAAGTACGAGGGCTCGCATTTAACCGGACACATGAGTTTTCACATGATTGTTCGCTGTCTTGCCACTATGCCTCTTAAGGATATGGAGATCGAGGCGATTGTCACAATGAAAAACGATGCTGGACTTGTGTGCAAAAATTTTAGTTACCCTTACAGTTTGTTCGTACCTAACATTCCTGGCGACCCCGATAGCGCGCAATTGGCGTCAGTGAACACCAATGACTCTGTTCGTGTGCGCGTTATTGACAGTCGCCTTAAAGCACCGGCTCTCGACATCAAGGGCGAGCGCTCTAAGCCAGAGTATTGGGTGATTTGCCGGCTGTCGTCTGTAAATCTTGAACCTATTAGTCGTGTTGATCTGCCGTCTGCTGAGCGTCCTACAATCTTGGTTACGACGACTCGGGACATGGATGCTATTACAGAGGATCAGATGCGTATGTCCGGAGGAATGTTTCAAAATCTTCAAAATATCAAAGACGTCATCGACAGTATTCGCAAGGACTATCTTGAGCACTTGGGCAAGCTTTCTGACATTACGCGTGATCCTATTGTGCGGTCTCAGATTAAGCCAGGCGATAATTATATCGTAGGTACAATCAGTAAACACGAACGCGATAGCGCCAATGTTAAAATTATGTCTGTAAGCCGTGGACTACCTTATCGTGTTGGCGAAGAAGTAGCATTCCGCGTACCTGCTGTTCCCGACATTCCTGACGGCGAGCTCGTTATTATGACTGGTATTTCTGATCGCGAACGCATGGCGCGCAAACTCCGCGAGTTAGACATGTGGCTTCTCCATACCAAATATATCATTAACCCGAATGAGATGATTCATATTACAGGAACTTATTACAATCAGCTTTCTGCCCTGCGTGTTATTGACACAAAAGAGATTCCGTATCAGGAGCGCGTTATTAGTCGCGCATATTACAAGATGAGCGAGATTATTCAGAGTTACGGAGAGCGGTTGCTTGGTTCCAACGGCACGCGTCGCATTGCTTGTATCGCAGAGTCGCCAGGAGGCTTTATCCAGGCACTCGTAGATCATCGCGTTGCTAAAGATTCTCGACACGAAACCCACATCTCCAGCATTTCTATGTCGCCTAATATTAGTCGCGATACATGGGAGGATTTCAAGCGCACACAGGCGAAATATTACGCTGATGTAATTTCATCGAAGCATGGCTCGACGAACATTAAAGTTCATCTTCAAGACGGCGATTTGACAAAACAGGATGATCGCGAAGCATTTAAGCGTAATTTTCTGACGGACTTGGCTGATCTTGTAACTGCCGACGGTGGTTTTGACCGTGATAAGACATCGTCTGATCTCGAGGAACTTGATACTGCTCGACTTATTCTATCGGAAGTAATTATGGCATTGGAGATCCAGGCACAGGGTGGAGCCTTCGTGTTGAAAATTTTCGATATGGCGACGAAATTTACAGTAGACATGATTAGTATTTTGGCGCACTGTTACGAAAGCGTTAGTATTATCAAGCCAAAGTCGAGCCGACCGGCAAACTCGGAAAAATATGTTGTGTGTACTGGTTTTAAATTTACACGTGACGACGAATATCTTCAGCAACTTATCGATCAGTTGTCGGTGGCACTTTACCAGCCGTTGGCCGAAGGTGAATATTTTAACAGTCTCTTGGCTGTCCCTGACGCTGATATCAAGGCTACAGTGGTTCCGTACAATAGTATTTTTATGAAGAAGCAGACGGAAGTTATTGTATCTGGTCGCGAATATGCTACACGGTACATTGACACTGGCTGCGATCACGATGAGTGTATGCGTTCATATGTTAAAGAACAATTGGCTCGCGCTAAGGCGTTCCACTCAGCGGGGAACCCAACGGGGAACCCAGGTTCCCCGTAAACCCCTCCTCTTAAATTGTTTCTCCTGTTGCCAATCACCTTAAATTGTTTCTCCTGTTGCCCATCTTACCTAATCTTCTTTTAACCAGTTACAGACGACGTTTAACTTGTCAACGTATCGCATGCGCGAACCCTTATAAACACGAAATAACCGAAGATCCGGCTGACCTTCTAATACCAACACATCTGGTAGGTTATCTTCGTTTAACTTTGCGTCGATGATCTTGAGACCCCTTGACTCTAAAGATTGCACTCCAGCATGCGTGACATTGTAAATAGAATCGGAGTTACACATATAGCAGGCGATGCTCATGTATAAAACTTTTGTAATCTTTGAGTCTGTCAGCTGAAAAATAAATTCGTAATTAGATATATCGTTGTCGTCGCCGTGGTAACGAACAAGGTACTGCGAGGAAGACATGTCTGTTTTGTTGTTTCTTTGTTATCAATTTAAGGGGGGAACCTAGGTTCCCCCAGCCCCTCCTACATTACAGAAATCTCTTTTGAAAATATCAAGTAGGAGGGGGCTAAGGGGGAACCTAGGTCCCCCCCCAAAAATGAACCAGATGACATCTTTAAAAATATGACATCTGAGATATGGTTCGAGAAATATCGACCAAAATGTATCGATGATTTAATTATATCGCAAGCAAAAAAAGATCATATAAGACAATGGTTCGACGAATTTCGCGAAGGCATCAGCAGCCAACTCGCTGTTCTGTTGGTCGGTCCTCCAGGCCTTGGCAAGACCACTCTGGCGCATATTATCTTAAAGGAGTATCAGTACCATATCAAGGAATTTAATGCCAGCGACATACGGAGCAAGGCATTGATAGAAGAAAATATGTCCGGATTAGTCAATACTCCTAACAACTGTTTTGCAGCACGACGCACAGGTACAGCGAAACTTCCAGTGAATGCTATTATCATGGACGAGGTCGACGGCATGTTTAAGGGCGATCGTGGCGGCGTCGATGCGTTAATGTCGTTTATTACACCGAAGGAGAAATACGGTCCAAGCCTTAAACATAATCGTAAGGTACCGATCATCTGTATCTGTAACATTGGCAATGTCAAGAAAGATACGATAAATAATCTCCGCAAGGATTGCTTTACACTGGAATTTACTGTCGCGGACAGCGTTTCGCTCTCTAAAGTTCTTGGCCGTATAACTGAACGCGAACGGATGCAGTTGACAGACGAGGTTAAGCATATTATTATCGAATATGCGCAAGGAGATTTTCGGAGATTGGTTAACATTCTGGAGTTTGTTGACTTGATGACAGGTAAACAGTTAATAACGGAACGTGAACTGGGAGCTTGTCTGGAACTCATGTGTCGGAAAGATCAAGATTTGTATATAACTGACGCTGTTCGCGAACTTATTAATAAACGACTGGACCCTCACAAGGTTCAGGCGATTTATAATGGTGACAAAAGTAAAACTCCGATGGTAATTCATCAAAATTATTTACGATCCATCTCTGCTCTCAAGACTTCGGCTATGAACAAGATAAATTTATCGCTGGTGACGATCAACAACTTGATTACGTCGGATGTCATAGAGAAGTTAATGTACAATACGCAAAACTGGGGTTTACAGCCTATACAGAGCTATTCTTGTGCTCATATACCGAATTATTACATGAATATGTTGCCGAAGACAATGTACGTTGAGGCGAAGTGGGCCAGCGTATTATCTATTAATTCTCAAGCACAAAATCTACGAAAGAATATTTATGCCGAGCTTCAGCGAATGTCGAACCATAAAACTTATTCTATTGCCGATCTTCAGCAGATTATCGAGTTGATATTTATACAAATTATTAACGGGCAAATTCAACCAGCCGTAGACACGCTACATGCTTATAATTTGTTCAACTTGGATTTGGACGACGACGGACCGATAAAGACCAAGATTTCTGATATATCGAAGAAAAAGGCGCTGGTAGTCATTGATAAATTGGCGAAATATATTAAAATAAGTCCGTACTATGATCAATGGAACGAATTTAAGAATATACACAAGACTGACAAGGAACTTGATGCGCAAATTAAGGACGCGATTTTGGCCAAACTTAATACGGATGTTGGTGTTTCAATGACGATCACACGGGACTCTAAACCCTGGAATAAGCGTGCAAATGTTCAGACCGAAGTAACTGCTCCACAGACACAAATTCGGCAAATAGAAACAGAATCAGAAGCGGCGACAACACCGGCAACAATGACAACGCCGGCAACACTCCCTCCTAAACCCGCTCCAAGTATAAAACTAAAGATAAAGCCGCTCGAAGAACAAAAACTGTTAGCTCAAGCTCGTAGATCAGTGATTGTAAAGAAAAAATCCACAGAGTGATTATATGGATTTAAAGGAATTAGATGCCGGTTCGCCATTAATTCATTGGTTGATACCTAAACTGCCTATACTTTTACAA